>Ga0209330_1000224_pt1 | contig 27438 bp, 24 predicted proteins | sample JacPinW_OM2H0_O3_FD_187969 | JGI IMG/M metagenome (GOLD analysis project Ga0209330, IMG submission 187969) | Forest soil microbial communities from Algoma, Ontario, Canada - Jack Pine, Ontario site 1_JW_OM2H0_O3 (SPAdes) (version 2) | ecosystem: Environmental > Terrestrial > Soil > Boreal...
GCCGGCATAAATTGCCGACGATGCCGGCCAAATCCGGCCGCAGGCGCGCCACTCTTTGCGCATAGGCTTCGGCTCCTTCATACGGTAGGCGCGCAATTCCCGCGGCGGCGAGTTTCGCGCACAGCCTCGCATAGGCACGCGCCGTTTCATCTTTCGAGCGCGGCGCGAGTTCGCGGCGCACCTGCCAGGTCAGCCACCCCAACACCAGCGACATGGCGAGGGCCAACACCATGACGAGCTTCTGGCCGTCAGGCTCGGGAATCTTCAGAAACTCGAGCAGCCTGCGCTGCGAGTCCTGGTCGAAATCCAAGATGCGCTCGCGCCAGATCTCCTTGACCGCGTCGAAGCGCAGCCGCAAGCCGGAGAACCAGAGCGTTTTGCGCTGCCAGGGACTGGCGAGCGATTCCTCGGCGCTGGCGACATCGGCCAGACCGCGCTCGACCCGTTGCGGCGCGATTGCCGCGGTCGGATCGATGCGCACCCAGCCGCGTCCTTCGATCCACACTTCGGTCCAGGCATGTGCATCGCTTTGCCGCAAAATCCAATAGCCGCCATACGGGTTTAGCGTCCCGCCCTGGTATCCCGTGACCACCCGTGCCGGTATGCCGGCGGCCCTCGCCAAGGCGGCAAAGGCCGAGGCATAGTGGCCGCAAAATCCGCGCTTGGTGTTGAATAGAAATTCATCCACCGAGTCGTCGGATAACTTCGGCGGTGTCAGCGTGTAAAAAAAAGGCTGTTCGGTGAACATCGTCAGCACCGCCTGTACGAATTCCATATCGTCGGCGTGCGCACTGCGCAGCTCTCGGGCCAATGCCTTCGTGCGCGGATTGCGATCGCCGGGCAACCTAACTTCGCGAGCTCGCATCCTGGCATTTAAGGGCTCGGTGGATTGCACCTGCGTGTACGAGGCACCCAACACATCGACGGGCCGCGACAATGGTTCGTTCTGCATCAAGGTGTAGTCGCTGCTCAATTCCGCGTGCGGCAGATTCCAAGTGCTCGGCCAGTCGAGCATGAATATCCATCGATGCCGGTGCGGCTCCATCATGACGGTATATTTGTAGCTCGGTCCGAGTGGCTTCAAGGCGGGCGCGCCCCGGGATGACGGCGATCGCGACCAGGTGTGACCGTCGAAGACATCGAGTACCGGCCCGCGCCAATAGCGTTCGCGGTTCGGGGGTGTCGCGGAGTCAAAACGGACGCGGAACGCCACCTCATCGGACAGCGCCAATTGAGTGATATCGCCCGGACTCATGGTGTCGCTCAGGCCCGATGCCGCGGTTTGCGAGTCATTGGGTATATGCCACAGCGGTCCCGCGAATCGCGGGAACAGCAGCCAGAACACCAACGCGAGGGGAAGGGCTTGTGCCAGAACGCGTCCACCGTAGCGCAAGCTCGGGCGCCAACCCGGCGCGGGTCCGCTGCTGGTCGAACGCAGCAAGGTTGCGGTCGTGAGCCAACAAACCCCGATCAAGTAAGCCAGCAGCCAGAAGGAGTCGCCCTCGAGCAGCGCCGCCAGACTCACGAAATAGATGATCAACGTGATGATGTAGACATCGCGTTGAGTTTTCGTTTCCAACAACTTGAGGCCGGCGGTCACGGACAGCAGCGCCGTTCCCGCGACCAAGCCGTTGAACGTGTGGAAGCGCACGAGCAACAGCGGCACGACCAGCACCGCGACGGTAACGAGCACACTGCCGGGGAGCGGGCCGCGTCCGCTGCGCGCGAGACCCAAGCGAATGAGGCCGCAGGCCACCACGATGCCCGGCACCCACAACGGCAGCGTGGTGATGTGCGCGAGCAGCGCCAACGCCAGGCAGCCTGAAATCCCCAGGAGTTGCTCGTACGTGACGCGGTCGGTGATCATGTTTCGCTGACGCCGAAAGCGGCCAGCGCCCGCAAACAGGCGAAGCGATGGGCCGCGCCGCCCGATGGCGCAAGCTCCTTGCCGGGAATTCGCAGCCCGTAGGGCCGCTGCGCGGCGTCGCTCTCCAGCACCCAGAGACAGAGCTGCGAGAGCCGCGCCTCCGTGTCCAAACCCTCCAGCATGGACCAGTCGAGCCATTCCGGTTGTGCCGCCAAGCTCGAGTAACTGCGCACCACCGGCTCACCGCCGCGCGCCAGCACCTTCCAAGCCATGTGCTTCAGCGGCACCCCCGGCTCGTAGGCCCGCAACCCGGAGAAATCTTCATCGCCCCGCGCCTCGGAGTGGGAACCCGTGCCCTGCGCGGATCCTGAGAGCAGGGCTCGATCGCCGCGGGGCGCCGGGGCGACATAAACGGTGATGGAGCCCTGCACATAGGTCCAAGAGTAAAACCAGCCAAAGGGATAGCGGGTGCGCAGCTCGAACTGGCTGATGCGCGTCACGCCGCGCTGCGCGACCGGTGCGATCACTTCGATGGTCGCACTTTCCCCCGCCGCGACGCTGTCCATACCGACGCCGCCGAGGCAGCGAACCTCGATGTCACGCCGATCGACGCTGGTCCCGTTGCGCAGCTCGAACTCGAGCAGCGCCTCGCGCCCGGCGAAGGCATCGACCTCGGTGGTTGCATCCACCGACAGCCGCAGCATATTGCGGTTGCAGTGATGCATGGTCACCAGAGCCATGCTGGACATGAGAAACGCAAAGGCCAGCGCCAAGTTGCTGTTGTAGTTGAGACCCGCGATCAGCATTGCCGCGAGAATCGCGCCCAGCATGAAGCCGAAGCGGGTGGGAAGAATATAAATACGGCGCCGATTGATGCTGATGGGCAGGCTGTCGCGGCCATGGCGGCGAATGACCCGGGCCCGGAGTTGATTGACCGCCGCTTGGCGCAGGGTGACCAAGGAGTTCGATCCTTAAGGGTTTAAGGAACCGGTACGGCCTCGAGCAGGCGGGTGACCGCGATGGCATCGCTGCTGCGTTGACGCACGCGATGCTCGACGACCGACGGAAATATGGCCTGCACGTGCTCTGGAATGACCGCGCTGCGGCCGTGGATCAAGGCCCAGGCCCGCGCGGCGCGCAACAACCCGATTGCCGCTCGCGGCGACAGCCCGGCATTCAACCCAGGAGCACGGCGAGTGTGGGCCACGAGGGCCTGGACGTAATCCAGGAGCGCCGGGGAGACGTGGATCTCGAGCACGCTCTCTTGCAGCTGGCGCAGGCTCTCGGGGCTCGTAATGGTCTGCAGCGTCTTCACCAGATCGCGCCGGTCGACGCCGCTCAACAATTCGCGCTCGGCGGCGGCGGCCGGATACCCTAGATGAACGCGCATCAGGAAACGATCCAATTGCGATTCCGGCAGGGGAAAAGTACCGACCTGATCCTGCGGGTTTTGCGTGGCGATGACGAAAAATGGTTCCGGCAACGCCATCGATTGACCGTCGAGCGTGACTTGGTGTTCCTCCATTGCCTCGAGCAGTGCGCTCTGCGCCTTGGGCGAGGCGCGGTTGATTTCATCCGCGAGCACCAGCTGCGCAAAGATGGGACCGCGCTGAAAGCGGAATTTGCCGGTTTCGCGGTCGAATATCGAGACCCCGAGCACATCCGCCGGCAGCAGGTCGCTGGTGAACTGAATGCGCTGAAATGACAGGCCGAGAGTCTGCGCAATGCCATGCGCTAGAGTGGTCTTGCCCACCCCGGGAATGTCCTCGATGAGCAAATGACCGCGCGCCAACAGGCAGGCGACGCATAGCCTGATCTGCGCATCCTTGCCCAGGATGACGCGGTTCAATTGCGCAAGCACCGCTTCGATCTGCGACTGCAGCGCGTTCATTGGTTCTTAAGCTTCGTCACCCGGGCAGTTTGGGCTGATAACTGGCCTATTTCCGTGCGCAATTCCTCAAGCCGCTGCTGGTCCTTGGCCACGATATCCGGCGGCGCATTCTTGGCGAACTGGCTATTACCCAGCTTAGCCTCCAATTTGCTCATGTCGATTTCGGCTTTTCGCAGCCTTTTTGCCAAGCGCTCCAGTTCCGCGACCGGATCGATGAGGCCCTTCATGGGCACCAGTATTTCGAGATTGCCGAGCAATGCCACGGCGGAAATCGGCGCCGCCTCGCCTTCCTTAAGCGCGCGCGGCGGCTCGACCCCGCCTAGGCGCACCAAGTAGTGCAGATTGCGGCCCAGATACTCCAAATCGCGGGCGCTCGCGTTCTGCAGCAGCACTTCAAACTTGCGCGCCAACGGGATATCCATTTCGCCGTGGATTTGCCGTACCCCGAGGATGAAATCCATGACCCACCGCATCTCCGGCTCGGCCTCGCGGTCCGTGGTGATCGATTCTGCGCGCGGAAATTCGCTCAGCATGATGGTCTCGCCGCCGACGCCCGCGAGCACGTGTACGCGCTGCCAGATTTCCTCCGAGATGAAAGGCGCGAGCGGGTGCATGGCGCGCAGCAGGACTTCCAGCGTCGTGATGAGCGTAACGCGCGTGCCGCGCTTCGCGGCTTCCGAGGCAGCCTCGGACTGCAGCACTGTTTTGGAAAGCTCCACGTACCAGTCGCAGAATTCGTGCCAGGTGAATTCGTACACGGCATTGGCAACCACGTCGAGCCGATAATTCGCGAATCCCGTCTCGATGCGTCCGAGCATGTCCTTGAGGCGCGAGGTTATCCAACGATCCGCGAGGCTGAATTCCGCTCCCGCTGCTGAGAGGCTGTGATTCTCGGTATTCATCAGCACATAGCGCGAGGCATTCCACAGCTTGTTGCAGAAGTTGCGATACTCCTCGACCTTGGCCATGTCGAAGCGCAGGTCCCGGCTTTGCGTGGCGAGCCTTGAGAAGCACAGGCGCAGGGCATCGGTGCCGTACGCCGCGATGCCTTCCGGAAATTGCTTGCGCGTCGCTTTTTCGACTCCGGCCTTCATCTGCGGCTGCATGAGCCCGGTGGTGCGCTTCTCGAGCAGCGCCTCCAAGGAAATTCCATCCACGATGTCGAGCGGATCGATGACGTTGCCCTTCGATTTGGACATCTTCTGGCCGTCTTGATCGAGAATCAGGCCGTGGATGTACACCTTGCGAAACGGCACGTCGCCCATGAATTTAAGGCCCATCATCATCATGCGGGCGACCCAGAAGAAGATGATGTCGAAACCGGTCACCAAAACCGAGGTGGGGTAATAAGCCTCGAGCGCCGGAGTTTTTTCCGGCCAGCCTAAAGTCGAGAACGGCCACAGCGCCGATGAGAACCAGGTGTCCAGCACGTCATCGTCCTGGCGCAGCGGCACGTCAGCGGCGATGCCGTGCGCGTGCCTCACGTCCTCTTCGGTGCGTCCGACATAGTAGCGGCCCTCGGCGTCATACCAGGCGGGAATGCGGTGGCCCCACCAGAGTTGGCGGCTGATGCACCAATCCCGGATCTTGTGCATCCAATCGTAATAGACCCCGGTCCAGGTCTCCGGGACGAAACGCACGTGTCCTTCCTCAACCGCGCGGATGGCGGGCGCCGCCAACGGCTTGATGTCGACGAACCATTGATCGGTCAGCAAGGGTTCGAGAATGGCGTTGCTGCGATCGCCGCGCGGCACGGTGAGCTGATGCGGTTCGATGCGCTCGATGAGCCCGATGGCGTCCAAATCGGCGAGAATTTTTTCTCGCGCCGCAAATCGATCCAGACCCCGATAGGGCGGCGGCACGCTGTCATTGAGCGCGGCATCCAGGGTCATGATGTTGATCATGGGCAGCTTGTGCCGCTGACCCAACTCATAGTCATTGAAGTCGTGCGCCGGCGTGATTTTGACGCAGCCGCTGCCGAAGGTCGGATCCACGTACGCATCCGCGATGATCGGCAATTCGCGCTCCGTTAGCGGCAGCCGCACCTTGCGGCCGACCAGATGCCGGTAACGCTCATCGTCCGGATGCACGGCGACGGCCGCATCACCCAACATCGTCTCCGGCCGCGTGGTCGCAACCACGAGATATCCGGGGCCTTCGCTCAAGGGGTAGCGCAGGTGCCAAAGTGAACCCTTCTCTTCTTCCGCAACCACTTCCAGGTCGGACAGCGCCGTCTTGAGAATCGGATCCCAATTCACCAAACGCTTGCCGCGATAGATCAAGCCGTCGTCGTACAACCGCACGAACACATCGGTCACCTTGAGCGACATGGCAGGGTCCAAGGTAAAGACGTCGCGCTGCCAATCGACCGAAGCACCCAAGCGCCGCATTTGCTTCGCGATCATTCCGCCCGAAGTTTCCTTCCACTGCCAGACGCGCGCCACGAAGGCATCGCGTCCCAATTCGATCCGGCTTTGCCCCGCGGCATTGAGCTGACGTTCGACCACCATCTGCGTGGCAATACCCGCATGGTCGGTGCCCGGCTGCCACAACGTATCGAAGCCGCGCATGCGATGGAAGCGGGTCAAGGCGTCCATAATGGTGTCTTGGAACGCATGCCCCATGTGCAGCGTGCCCGTGACATTCGGCGGCGGGATGACGATGGAGAACTTAGGGCCCTTACCGCTCGGCGCGAAATATCCGCGCGACTCCCACTGCGCATAGATACGCGTTTCGATATCGGCGGGTGAGTAAGTTTTATCCATGATCGTCCGAGCGGTCAAACATCCGCAGTTTCATCCATCTGGTGAGTCTCCAAGGGCAGCTTGAGATCGCGATACACCTTGAAGCGCTCGCGCCCCAGGCGCCTGCGCTCTTCGTCCGCGTCGATCACTTCGGCGATGCGTGCATAGCGTTGAAATTCCGCCGGCAGGCGCTGCGCCAAATTCACCAACAGATCAGCCGCCGGCAGCAGGTCCGCCGCGGGCAGCGCCGCCTCCACGGTGAGATGGACCGCGGTCGCCGGGTCCACGGAATGTTCATCAATACAGACTTTGTGGGGGATGAACGAACGCTCGTTGAAAGTCCAAAGCAATTCATCGAGTGCTTGGGCATCGGCCAACGTGTCGCTGACGATGACAATCTTTAAGTCCTTGAGATAGGCCTTCTCGGTCAGGCGGCAGGCAAAGGCCCAGCGCTGTCGGGCGGCGGCACTTTTGAGCACATAGAAATCGACGCGCTCCGTCATGATGCCTTGGCGCGATGAATGAGGAAATCGACCAACAGCGGTACCGGGCGCCCGGTGCTGCCTTTTTGTGCACCACTCAGCCACGCCGTTCCCGCCACATCCAGGTGCGCCCACTGAAGATCCTTGGCGAATTTGCCGAGGAACGAGGCGGCGGTGCAGGCGCCGCCTTCGCGGCCGCCGACATTGGCGATGTCGGCGAAGTTGCTCTTGAGTTGATCGACATATTCCTCGCCGATGGGCATACGCCAGGCCTTATCGTCGGCGCGGATGCCGGCCGACTCCAATTCCAGGGCCAAGGCCGGTGTGTTGCTCATGAGACCGCTGATGTGATTGCCGAGCGCGACGATGCAGGCGCCGGTCAGCGTGGCGACATCGACCACGGCGACCGGTTTGTAGCGGCGGCTATACGTGATGGCATCGCACAGGACCAATCGGCCTTCGGCGTCGGTGTTCAGGATCTCGACCGTCTGGCCCGACATGGTCGTCACGATGTCGGCAGGTTTGACCGCGCCGCCGCTGGGCATGTTTTCGGCGGCTGCGACGATCGCCACCACATTGATCGGCAGCTTCAGTTCCGCGATCGCGCGCACGGCGCCGAGCACCGCTGCGCCGCCGCCCATATCGAACTTCATCTCGTCCATGCCAGGCGGGTCCTTGAGCGAGATGCCGCCGGAGTCAAAGGTAATGCCTTTGCCGATCAGGCAAATCGGCGCCGTCTCCTTGCGCGTGCCGCGATACTCGCACACGATCAGGCGCGGGGGTTGTTCGGAACCTTGCGCGACCGCCAGAAATGCGCCCATTTTGAGCGCCTTGATGCCAGCCTCGTCCACGACCTTGGCTTTGAGGCTCGAAAATTCTTTCGCCATCTGCAGCGTGCGGGTTCCCATATAGGTCGGCGTGCAGACATTGGGCGGCAGATTGGCCAGATCACGCGCGAAGCTGAGCCCGCTGCCGATGGCAGCGCCCTGGCGCAAGCCTTCAGTTGCCGTTTTAGCGGCGCGCGCATCCGCGGTTGCTACCTTAACCTCGGTTAAGCGGCGCGCTTTCGGCTTCGGAGCGGTCTTCAGATCGGGGATCCGGTACGCCTGGGACAAGAACACTTCCGCAACGATGCGCGCGCGATACTGAATGTCGAGCTCGGGCACCGCCTCCATGGCCAGGTATAGGACCGCATCGCTGGCTCCGGTCTTAGCGAGGGCCTGGGCGCTGGCAAGTACCGACTTGCGGTACGCCTTGCGGCTAAATGCGGCGCGCGTGCCGAGACCAATTAGCAACAGTCGAGAAGCGGGCGACCCGGACGGCAGGGGCAACATCAGCGTATCGCCAAGCTTGGCCGCGAAATCACCGCTGCCCAACAGGCGGGCGATCAGACCTTCCAATTGCTTGTCAATCTGACGGGCTGCCACACCCAGATCGGCATTCTCATAGATTCCGACAGCCGCGCAGCCGGACGGCGAGCGCGCTTTCGCATCAACTATTGCCACGAATTCCATATCTTTCAGCTCCGTTTTTATTCCGTTGTTCACGTAGGGATTGCGCAAATAGTTTACTAGATTATTGGGAAGGCTCTAAGCTGACCGCATGAAATGGACGGTGCAAAGATATGTGTTGCGTGAAGTCGTGCAGACATGGCTTGCCGTAACAGGCGTTTTGGTCGCGATCCTGGTGTCGAATCAGCTATCGCGGGTGCTGGGCCAAGCCGCCGAGAATCAGTATGGACGGGGCGTCGTGTTCGATCTGATCGCCCTGGGCGCGATCATGAATCTATCGGTGATCGTGCCGGTTGGATTGTTGCTGGCCGTGGTCCTGACCCTCGGCCGCCTGTATCACGACAGTGAAATGGCGGCGCTGCAGGCGTGTGGATTTGGCCCGCCGCGCCTGCTGGCGCCCTTGTTTTGTTTCGCCGTGGTGATCGCCGCGGGCTTGGGGTGGTTGGCGTTCGTCCAGGTGCCGCGCGCCGACGGTCAAGTGCAGGCGCTGCGCCAATCAGCGATAAAAGAGGCGCAATTTGGCCAACTCGACGCGGGAAAGTTTCGCGGCTTCAGCGGCGGCGATGCCGTATTCTACGCCGAACACGTCGATCAGGACGGCGTGTTGCACAACGTATTCGTGCAGCGTGAGGTGCAGGGGCGAATCGAGGTGGCGCTGGCTGACACTGCTACGTATACCAAGGCCAGTGCAACCGGAATGCACTTGGTGACGTTGTTCAACGGCCGGCGCTATGAAGGCGTGCCCGGGCAAGAGGATTTCCGGGTCATCGAATTTCGCGAGCACGGGATTCCCATCGCCACGCCGCAGGATGTTCGCGGCCCCTTGGATCCGGACACCAAGCCGACGGCCGCGCTCTTAGGCTCGCACGACCCGTCCGACATCGCACAGCTGCAATTCAGGTTATCTACACCACTTATGGCGCTTGTGCTCACCTTGGTCGCCGTGCCTTTGAGCAAGCTTCGACCAAGGCAGGGCCGCTATACCAGAGTCGGCTTTGCGATCGCGTTGTACTTCGTCTATTCGAGTTTGCTATCCGCTTCCAAGACCTGGCTGGAGAAAGGCGAGTTGTCCCCCGTCATCGGCGTGTGGTGGGTGCATGCGGCGGCCTTGAGTCTGGGCTTGTACCTGCTGATGCGCGACGCGAGGAAGGCGTGAATACGCTCGACCGGTATCTTTACCGCACCGTGCTGCTCTACACGCTGATGACCATGGCCGTGCTGTTGGCGCTGGCGGCGCTGGTCTTGTTCATCAGCGAGCAAGGCGATATCGGCGTCGGCACCTACAGTGCCGGTGACGCGTTCTTGTTCACGCTCTTGAATCTGCCGCAAACCGCTTTTGAGCTGCTACCCATCGGCGCACTGATCGGTGCATTGATGGGGCTGGGCAATTTGGCCGCGGGCAGCGAACTGGTGGTCACGCGAGCCTCGGGCGTATCGGTTTGGCGCATCGCGTGGCCGGTGGGTCTCGCCGGTCTGACTCTCGCGATCATCATGTTCGGCATCGGCGAATATGCCGCACCCTCCATGGGGCAATTCGCCAAGCGCGAGAAGACCATCGCCAAATTGGCCGACGTCAGTTTCGCAGGTTCCAGCAGCGCCTGGGTCAAGGACGGCAATCGAATCCTGCGGGTGCAAACAGGCGAGGTGGATCGAGCGTTCGGCGGTGTCTCGGTCTTTGAATTGGACGGACCCACGCGCTTGATTTCAATTCAAAGAGCCGCGCGCATCTCGGTTGCTGATCCGGGACGATGGAGCCTGCACAACGTGGCAACTTCCCGCTTCGAGAAGGACAAGATCGAAGGAGATACCGTCAGTGAGCTGACCTTGCGTTCGACGGTGAATCCGGAGTTTCTAGGCCTCGCGGCCACCGCGCCGCAGATGTTGACACTGCATGGACTGGCCTCTTATATCGATCATCTACGGCGCAATAATCTCGAGACTGCATCGTACGAGATTGGTTATTGGTCGCGTATCGCCAGACAGTTCGCGGTGATCATCGTGACCTTGCTGGCGCTGCCCTTTGTCTTTGGGCCCCTGCGCACCACCGGGGCCGGAACCCGCACGGTTTTCGGAGCGCTCCTGGGCGTGGTGTTCTTCCTCATCACGCGCACCGTCGAGAACGGCGGGCAACTCTTCAATCTCAATCCGGCGCTGGTCGGTTGGTTGCCGACGGCGGTTGTCGGTGTTGGCACGTTGATTGCGATATCGAGAACGCGATAGTCCTCAGCTCCGTGAGTTTGACCGGCCCAGAAGGCCCACGGAGATGGGAAGCGTCGAGGCACGGAAGTCGCAGTGCCTCGACGCTTCCCATCGCCGTAGGCCTTTCAGAACCGACGGTCAAGCTCACGGTACTGGAGGACGAGATTGGTGTGGCTACCATCGGTGGGGTGGGCTCGTGCGCACTCGTATGCCGTGAAGACGGGTGTCGCAACACTCACTGGGCCGGCGGTACGAGGCGAACGACTCTCGTCTTCGACAGCCGATCATGCAGCGCCAGGTGATCTGGATCCCAGTACAGCCACAATACCCCCAATGCCGCTGGGGCCCAGGCGATGAATCCAAAGCAGGCGCGCAAGATCACGGAACGCCAGGTCAGGCGACCGGAGTCGCTGACGAGGCGTAAGCGCCAGGCACGCATGCCGAGGGTCTGTCCGCTTCGCAGCCAATTGAGCGCGTAATAGCCGGCGATGACGAGCACCAAGCCCGCACGATAAACGTAGACCCAGTTACCCACGGTAGCCGGGACCACGGCGGCGCCATGCGTGAAGAAAAGCGCGCCGCCGGTGAATATCATCAAGAGGGCAGCCAGTAGAAACGAGTCGTAAACCAATGCGGCCAGCCGGCGCCCGAACCCGGCGCGGGTGCCGCTGATCACGGCTTGGGCGCGGCTGCCGGTTTTTTCGCGCTCGGAGGCAGTGAGCTGCCCGACGGTACCGGTTTCGCGGCCGACGGGGCGGGTTTCGCGGCCGGCGCAGGCTTGGGTACCAACAGTTGTTCCAACGGCCTGAATATCTGGTCGTAGCGGTAGCTTGCGATTTCGAAGGCGCGGCCACTCGTTTTGGTGCTCAAGGTGGCATCCTGCGGCGCGGCGATCTGAATCCAACGCTTCTCGCCGACAGCGGCGCCGGTGAGGGTGATCACACTGCCGTCCGAGAGAGTCAGGGTCACGGTCGAGGGTTTGCTGAAGTCGATGTCAGCGATGGGCGCCACATCATCGTCGTTAAGATTGCTAAATGCGGTGGGCGATGGGGCCAGCGTGTTGGGATCCGCGGCCTGGCGGCCGCTCGGCACACCTTCTAGAACAAATTTACTAGGGGCCGGTTCGGCCGGCGTGGCTGCCGGGGCAGGTGCGGCTGCGGCGGCAGGTGCGGCTGCGGCGGCGGGTGCTCCCGCGGTGTTGGGCGCAGCCTTTTTGCCATCATCGGGCTTGGGTGTGGGCTCCGACACGCGGCGCACGGTATAGGTGGAACCCGTGTCCGGCTTGAATTGGATGCTCTGTATCTTGTCGGCAGAAAAATTGAGCAGGCGCGTATCGATCCAGAAGCGCGGCTCTGCCTCGAAGGAGATCCCCGGTTCGACGATGTAGCTGCTCTTCTCCCCGGCACGCCGCACAAAGTTGCCCTGGTCGATGGGCTTGCCGACGATGACATCCAGCTTGGCATCTTTCGCCAGCAATTCGATTTGCGCGCCCGTTGCGCCCGGTTTGGTTGGGTCTTCAACGCCGATGATCGAATAATTGGCAGGATCGGAAGTCTTCTCCTCGCGGATCTTCGCATCGCTTAAGGCCAACAACAATTTATGCAATTTCGCTACGTCAGCCGGGTAATTGGCTCGCTCGGCCACTGTCCACTGCTCGCCCTGCTTGTGAACCGTGACGGAAGGCGTTGCGCTGCCTTTCAGCACGCTCAAGGAGGTCACGCTGTCCAACTTGCTCGCCAGCGCCGGCAAGAGCGGCAGGCCATGAACCTCGCGAACAACGTTGCGCTGCGTGCTCAAATACAAGGCCGCGGTGATCGCCACGAGTGCGGCGACCAGCAGCGCGATGAATCGCTGCCGGCTCATGTCGAACCCTTGAGTGTGGTCAGCGACGAGGCGGCGCGGCGGCGGCGTCGCGTCGACAAAATGACCACCCCGGCTATCGCCACGACGAGCGGAGCGATGGCAATGTTGATGACCTTCAATCGCGAGCCCAATCGATTGATGTCCACATCCAGGCCGCGCTGCGTCTCGCGCAATTCCTTGCGCACGCGGGTCTTTTCAGCAGTGAAGCGCTTTAGCTCCGCCTCTTGTTCGGGCGAGAGCATGATGGAGCTCTGATCGTTTCGCTTGCTTTGCAATTCGGTCAATTTGCTTTCGGTCTGCTGCAGCTCCGCTTGCAACTCCAGCGCCTTGGAGCGCAGCCGATCATCGGCTTGCCGCTTGAGGGCATCGACTCGTTCGAAGGGGCGCGAGAATGAAGCACGGCCGCGGATGCTGATCAGGGCGCTGCTGCCGCTCAAGTTGTCGAGAATGTTGGCGATCAAATCGCCGTTGTTCGCAAAGGCTTGCGCAATCCGCTGGCCGAGCAATTCGCGTTGTTGCACCCACAAGTAGTCCATCAAAAAGTCCGTATCGGCGATCACGACGATGTTGGCGGGTGTGCTCGACTTGGCCAGGTGCGCGATCGGCGGGCCGGCGACGGGCTTCAGATCCGGCGGCGGTCCACTGGGATAGGCAGAATCCACCGGGCCGGTGATGCGCGCGGCAATTGTGTAGCGAGTGCCGGTCGCCTTGAACCCATCACGCAGGGTCGAGGGATCGATCAACGCATGAAATCGCTGCGCGGGTAGGGGTTCGGCACTCGTCGAACTCATGAGCAAGGGCTCGAAAGTGGTCTTGGCGCCGGCGCGCTGTGAGAGTGAGCCGACGGTCGCCATGTTGATGGACTCCAACGAGGCGGTCACCACGTCCTTCGGATCCATGTCGGCGCGGCGCAATCCCAAGATGCCAATGTGGCGAACCGGCCCCGAGGAGGCGTTGGTGCGAACCTCCAGTCCGCGCTCTAAATCGCCGATGACCTTGGTGCGATCGTAATCAACACCCCAGGTCGCGAGCAGCGGCTCGAGGTCGGACGAATGATCTGCCATGGCAGCGGCCATGGGATTGGCGGGGTTCTGACCGCTCAAATCCGCGCCGGCATCCGGATCGACCAGCAACAGCAGTCTGCCGCCGCGCATGACGAATTGATCGATGGCGTAGAGCGTCTTGGGCTGCAGCTGCTTCGGATGCACCAGCATCAGCACATCGACATCCTTGTCGATATGATCGAGATCCGAGGTCAAGGCGCGCACATTGAACAATTGCTGCAGCTGGGTGTAGATGGGCCAGGGCTCACCCATCTGTCCGGTCTGGGGATTGAATTGTCCTTGCAGACCGATTGAACTCAAGAGTCCGATCACCGGTTTTTTCGGCGTGCCCAACTCCTGAATGAGCTTTGCCACGTCGTATTCCAGGAATTCTTCGCGATCGGGTGTGAAGTTCGGTATGGCTGAGCGGCCATCGGTCGAGTTGGTCCCCGCCAGGCCAAAATACACCGAGTCACCGCCATTGCCGACCGGCAGCGGCTGCAGGCCGAATTCCGCCGCGCGATCTTCGTCATCGGAGAAGGGCTGCGGATCGACGACATGCAGATTGATCTTGCCGCCGGCGCGCGCCGCGATTTCTTCCAGAAACTCGCGCACGCGCGCTGCATACGGCAGAATCAGCGGCGACTGTTTAGCCGCTTCGTCCCGCGAAAAATAAAAGTACAGATTCACCGGCTCTTTCAATTCGTGCAGCACCTGCTGCGTGCCGCTGCTCAAGGTGTAGAGCTTGTTCTGCGTCAGGTCCAGGCGCATGCCGCGTAGACCGACGTTCGACAGCATGACGACGCCCAAAAACAGAACGGCCAGCAAACCTAAGCCGCCGACACCCATACCCACTCTCTGCCAACGATTACCGTTCACTTATTCCGCCTTCTTCATATCGAGCACGACGGCCGTGGCGGCCAACCAAAAGCCGATCAATGCAGCAAAGTACACAAGATCACGCAAATCGATCACTCCCTTGGAGATCGCGTCGAAGTGCGTGAAGAAGCTCAATGACGCGATCGCATCCACGATTGCTTGCGGCAGCACACCGCGCACGAAATCGAGCACCAGCGGAAATCCCGCCAGCAGGAATACGAAGCCGACCAGGGCCGCGGTGATGAACGCCACGACCTGATTGCGTGTGGCCGCCGATAAGCACATGCCGATGGACAAAAATCCGCCCGCCATGAGGAAGCTGCCGATGTAAGCGGCAATGATGGCGCCATTGTCGGGAGACCCCAGGTAGTTGACGGTTATCCACACCGGGAAGGTCAGCAGCAGCGCAATGCCGGCGAAGCACCAGGCGGCGAGGAATTTGCCGACCACTGCCTGCCACAAGGTGATCGGGAATGTCATCAGCAACTCAATGCTGCCGCTGTTGCGCTCCTCGGCCCAGAGTCGCATGGAGATCGCGGGGATGAGCACCAGATACAGCCACGGATGCCAGCGAAAGAATGACTGCAAATCGGCCTGGTTGCGCTCCAAGAAGCCGCCCACTTGGAAGGTAAAGACGGCCGCGAGCACCAGGAAGATGACGATGAACACATAGGCCAGAGGCGTCGCGAAATAGCTGCGCAATTCGCGCCGGAATACCACCCACACTTTGTTCATGCCGATAGCTCCGCCGGGGAGGACACATCGATGCCCTTCGGATCGGTCAATGTCCGGAACACCTCATCGAGGCGCCCCGACTCCAAGTGCAGTTCCGGCACATCCCAATCGTACTTGACGATGATGGCGCTGACCGCCGCCAGCACATTGGCCCCCGGTCTGGGCAGGGCCGTAAGACGGCGCTCGCGCGCATCCGACTCGATGGCCGACACCTCCGGCAGCAGCGAAATCTCCCGGCTCGCCGCGGCCAGCTCATCGTCCTTTTCGAACCGCAAGCTCACGGCGTGGTGATAGCGCGAGCGCGCCTCCAGCGCGGTGGGGGTCTCGTCGGCGACGATGCGGCCATTCGCGATGATGATCGCCCGCGTACACACCTCATGCACTTCCTCCAAAATATGGGTCGAGACGATCACCAGTTTGTCCTTGCTCAATTCGTTGATGAGGCGCCGCACCTCATGTTTTTGATTGGGGTCAAGTCCATCGGTCGGTTCATCCAGAATCAGGACCTGAGGATCGTGGATCAATGCCTGTGCCAAGCCGACGCGTCGACGAAAGCCTTTGGAGAGGGTTTCAACGACCTGATCGATGACCGGCGCCAGACCCAAGCGGTCAATCACGACACCGCGCCGCTCGCGCCGCCGCTCGCCGGTCAAGCCGCGGATATCGGCGACGAAATCGAGAAATTCGCTGACCGTCATTTCGCCATAAGAGGGTGCGCCTTCGGGTAGATATCCCATGCAGGCTTTCGCCTCGACCGGTGCTTTTTCGATGTCGTGCCCGCAGACCGAGACCTGCCCGGCGGTGGGCGAGATGAAACCGGCGATCATGCGCATGGTCGTGGACTTGCCTGCGCCATTGGCACCCAAGAAGCCGAGCACCTCGCCGGGTGCCACCGAGAATGTCAGATCATTGACGGCCAGCTTGTCGCCGTACCGCTTGGATAGATTTTTAATAGTAATCATGCGCGCCTTTGAGCCTAGATCTTTGCAGGAGGTTCCCCAAAATATTATTTTATGCGGCCGAGCGGCTCGCGCTCAACCGCGGCGGGCTTAAGAATTGCCGGCTTTCTTTTCAATCGCCACTTTATTTTCCTTCAAAATACGCCGTACATCGGGCAGGCTCGGACGGTCTGCCATGCGGGCGATCAGTTCCGGCAACTCAAACCATTTCCGGCCCCATTGTACCAAGCGCGCCGCATCGGCGATCACCTGATCTCGGGCGGCATCGCCGGGCCCGGCGCGCTCAGCTTGCGCCGGCGGCTTCTTGGCGGCTACCTTGGCCGGCGCTCGTGGCGCCGGCTTTACCACCGCCGCGAGCTTACGCTCGTTGCGGGCGACCTGGGCGGTTCCCGCCGGCGGCGGCACGCGTTTGGTACCCAAGAATTTGGGCATTTCCCGCGTGGCCGTGGCGGTTCCGGTCGCCTGTTGAATCGTGCTGTCGGAGCCGCGGTCGGGCGGCTTTGAGGTCAGGTCGCGCTCGTTACGAGCTTCCGCGACGGGAATGAATCGTTCGATGTGTTCGGCGCCCACTAGATTGGCAAGGAATGCCATCAGTTCCAGTGCATCCGAGAACTGTGTATCGCCTGCCTTGGCACGCTGCTCGACTTGGGCGCGCAAAGCCACGGTCTTTTGCTTGGCCAGATCGACAATCCAGCGCGTGGGTCGCTGATGTTCGGACCAAGGCTGGACTTTCCAATAGCTGTCGTCATCCAGCGACGAATATTTGGTGTGTAGCTCGAGACTCTCGAGCCATCTTCCAAGCAGTTCCAGCAATCGTTGATCGGCGGGTGTTGCCATGTATTCGCAGCTCCAGCGCGCACCCTAAACGAACCGTTGCCTCATGGCTAGCGGTAAGCGTTGTCCGATGGCGGGCGGTACATCAAGTCTTGGCCGCGCTAGACTGCCGCCATGTGTGGCATCGCCGGAATTGTTGGCTCGCAAGCGAGCGCAGAGCTCGCGCGGAGCATGGCGCAGCGCATACAACACCGTGGCCCGGACGGCGAGGGGCTGTGGACCGAACCCGGTGTTGCGCTGTCTCACCGCCGGCTGGCGATTCAAGACCTGACCGACGCCGGCAGTCAACCGATGGTCTTCGGCTCACACGTACTGACCTATAATGGCGAGTTATACAATCACGAGCGTCTGCGCGCCGGATTGCCGGGCCCGTGGGCCTCGAGCGGCGACACCGAAGTGCTCTTGAGGCTGCTCGCGACCGAGGGAGCTGCCTGCCTTTCGCGTGTGGTGGGCATGTTCGCCTTCGCCAGTTGGGACAGCCGCGCCAAGAGCCTATTGCTGGTTCGGGATCGGCTTGGCATCAAGCCGCTGTACTACCGTCTGCTGCCGGACGGCATTGCCTTCGCCTCCGAACTCAAGGCGCTCATGCTGCTCGGCACCCCCGACATTGATCAGAGTGCGGTACGCGACTTTTTATTTCACGGCTACATCCCGGCGCCCAAAACGATATACCGCGGAATTTGCAAATTGCCGGCGGCGCACACCCTGAGGTGGCAGGCGGGCAAGGTGAGCATCGAGCGCTATTGGAACCCGACGACCGAGACCGTCGCGCGCAGTGCCGAGGATACGGTACAAGAACTCGATGCGTTGCTGCGCGAGGTGGTTCCGCAGCACACCGTGTCTGACGTGCCGGTCGGCGTTTTTTTGAGCGGCGGTATCGACTCCGCTCTCACAGCCTTCTATTTGGATGCGCCGCGCACCTATACGCTGGGCTTTGAGCAGGGCGGCCGCTCCGAAGCGGATGCGGCGCGGCAAGTCGCTGCGCATTTGGATACGGAACATTTGGAAATGACCGCCCCGCAAGCCGATTTCGCCGGCGCGCTCGATCGAATGCCGGGAATGTTCGACGAGCCATTCGGAGACAGTGCGGCCTGGTCGAACTATTTGGTGGCGCAATTCGCGCGCCGCGAAGTAACGGTAGCGTTGAGCGGCGAGGGCGGCGATGAGATTTTTTGCGGCTATCCGCGCTATTGGTCGCGCGTGGGCGGCCGGTCGAGTTTTCTGAATCGATCCTTGGCCCGCTATTTACCGCCGCTGTCGCGCTTGGCCTCTTCCATGCAGCGCCGCAGTTATGAGGGCCTGCCGGCCTATGCCGCGGCCTTGGGCGGGATGACCGCGGAGCAGATCGATTCTCTCCTGGCACCCTCCTGGACGGCGCCGGACTACGATTACTTGTGGTTCTACCGCCAATATTGGCGCGACGATTTGCGCCCCCTGGCGCAGCTGCGCTGGCTCGATCTCAATACGGACCTGGCGGAGGGCCTGCTCACCAAGGTCGACCGGACCAGCATGGCCCATTCGCTGGAGGTTCGGCCGCCGCTGCTGGATCATCGCCTGGTCGAATTCATGCTCAGCGTCGATCCGCAGCTCTTGGTCGATGAACGGCGCAGACGCGGCAAGCTGCTGGTCCGCCGTCTCATGGAACCAAGATTACCGCCCAACCATTTGAATCGACCCAAATCAGGCTTTGGCCTGCCGGTGCATCGATGGCTCAAGCAGCACCCGCAATTGATGCAAGACGCGGTGCGGCGCCTCATGGAGCGTGGCATTTTGCGCCGCGCGGTGAGCTCCGAATTTAGACGAGCCTGGTATGTGTTGATATTGGATCGCTGGTTCACCGCCTTTGGCTGACGCACCGCGCATCCTTTTCATCCCGGTTTCCGGCGCCTTCGGCACTGGTGAGTACGCGCGCAGCGCGGCGATCGCGCGCGCCGCGGCGCGGCGCTGGCCGCGCGCCGAGATTCATTTCATCTTGAGCCGCCAGGCGCCGTATGCCTCGACGGTGCCGTTCAAGGCGACGCTGCTGGATTCATCGCCCACGTTTCACAGCGGGGCCGTCGCCCGGTTGATCAAAGAGTTCAAGCCCACCATCGTCATTTTCGACAACGCGGGCCGTACCGCGCAATTGCGCGCAGCGCGCCGGCAGGGAGCACGGATCGTCTTTATCAGCTCCCGGTCCCGGCAACGGCGCAAGGCGTTTCGCTGGCGGTGGATGCGTATGCTCGATGAACACTGGATTGCCTATCCGCAGCTCATCGCCGGCGAGCTGAAGTGGTTGGAGCAGTTCAAGCTCAATCGACTGGGTCGGCCCACGGTGCGATATCTGGATGTCATTCTGTCGCGCAAGACCGCCGAAGAGGAGTCGATCGTGGCGCGCGTGGGATTGAAACAGGGAGGGTACCTACTCGTCGTGCCGGGCGGTGGGACCGGACATCCGGGTGCCGACGATGCGGCAGAGCAATTCTTGGGGGCCGCCAATTCGCTGGCGGAAACCGACACGGTGGTGTTCGTGGGTCCGACGAGAGCGGCGGATGCCGGCACGCCGTCGCGCCCGCAGTCCGGGAGCGCTATGGTGCCGAATCCGCGGCTGCGCTGCTTCAGTTCGTTGCCGCAAGCGGACCTCGCGGAACTGATGAGCCAGGCGCGTCTCGTCGTCACGAACGGCGGCTCCACGCTGTTGCAGGCGATAGCCTGCGGGTGCGCCTGCGTTGCAGTTCCGATTGCCGAGGACCAGCCGAAGCGCATTGAGCGCTGCGTGGCAGCCGGCGTGGCGGTGGCGGCGGAACTAACGACCCCGAGCATTTTGCGAGTGGTTACGAAGTTGTTGCGCGATGACCCGGGGCGCGCCGCCTTGAGGCAGCGCGCAACCCATTTGAAGCTCGCGAATGGCGTCGAGATCGCACTGAACGCGTTGACCCACTTGGCCGAGACGGCGTAGGGCGCACCGTGCCGACTGTCATGCTGCTGGGGTATGGTCTGGAGCAGCCGTCGTATCGGCACCGTATGCGCAGCCTGATCGAGCCTTTGCAAGCGGCCGGCTGGCAGGTGCGCGCGGAGCAATTCCCGAGCGGACGCTACGGGCTTCGCACCTGGGAGCGGCGCGCGCTGCTGCGCTGGGCCGATGTCACCGTGCTACACCAAATCAAGCTCAGTTCGATCGAGGCGCGCCTATTTGCGGCCTTCAGCCGGCGGCGCGTGTTCGATGTGGACGACGCCATCTACGTGCGCAAGCCGCGCAGGCTGGGGGATCTTCCCGATGAATCGGCGTGGCGCAAGCAGAAATTTGCCGCCACTTGCCGCTGGGTGGACGCGGTCGCGGCCGGCAATGACGTGCTGGCGGGGGTCGCGCGCGCCACCGCCAAAGAGATCGTGGTGCTCCCCACTTCGATTGATACGGCGTGCTACGAGAGCACTTTCGCAGGTCCGGCCGACGCGCCGACGATCGTGTGGATAGGCAGTCCGGAGAATCTGATTTACCTGGATATGATTCGGCCGGCGCTGGCGCGCCTCACCCAGCGTTACCCGACCTTGAGGATGCGCGTGATCTGCTCGGAATTTCCGGATTGGAGCGACGTGAACGTCGAGCGGGTGCCGTGGAGCTCCGCCACCGAGGCGCACAGCTTGGCGGGCGCGCACATAGGAGTCATGCCGCTCACCGATGACGCGTGGTCGCGGGGGAAATGTGCGTTCAAGCTGCTGCAGTACATGGCGGCCGCGCTGCCCTGTGTCGCCTCGCCGGTGGGTGCCAACACGGAAGCGGTTCTGGATGGAATCAACGGATTTTACGCCACCGATGTCGATGAGTGGGAACGCAGCTTGGAGAAGTTGATCGTCTCGCCGGAGCTTCGCGCACAGTTCGGCGCCAAAGGGCGCCAGCACGTGGAGCAGCGCTATGCGCTTAACAGCTACCGCGCGAATTACTTGAACCTGCTGCGCCGATTGGCCGCAGCCTGATCTCGCCGAAGCCGCACTAAGTCGGTATCCTTCCCGCATGCATGCCGTGCATATCTACCAGATTCTCAATCACTACACCTCTCGCCAGGACCTGGATCCTGGCTTCGGGGTGTTGGATAACTCGACCAATGAGCGTCCCGATTGGTACGAATATTGGCCGATCCGGAAGTTCTTGTTGAACGAGCCGTTGGATGAGGACGCCTTTTACGGGTTTCTGTCGCCGAAGTTCAAACTGAAGACCAATTTGGGCGCCGCCGAGGTTGTGGATTTCATTCGGGGCTCGGACGCCGCCACGGATGTAGTGCTCTTCAGTCCCAGCATCCACAACAGCGCCTTTTACTTGAATGTATTTGAACATGGCGATGCGGAGCACCCGGGGCTCATGCGCGTCGCGCAAGACTTTTTTGCGCGAATCAATCATCGGGAACCGCTGGCGAGCCTGGTATCGGACTCCAGAAATACCGTGCATTCCAATTATTTCATCGCCAAGCCCAGATTCTGGCGTGCCTGGCTGAAGCTCACCGAGCAACTGTTCAGCATCGCGGAAACGGCGGGCGATCCCCTGGGGATTCAATTGTGCACGGCGACTACGTACCGCGGACGGCGCGAGGTGCAGTTGAAGATCTTTCTGATGGAACGCGTGGCCACCTGGATTTTGGTGACTGACAAAAGCTTCACGGCGCACGCGCGCGATCCGTTTGTTGCGCGCTCCCGCATTTACAAGTTGCCGGTGGCCATCATTTGCGACGCCTTGAAGATTGCCTATACGACCCAAGGCCGCCGCCAATACCTCGACGTATTCTTGATGTTGCGCAGCTTTGCGAAATTCTGGACCTTCCAGGTTCGCAGCAGCAATGCATTGGGCGTCGGCGGCGCGCGGCCTTACCTGCAAACACTACGATCCTATTGGGACAAGAAGGCGGGCTAAGTCATCACCGAGTCGATGCACGAGTTTTGGCGCGGTCGGCGCGTGTTTTTGACCGGGCACACCGGTTTCAAGGGCGCGTGGATGAATCTCTGGCTGCAACGCTTAGGCGCAAAGGTGACCGGCTATGCGCTGGCGCCGCACACCGAGCCGAGCATGTTTGCCCTGGTGAGGACCCACTCGCCGTCTCACATCGCCGATATACGCGATGAGCCCACAGTCCGCGATGCCCTGATCGGGACGGATCCGCAGATCGTCATTCACATGGCCGCGCAAGCGCTGGTGCGTGAATCGTATCGCGACCCGCTCGCCACCTACGCCACCAACGTACTCGGCACCGGCAGCGTGTTGCAGGCCTGCCGCGCCCTTAAGCACTTGCAATGCGTGCTCGTCGTGACCAGCGATAAAGTCTATGAAAATAATGGCGAAGGCCGGCCCTTTGTCGAAGGCGATCGTCTGGGCGGCCATGATCCCTACAGCAACAGCAAGGCTTGCGCGGAGCTCTTGACACTGAGTTTTCGGGATAGCTTCTTTGGCGACGGCGCGCCGATCGCAACGGCACGCGCCGGCAATGTCATTGGCGGTGGCGATTGGTCGCAAGATCGTCTGATCCCGGACTGCGTTCGGGCGCTCAAAGCGGGCGAGCCGGTCGCTTTGCGATATCCGGAAGCGATTCGCCCTTGGCAACATGTGCTTGAACCGCTGTCGGGTTATCTCGCCCTCGCGCAGGCGCTGGTGCAGGCGCCGCTCGCGACGCCTCGCGCTGTCAATTTTGGCCCGGACCCGTCATCCTTCTGCACGGTGCGAGAGGTCGTCGAGCATTTTAGTGCGGGTTTTGCGGGCCGCCCCGGTTGGCGGCGCGATGCGGGCGCGCATCCCAAAGAGGCGGGCGCTCTGACGCTATCTTCGGCCCTGGCGGAGAGATCCTTGGATTGGCGTCCTCGATTGGCTGTGGGTGAAGCGCTGGCCTGGACCGCGGACTGGTACCGGGCGCATGCCGCGGGGGAGAACATGACGAAGTATTCCGAGGCGCAGATTACGCGCTATGAATCCTTGCCGATGGAACGCCCATGAAGTGCGTCATCCTGGCGGGCGGCAAGGGCACGCGCATCGCCGAAGAATCGAACACGCGGCCCAAACCCATGGTCGAAATCGGCACGCGGCCGATTCTCTGGCACATCATGAAGCTGTACGCCGCCTTTGGCGTGCAGGAGTTCATCGTCTGCCTCGGCTACAAGGGCTACATGATCAAGGAGTATTTTGCGAATTATTTCTTGCATCAAGCCGATGTCACCTTTGATATGGCCGAGAACCGCGCGGAGTATCACGATTGCCGCGTCGAACCTTGGAAAGTGACGTTGGTCGATACCGGCGAGGAGACGATGACCGGCGGCCGGCTGCTGCAGATCGGCAAGTTCTTGAATCCGGCCGAGCCGTTTTGCATGACCTATGGCGATGGACTTTCGAATATCGATATCAAAGCGCAAATTGCTTTTCATGCAAGTCACGGCCGAAAAGCCACGGTGGCCTGCGTCAGACCGCCGGCGCGCTTCGGCCGTATCGTGACGCAGGATGCGCGGGTCGTCTCGTTCGAGGAGAAGCCTTCGGCGGAAGGCGGACTCATCAACGGCGGATTCTTCATTCTCGAGCCCAGCGTCTTGGAGTTGATTGAAGGGCACGAAACGGTGTGGGAAAAGGAACCGATGGAAAATTTGGCGGCGGACGGGCAACTGGCGGCGTGGGTGCATCGGGGCTTCTGGCAGCCCATGGACACGTTGCGCGATAAGCAGCATTTGAATTCACTGTGGGAAAGCGGCGCGGCGCCCTGGAAGCTGTGGGAAGGATAGCTTCATGGTAGGACTCGTCTCGGCTTGCCGCGCCTGCGGCGGCCGTCTCGCGGTGACGATGGCGGATTTGGGGATGCAGCCCGCGTCCAATGCCTTCATCGAGAGCCCGGCGGCCTTTGAGCGCGAAAAGCGCTACCCGCTGCGCGCCAAGGTCTGTGAGATCTGCAAACTGGTGCAGGTCGATTACGACGTCGCGCCGCAGGAATTGTTCGGCAATTACGTCTATTTCTCATCGTACTCGGATGACTGGCTGGCGCACGCGAAGGCGTATTGCGACATGGCGCGCCAGCGTTTCGCGCTCGGGCGCTCGAGCCTCGTGGTGGAATTGGCCAGCAACGACGGCTACTTGCTCAAGAATTTTATGACGATGGGTATCCCGGTGCTGGGGATCGATCCCTCCGACACCGTGGCCGCCGCCGCGGAAAAAATCGGTGTGCCCACCCGGGTGGAATTTTTCGGTCAAAAGCTGGCGCGCGAGCTGGTGGGGCAGGGACGTCAGGCGGATCTGATCATCGGCAACAATGTGCTTGCGCACGTGCCGCAACTCAACGATTTCGTCGCCGGGATCGCTTTGCTGCTGCGACCCAACGGCAACGTCACCATCGAATTTCCGCATCTCTTGGAACTGATCGAGCATGTCGAATTCGATACCATTTATCACGAGCACTTTTCGTATTTTTCGGTATATGCCATTGAGCAGGTGTTCGCGCGCCATGGGCTGCGTCTCTACGATGTGGAGCGGTTGCCCACGCATGGCGGTTCCTTGAGGATATTTGCGGCGCATGCAGCGCGCACGGACCTGAAAGACAGTGCCTCCTTGAGCGAGGTACGGGCGCAGGAAAACGCCGCGGGCCTTACGGACCTCGCCACCTACCTGAAATTTTCAAAACGTGTCGAGGAATGCCGCGACTCGCTGCTGGCATTTCTCGCCGCCGCGAAGCGCGAGGGCAAGCGCGTCGCGGCCTATGGCGCCGCTGCGAAGGGCAATACGCTGCTCAACTTCTGCAGCGTGACGCCGCAAGACATTGTCTTCGTGGCCGATCGAAATCCGCACAAGCAAAAGAAATTCTTGCCCGGTACGCATATTCCGGTCGTGTCGCCGGAAGAATTGATGCAGGCGAAGCCGGACTACGTCTTGATCCTGCCGTGGAATCTGCGCGATGAGATCCGGCAACAGCTCAAGGGCATCGAGGCGTGGGGCGGCCGATTCGTCACGCCGGTGCCTGTGGCGCGGATCGATTGACCCGATGATTTTCAGGGAATCGCCATTGCCGGGTGCATTTATCGTCGACCTGGAATTGCACTCCGACGAGCGTGGCTTCTTTGCGCGTTCTTATTGCCCGGACGAATTCGCGGCGCAGGGCTTAACGGCCCCGTTGCGACAATGCAGCGTGTCGTATAACGCCCGCAAAGGCACCTTGAGGGGACTGCACTATCAGGCCGCGCCCCACGAGGAGCACAAGCTGGTGCGCTGCACGGCGGGGGCGATTTTCGATGTCATCGTCGATATCAGGCCGCACTCACGCCACTACAAGCGGTGGTTCGGGACTGAGCTCTCGGCGCAGAATCGCCGCGCGCTGTTTGTCCCTGCGGGTTTCGCGCATGGTTTCATTACCTTGAGCGATGACGCGGAGATCTACTACATGATATCCGTGCCTCACTCACCCGCGCACGCACAAGGCTTTCGCTGGAGCGATCCCGCGTTCGGCATTCAATGGCCCCTGTCCCCGAGCGTGATCTCACCGCGCGATGCTGCCTACCCACTGCTGGATCCGCCGGCTTAAGCGGTGGCCGACCTTAAGCGCGTGTTGGTGACCGGCGCCGGCGGCTTTATCGGTCGATCGAGCATCGCGCCGCTCAAGCGCATGGGATTCGAGGTCCACGCGGTCGTCTCCGGGGCCCCTCCGAAGGCAATTCCCACGGCGCTTTCAGACGCATTCCCTCATGTTGCCGATTTATTGATCGAACGCGACGTTGATGTTCTGTTGAAGCGCGTCGCGCCGACGCATTTGCTGCACTTCGCTTGGATCGCGACGCCGGGTATCTATTGGCACAGTGCCGACAATTTCCGTTGGCTGGCCGCAAGTCAGAATCTTCTGCAAGGGTTTCGTGCACTCGGCGGCATCCGTGCGGTCATGGCGGGGAGTTGCGTGGAGTACGACTGGTCCCAGGCAAGCGTGTGCAGCGAAACTTCGAGCCCGATGGCCGATGAGTCCACGGCGCTCACGCCCTATGCCTCCTGCAAGATCGCCTTGCAAAAGGCATTGGCGCAATTCTCCCGAGAGGAACATCTATCGAGCGCTTGGGGCCGTATTTTTTTTCAATTCGGTCCCCACGAGCATCCGGATCGTTTGGTGCCGTCGGTGATCCGTCACTTGCTCATGAACCAGGAAGCCCTGTGTACGCATGGACGTCAGATCCGCAGCTTTCTGCATGTTGCCGATGTGGGCGCCGCGTTTGCGCAACTGCTCGAGAGCGACGTTCAAGGTCCGGTGAATATCGGTTCGGATGAAAGAATCGCGTTGGCGGACCTGATCGATCGCATCGCGCTCGAGATCGGCCGGCCCGATCTGGTGCGCCTCGGCGCCCGCAGCGCCCCCGCCGATGAGCCGCCGCTGTTGGTGCCGGATCTGCGCCGACTGCGCGAGGAGGTGCACTGGCGGCCGCAGTTCTCCTTAAACGAGGGTCTTCGTGACGCCATCGGCTGGTGGCGCGGACAACTTGGCGTGCCGGGGCCGTCATGAGTCCCTTTCCGAACTGGCACCCTCTGGTGGTGCATTTTCCCATCGCGCTGGTTCTCTCGGCGATGGCGCTGCTGCTGGCGGCGCGATTGCTGCGCAGCGAATCCGTGGCCGCGAGCGCCGCGACGGCGGGAACTTGGAATCTGTGTTTGGGCGCGGCGGCCGCCCTGGTTGCCTTAGGCACCGGATTGAGCGCTGTGCTTGGTCAGGACCTGAGCGCCGCGGCTCGCCAAGCCATCTCCATCCACCTGAAGTGGGCGATGTTGACGACGCTGCTGTTGGTGCTGCTCGCCGTCTGGCGCGGTGCGGGTACGGCATCCCGCTCGCGGCCGTCGTGGATTTTTCTGATTGTGCTCATTGCCGCCGGCGCGGCGCTGTCCTTTACCGCCTATCGCGGTGGAAAGAACGTCTACGAATATGGGGTGGGAGTCAGAAAAATCGCCGCGCGGTCCTTCGAGGCTCCGCGCGGCGATCCAATGGATCCAAACCATGCTTATTGTGCGGGCATGGACCCCGTGTAGTACGCGATCACGTAGGCCTTCAATGTCCCGTCGGGCTGCGGTATTCCGTACACCTTGACCGGTTCGCCCGCCGTCAAGTTGCTGGTCAGCGTTGCAAGTCCACTCGAGGTGGTGATATCGATCGGGCTGACCGTCAAGACGCCGTTGGTGAGATCCACCTGATAGACCAAGGTCGCACTACCCGAGGTGACACTGACATCCACCGTGGCCGCATTGGCGCCGCCGGGTAATGTCATGGTGAACGCATTGCTGGCCAGTCCGCTGGCGACGAGGCCCAAGGGCAGCGTCGAGGGCGTCAGAATGGTCGCTGCTGCTGACCAGCCGTTCGCATTGGCCGGGTCATTCCAGATCGAGAAGCTCACGCCTGCGGAGAAGAGCCAGAGAAGGTTTCAGGTGACGCAGAGTTGGACGGTCCGGACAGCGGCCGACAACGCAGCCCAGGT
>Ga0209330_1000225_pt1 | contig 27390 bp, 15 predicted proteins | sample JacPinW_OM2H0_O3_FD_187969 | JGI IMG/M metagenome (GOLD analysis project Ga0209330, IMG submission 187969) | Forest soil microbial communities from Algoma, Ontario, Canada - Jack Pine, Ontario site 1_JW_OM2H0_O3 (SPAdes) (version 2) | ecosystem: Environmental > Terrestrial > Soil > Boreal...
CGCATTCGGACACGTCCAGGTTCCTCCGCCCGTGGTCACCGCCACGACCGAGACAAATGTTGTGTTGGCCGGCGTCGGCTCGGAAAAGGTTGCTGCGCTGCAATTGCTCGGGCCAGAATTCGTGACGGTTTGCGTATACGTAATGTTGCTGCCTGCAGTCACCGGACTCGGTGTCCCGCTATTGGTGACCGCCAGGTCGCAGGCAACCGTCACTGGTGTCGCGACTGTAGTGCTGTTGTTCGCCGCCGTAGGATCGCTGCTCGTGGTCGTAACCGTCGAATTCGCCGTTATGGTTCCGGCTGTGACCGTAGTCGGAACATTCACCACCACGATGATGTCGGCCGCGGTCGCAACCGCCAGATTCGGTGTCGTGCAATTCACGTTCCCGCTGGCACCCACGGCGGGTTCGGTACAGGTCCAGCCTGCCGGCGCTGACACGGATTCGAACGTAGTATTGACCGGCGTCGCCTCCGTAAAACTCAAACCGGTCGCCGCCGCTGGACCGTTGTTCGTGATCGCCTGCATATAAGTAATGTCGTTCCCCGAGATTACCGAGGAAGGTGTGGCTACGGTGGCCAGTGCCACGTCCGCCTGCGTCGCCGTCGCGACAATATCGGTGGCAGTAGCGGAGTTCGCCCCAAACGACTGATTTGCTGCATTCACTGTCGCCGTGTCGGTGATCACCGTCCCGCTCGCGGTGCCCCCGGTCACTTTATAGACGACGGTGAATGTCCCTGACGCCCCGGCCGCGACACTCGCATCCGTGCACTGCGGTGGGAATGCCGCACACGTCCAGCCAACGGGCGGAGTAATCGACACAAAGGCGGTATTCGCCGGCGTGGCCTCCGTGAAAGTAGCGGTGGTGGCTGCGGAACTCCCGGGGTTGGTCACAACTTGCGTGTAGGTGATGTTGGCGCCCGCCTGCACCGGATTCGGCAACGCCGCATTCGTGACTGTTAAGTCCGGCCCCGATGTTCCCACCAGCGTACTGATAGAAGCCGTGTTGTTCGCTGAATTCGGATCAGCCGTCGACGAATTCACCGATACCGTATCCGTGATCACGGTTCCGTTTGAGGTCCCGGCGGCGACCTTCACCACCAGACTAAATGTTCCCGCGGTCGATGCCGCCAGGTTGACGTTCGTGCAAACCACGTTCCCGGTATTTCCAATGCCCGGCGTTGTGCAACTCCAACCCGCAGGTACCGCGAGCGAAACGAAGGTGGTGTTGGCCGGGATCGGCGACACCATGGTCGCGTTGTCCGCCGCGCTTGGCCCGATGTTGGTGACGGCCTGGGTATAAGTAATGTTGTTTCCCGCCGCCACTGGATTCGGAGATCCGTTATCGGTCACCGTCATATCGGCGCTCGAGCCGACACTCGCCACATCGGTGGCAATATCGTTCAACAGATTGGCCTCGCCTCCTCCGCCCACCATTGCAGTATTCGTTAATGTTGCAGGCGACGATTGCGATACGAGGGCGTTTATAGTGATCGAAGGAAAGGCACTCCCCGCGGCCAAAGCGTCAGAGCGGGCGCAGCTAACAGTTTGCGCCGAAACCGAACACGACCAGCCCGTGCCCGCGGCGCTGGTCGGAGTAATGCCGGTCGGCAGCGTATCATTGATTGTGACCACTCCATTGGTTGGCCCGTAGATACCCACATTCGAAACTGGAATCGTGTAGCTGGCGGCCAATCCGCGGGTAAAGTTTCCCACGTGGCTTTTGCCCAGCGTGACGTCAGGAGTGCACAGAGCTGCGGATTGAACCCCCGTGACCTGGGTAAGCGTCGCGTTGATCACGCTCGCACCCGGGTTACCCGCGGTCGCACCGTATGGAACTCCGGGTGTTTTCAGCGTGAGACCGCTCGCGCCTCCGCTTACGCTGGCACTGGCCGGAGCTCCCGAAACAAATATCACCCCACCGCCGCCACCGCCGCCAGGGCCATGGCGATTTCCGAGTGAGTATGGCTGAATCTGCCATGCGTTTCCGCCATTGCCACCGTTGACACTGAGCGTGAGGCCGCTTTCCCCACCGGTGGCGGTGAGTATCACAATGGTTCCGCCGCTGCCTCCGCCACCGCCGGCGTCATTCAAAGTGCCGTTGTACGCGCTCGCGCCATTCGCCGTAAGAGTGCCGGCCCCGGTCAGACTGTTGGCGCGAATGAAAATGATTCCGCCGCCCGCTGCCGCGCTGCTGGCCTGCGCGTCCCCGGGATCATCATTACGGACTCCAGCGCCGCCGCCGCCGCCAAGTGCGAGACGGTCAATCGTCGCCGGAAACACCGCGCCGCCCTCGCCGCCGCTGCTCAGATTCGATTTCCACGAATCTCCACCAAATCCCCCCGAGCCGCCGTTGCCGCCACCACCGCCACCGGCGTTCTGATCGTTGCTCGTAGGATCACCGTCAGTACCACCACCACCGGCATTCCCCGGAGCACCTCGCGCCATGCTCCCATCAGTGCCCGTCGTTCCGCTCGGATAACTGCTGCCGCCCGCCAGAAAACTTACACCCGACTGCACCCACGCCGGGGTGCCCGCCACGCCCTCTCCTTTGGCTGCATCTACGCCAGTCCTGGCGGCACCGGTGTAGGTCGCCGGCGCTGCAACCCTGAAGTCGGTATTTGCGCCACCGACTCCGCCGCTGAACTGCATGCCAGCGCCACCGCGGAACCCAAGCCCGTTAACCGAAACCGTGGCCCCGCCTAGATTGAGCGCCTGCGCGATATCCAGCGCCAGTACTCCGCCGCTCGATCCGTTCCAGGCGGCCGCGGTCGGAGGCGTTGCTGAACTGAGCGTTGCATTCAGATATTGCGGAACCAGCACTACCTGATAGGTGCTTGCTCCCTTTGTACTCGAGGCGTTGGCAGCGGTATATCCAAACACCAGGCCGCCGCCGATTCCGGCTCCAGCGATCGGCACCGAGCCACCACTCACTGCCCCGGTTGCCTTCACGAACTCGTAGTTGCCGGCATTGTTGATCGCGGTAAATCCAGAACCAGTGCTCCCGTTCCCGTAGGCCACTGAATTCGCCGTGTTGATGCTTGCATCCTGCATCTGAATCACCAGCAGCAGGCTGCCGTTGGCAATCGCCCCACCCGCGCCCGTCGCAGTGCCGACTGGAATCGCTGTTGCTCCCGCCGCGACACTCGCGGTCCCCGGGTAGTAGGTGTTCAGCACGCCCGTGAGCGTTCCACCTGGACTCAGGGTCACCGCCGTACAGACAATGCTCACCACCGGAGCGAGTGCGATGTAGGTGTTGTTGGCGGAGTTGGGATCGGGGGGCGTGAGAGAATCCGTTACTGTCGCCGTATTCGGATAAAATCCCGCCGCGGATGCGTTCACGGTGACGGCAATCGTCGCGGTGGCACCGCTCGCAAATGAAGCGGGCAGGGTGCAATTGATGGTCGTCGTGGTCGTGCAGGTCGTCCCCGCACTCGGTGCCACCGAGATTAGAGATAGATTCGTCGCGGCCCAGGTGTCGGTCAGCGTGACGTTGTTGGCCGCCGACAATCCGTTGTTAAAAATCGTGATGTTAAAAACAGAATTCTGCCCTAGAGCGACCGCGCTCACGCTGGTCGAGACTCCAATATCCGCCGTCGTTGGATTGATCGACACTGCACCCAGCGACCAGTTCGACGTGCCGCTGAACGTCTCTGAAATCGGCACGCTCGGCGCGCCCGTGCGGGTGCTGGCCGTGCCGTTCACTCCCGGATTCGTGTTGTTTCCCTGCTGTACATTCCATGCCTGAACCTGCGGAGAGCTTACCGTAACCGTCTGAGTTCCGTCCGTAGCCAGCGTGTCAAGAATCATGCCGTTGACGACGCTGGGTACGTCGAGTTGCGTGTTGCCGCCATTGGCTCCGTTCGCAGAGACAAATGAGCCCAGAGGCACAGTTTGATCGACGCCAGTAAAGGTGGTTGCGCCCGCAACGACGCCGACATTCACCGCGGCCGGGATGTTAATCGTCACGATGACTGTGTTCGCGCCACTCGCCGGCGCCAGTTGATACCACATCTCAACCCGGCGGGTATTGCCGGCATCGTTGTGCGCTCCCGCAAAGGTCAGCGCCGCTCCGTTGTAGCTCACAGCCGTCAGTGCAGTAGTGGGGGCATTCGTGATATTCACGGAAACGCCCACGATCAATATGCGATTTGCCACGGCAGTAGTAGTGTGGGAAAAAGACAGCGTGGAGCTACCGGCCCCCACGAGGGTAGCGGAGCTGGAGCTCGAACTATCCACCGCCACCTGGGCCGTCGACGAAACAACCGCCAACAGGGCAAATAACAGCGCCATCAGACTCGCAGACGCGTTGGTCGGCGCTTGCTTCCGCGCTCGATTCCACATTTGAAGAAGCGGCGTTGACACTCGGTCCAGCAGTCTTTTCGCGATCCTTTGCCCTCGTGCCGCGCCACTCAAGAACCGGCCGCGGGCTCCTTTTAAACTGGCCCGCACAGCGCTGCGTCCGATCCGAACGTCCTTGGCTTCGGCAACGCCCAGGATCTGTTCCCCACACACCGCCGGATCGTCCTGCTGGGCGCAATCTCCGCGCGTGATAAAGACATCCCGCGCGACGTCAGCGACCACGAGGCGGTGCAGACGCAGTCCTATCTCGCCCTTCAGCAACACAATGTCACCCACCCGCAAATCCGCGAGCGCGGCCGCCTTCACATACACAATCTCAGCATCGCGAATCGCCGGCGACATGCTCGCGCCCCGCGCCTGAAAGCGAATCGCATTCCCGTTTGTCAGCAACTCCGTACTAAAGGCATCGAACAGCCCAGAATGAGGACGATCTTCGGTAGAGTTCGGAACGATCCTTGCGACCCTCTCTCGCCTGTCATTCTGCGCGAAGGGAACAACTCCATGTGCACTGGCACCGCAACCGGCAGCAAAAGGAGTTCCGGCCGCGGCGGTTTTCCCGCCGTCGCACCCGTCACATTCGATGAGTGATCCGTCAGTCACGGAAGTTAACGATCCTCTCCACTGCGCCCGCGTTGGGCTCGAAGGCGTAGCGGTAACATGGAACGTTATCCACCACTTCCTGCAGAAACGTCAGCGCCGACTCGACATACTCGTGCCGGTGAAACGGCACAAAACTCCGCGCAAACAACTCGGCGACAGCCTGACTGGGAGAAAGCTGAGTCAGCAGGTTCCCGTACCCATGTTGAAGAATGAAAATCCGCGCCAGCGGCGCGCTCGCCGGCGACGCGTAAGCAGCTTCTCCATGCCAGGGCGTCCCATAAATCCGCATCTTCTTTCTTCCGATGTCAACCTGGGCGCAGCGACTGTTCCGCGAAGCGGAGCGGTCGTGAAGTCCCAGAACCTCGTGCTCGCCGGCGCCGCCAGCAGCCTCGAAAGCACTCCCCACCGTTGCCGGCGCGAGCAAGCCCTGGCCCCGACCCTCATCCCCCCGCACAATAATCCGATCGTCGCTCAAGACTTCAACATCCTCCCGCGCCGTCCACAGCCGCGTAGTTGTGCTCTTTCCTGCCCCCGAATGGCCGACAAACAGGTTCCCAGTCCCATCGGGCCGCACGATCCCGCAACTATGCAGCTCAATTGCCTTCTCCTGCGTGAGCCGGTGCATAATCAGCAACTCATCCAGCGGATAATCCAGTGGCGCGGCAGCAGGAGTTACACGCGCCAAAGATTCATTACTCATCAGTAGAATGGCGCGTCGAAATTCCGGGTCGACCAGTAGCCGCTTATAGGGCTCATCTCCCATCGCGGGAGTACTGAAGTCGAAGCGATACCGGTTGTCGTCTTGGTACAGGCGCCAGACCGACCCCGAATCGAACAACTCATGCCCCGTCCCCCGGAACAACCGCGGAGTACGCTTGATTAGAATGTTAATGTCGAAAGCAGCCGTTGCGACGCGAAACGGCTCCAGAGAGGAAACCAAGGTAACGTCGTTACTGCACTCGCCTGAAACCTGTACTGACACTCCGCCGACTCGAAATTGGACGCAATGAAAGGGCTCCGTCTCTTCGACCAGACCCGGCCCCGCCCACGCAAGATCGCTTCTCATCCAACCCTGATCCTCTATGATCCGATGGACATACAGAAAAGCGCGGCACACGTAGGCGGGTTGGGCCCCCCACCGCCGCCAGAGATCTTGCAATGGCCCAGCACCGCTTCCTCCGGACGCAGGCTGATCGTGACAAGCCGCGGCGATTCGTAGGGTCTCTTGCCTTCGGTCTGACTCAACTCATGATCCATCCCGCCTCCCGTCGCCTCTTGTCCACTCAATGACCGCCGCAACTTCCACAGCCGCCCGCCGCCGCAGAGGAATCGTTGAGAATCGGCAAAATGTGTTGCGGACCTACCCAGTGCTCCACATCCACTTCTTTGTTCGCGATTCGCCGTGCCGACTCCTGCATCGCATCGTGATGGGTGCCCCCCGCGCAGAATTCGCACGCTCCATGCGCTGGCACCTCAGCTCCAATAACCGCAGCCCTGAGATGCGCCACGTGACATAGAAAATCAACCGGACTCTCCCGATCCCCATTCTCCAGTTCACCATTCGCTGGGCACATGCCGCACAGGGATTGAATGCGACACTCGATACACTTGGTGACGCGCGTCCGCTTGCGGTTTCGCAGATTCAGCAGGGACTCCTCCCAAACTCTCGTCAGGCCGGACTCTTGAACCCTGAAAGTATCTTGCTGGGAAATCACGCATATGCCCATTTCCCCGTAGGCGTTAATGGCGAACGAATTCATCCCGCCGCCGCAGAAATACACAGTATTTCCCTGGGACAAGTTGGGTGGATTTTCCATGTCGTGCCTCGCCAGTCTGCGATACTCACTGACTCCTTTTGGAGCGCTCATATCGAGGGTTACCACTTCTTCTGGCGTAAGCCGCACCGCGAGCGGACTCTGCGAGCAATCAATTCTTGGGTTGATTTGCCCGTCCATTTTGAACTCCACGCCCAATTCTTCCTCCGCAAACCGCCGCATGGCAGTCACTTCGTGCTTATTAATGCTGGTCGCCACTGTTTTCAATTTGAGCGGCAAGCCCCGCTCGCGGAGCAGGGTGATTCCGCGTAGGCAGCGGTCGTAAGAGCCTGGGATTTGAGTTAGGGCCTCGTAGGTTTCGCGGGTGCGGCCGTAGAGCGTGATCTCGATGGCGAAGGGCGGCCACTCGACCAGATAGTCGGCAATCCTTTCGTTGATGAGCGTGCCATTGGTAAAGAGTGTGATTAGAAATCCCTTCTTCTTGGCGTAGGTGTAAATTTCGAGAAAATCTTTGCGGGCAAAAATTTCGCCGCCGGTGTAGAGGAGCCAGAAGCAGCCCATCTCGGCCAACTCGTCGAGCATACGGAAATGCTCTTCGGTGGTCATTTCACGGCTGCGGGCATCATGGTCGCCCATAGGGAGATTGTTGTAGCAGTGCTGGCACTCAAGCGGACAGCGCCGCGTGACTTCGATGGAAACTTGCATTGGCACTCGCTTGCCAGATTGTCGCTGGTGCAGGTCTGCGCTGAATGCTCCGTAACTCAGTTGTTCCATGGTCCTCCTGATCAATTTTCTTTCAATCTGTCCAAGTAACAATTGGCACAGTTGCGCAGATATGCGGTGGTCATCAACGCGAGCCTCTGGCGTGCAGTTCGGCTTGCGCCGTCGAATCCATTCCAGCCATCAAAATTTCCTCGCCGGCTTCTCCGCAAACACGCTCGTAAACGACCTGGATCAAATCTGCCGACAGCATGTCATGCAAGAACTGCTTCACGTCTTGTTGCGCCTGATCGTGCACGACGGCGTATTCCTGTTCGACAACGTTAACCAGTTCGGCGAAACCCTTCGGAGATTCCAACGACTGCCAGATCAAAGAGCCGGTTTGATTGAAGCTGTAGATCGACGCCAGATCTCCGACTTTGCCACGCACTGGGACGACTAAAGTTTCTCCTGCCACCCGGCGTGAGACGACGGCTTGCGAGCGCACGAAAACTTGCTCCACCTGCGTCCCGCCGCGCTCTTCGACAAATTCCGTTTTTCGTAACAAGGAAGTGCCCATAGAAGAAGTATCCATAGAATTTTTGGAGGAATATCTCTTGCTTTGGATTACCGCAGAACCGCACCCATAAAGCAATTGCGCGTTTGGCCGAGGTATCCCACTAGTTATCGACTTTGAAGGGTCGCCGAATTTCGTTTTTCGTAACACTTGGTGTCTTTGACGATCCGCGGGAAACCGTGATCCGCGAAGTCCGGCGCTGCAGGCGCTCTGATTCCGCAGAACACGCGGTAAGCCTGAAGGGATATCCTGATACGAATCGCACCGCTAACAGTGGCTTTTACAGCGTGATGCACGGCGTGCGCGGGCGTCTGCTCAGTGGACAAACAGAAATTATCGTTATACAAACGGAGCGGACGATGCCACGTTTTGAGGGCACGATTGCCGGCGAAGTCAATCTTGATTTGATTTTCATCTTGATTTGATTCTCATCTTGATTTTGATTCTCTGTGCCGTCCCCAAAGATTTGCCGCGCGAACGCGAGCGGCTAGCTGACAGGATGATGCCGACTTTGGGAGGATCGTCCGCAATTCTGGCGCACAATCTCGCTGCTCTGGGCAATTTCGAAGACATCGCGCTACACCCCCTGCAACAACTGGAGTAGATGTTTCGTGGCCACGGCGCACGCACAGCGCGGCGAAGACGGGCATTACTATCATTTTGCAGCGCGAGCGATGGCGCAACATGGTGACGTATGCGGGAACAATCGCATAGCTTACCCGGAATAATTTAGATTTCGACTGCCTTACAGATTCGCGCCACTTTCATGTGTCATCTTTTTATCTGCAGCGCGGGGTTGCGGGAGCGGGTTCCCGAATTGTTTCGCCGGATGAAAGATGCTGGACTTACTGTGTCGGCTGGACACGAATGACGATCCGGACGACGGGTGGGAAGGGACCTCTGTGAGGCGCTGCGTTATGTCGACCTCTTTATGCCGCATGAGCGTGAGGCTCAGAAAGCAGCGCGGTTTGACGACGCGAAACCGCGCTGCAAAAGCTCGCTGTGATTGTGCCCCTGGTTGGGGTGAGGTTGGGAAGCGAGGGGGCGATGGCACAACGCGAAAGCGAACGCGTCGTGAGCCGTTTCAAGGAAAGTCGAATCCGTGGATGCAGTGGGCGCGGGGGATAGTTTCGACGCAAGCTCTCTGCACGAATATTTGCACGGCGGCGGCTTACCGGCTGGTCTCGCGGCTGGCAATCTCGCTGGGGCTCTCTCCACCACGCGCTCGGGAGGAATCGAGGCTTTTCGCGACGCCGCCTACAGCCAGAAATTCTTTGCAGAACATAGTTTGGGAAAGTAAGAAGCTGAGGACAAAATTCTTGCGCCAGCGTCCGCGGCAAACGCAATCTAGATTCCTCTGGACGAGATTCACTGGTTACTCTGGTTACCATCGACTATCGCGAGAGTTGGCTATGATAATGAGGACTTGGGGCCGCGATGAAAAAACTCAGTTTCCTGGTTTCGCTCACCAACGATGATAACGACTATCAGCAGGAACAGGCGGCAGCGGCCGATAAAGCTGCCCGGCGCCTGGGTGTGGATCTCAAGATCATCCACGCCGGTAACGACGCTGTGACGCAGAGCCAGCAGTTGCTGCACTACATTCAAGGATCCGCGTCATCGCGTCCCGACGCCATCGTGTTCGAACCCGCGGGTGGAACCGGCTTTCCTCAAGTCGCACGAGCCGCCACAGCTGCGGATATCGGCTGGGTCATTCTGAACCACGATGCGGATTATATTCATCAACTCAGGCAGAGTTGCCATGTGCCTGTCTTCTCCATCAGTTCCGACCACAGCGTGGTTGGGCAGATTCAAGGCAAGCAATTTGCGGCGCTGCTTCGGCAGGGCGGATCGATTTTGTATATTGAGGGTCCCGCTAACAGCTCGGCAGCACAGGAGCGGACGGCGGGAATGAACCTGACCAAGCCTGCGAACATTCAAGTAAAGACCATGCGGGCTAGTTGGACCGAGCAGAGCGCATATCGGGCGGTGAGTTCCTGGCTGCGGCTGCGCACTTCGCAGGAAACGCGCATCGACCTGGTGGGAGCGCAAGACGACAGCATGGCGGCGGGCGCGAGAAAAGCATTCGCGGAAATCGGAGAGCATGAGCGCGAGCGCTGGCTGAAGATTCCTTTCACTGGCTGTGATGGATTGCCCAAGACCGGCCAGGCATGGGTGCGCAATGGCTTGCTGGCAGCAACAATCTACGTACGTCCGAACACCGATCTGGGATTGGAAATGCTTACCGAGGCGATCCGCACTGGAACCAAACCACCCGAGCGCACGCTCACCGTTCCTGAGTCGGTGCCTTCTTTCGAGGAACTTGCGATGCGCACGACCAAGGCAGAGACCGCGATGCATCATCGCTCTGCGCGTGCCTGAATCGAATGGACGGTTTCGGTGTGCACCCGCTCAGTATTCTTGCCAACGCACTTATCACTCCTTAGCTAAAACCTGCGACCACCCTTACTTGCCCTGCCTGCCCTGCCTTTTGACAGTGACGCCGCGGCTTCCGAAGCATTAGAATTGCGGGTTCTAGTCCGAGAGCATCGGCATTGTGGCTGCTTGCGTTCATAGCTTACCCGGCGCGCATTGCAAGTCCACATTGCGGCAACGGTGAGAGGGAAATGAGATGGCTGACATTCGAGAGCGAAGCAAAGCGGCAGTTGAGACCAGCGAAGCGCAGATTGCAGTGCATTGGCGGGAGGAAGAATATTTTTATCCTTCGGCGAAATTTATCGGACAGGCGAACCTTTCTGACCCAGCCGTGAACGAACGCTTTAGCGAAAAGAATTTTCCAGAATGCTTTCGCGAATACGCCGACATGCTGAGTTGGGATCAGTACTGGCATACCACCCTCGATACCAGTGAGCCGCCTTTTTGGAAGTGGTTTGTCGGAGGCAAGCTGAATGCTTCTTACAACTGCGTAGACCGGCATTTGGATAAGTTCAAGAATAAAGCTGCCTTGATCTTCGTGCCCGAGCCGGAGGAAGAGCCACTTGTTGCGGTCACTTATCAGGAATTATATGTTCGGGTGAATGAATTGGCGGCGCTGCTTCGTGACTTTGCGGGATTGAAAACCGGGGATCGTGTGACGATTCATATGCCCATGATTCCCGAACTTCCGGTCACCATGCTGGCTTGTGCGCGGCTGGGAGTTATTCATTCAGTGGTATTCGGCGGGTTCAGCGGAGAGGCCTGCGGAAGAAGGATTGCAGACTCCGGCAGCCGGGTATTGATCACGGCTGACAGTTATTATCGTTCAGGCAAGCTGATCGACCATAAGGCCAATGCGCAAATTGCCCTCGATGTGGCGAACCAGGAAGGCCAAACTGTGGACAAGGTCTTGGTTTGGAAGCGGCATCGTGGGCAGTATGGGTCGGCGGCAACCATGGTTGCCGGGCGAGATTATTTTCTTAATGACGAGCTGGTGAAATTCTCCGGAAGAATCGTTGCGCCGGTTTCGATGGACGCCGAAGCTCCTCTATTTCTGATGTACACCAGCGGCAGCACTGGTAAACCTAAAGGTTGCCAGCATCGCACGGGCGGTTATCTTGCGTATGTCACCGGCACTTCCAAATACCTGCAGGACATTCATGCGACTGATGTTTACTGGTGCATGGCGGACATCGGCTGGATCACGGGCCATTCCTATATTGTTTACGGACCTCTGTCGCTGGCGGCTACCAGTGTCCTTTATGAAGGAGTACCCACGTTTCCTGATGCAGGAAGAGCGTGGAGAATCGCCGAGCGGCTTAACGTCAACATCTTTCACACTTCTCCGACAGCCATTCGCATGCTGCGCAAAGCTGGTCCGGATGAGCCCAAAAAATACAACTATCACTTCAAGCACATGACCACTGTCGGAGAACCCATCGAGCCCGAAGTTTGGCGTTGGTATTACGAAACGGTTGGCAAAGGCGAGGCGGTGATTGTAGACACGTGGTGGCAAACGGAAAACGGAGGATTCCTGTGCACGACGAAGCCGGCGATCGATCCGATGAAACCGGGAAGCGCGGGCCCGGGCGCGCCAGGAATCTATCCGACGATTTTTGACGAGAATAATGCGGAGGTCACAGCCGGATCAGGGAAGGCGGGCAATATTTGCATTCGCAATCCGTGGCCCGGAATTATGCAGACGATCTGGGGCGATCGGGAGCGCTTCGTGGAGCAGTATTACAGGAAATACTGCAAGGATTCCAAGAGCAAGGACTGGCATGACTGGCCATATTTTGCCGCCGATGGCGCGGTGCAGGCGGCAGACGGATATCTGCGAATTCTCGGCCGCGTCGATGATGTCATTAATGTTGCTGGTCACCGGTTGGGGACAAAAGAAATTGAATCGGCGTGCCTGACTCTTCCTGAAATTGCGGAAGCGGCGGTGGTACCGGTGGTGGATGACATCAAAGGGCGCGTACCGGAAGTTTATGTGTCGCTGGTTCCGGGAGTTAAGCCGAGCCAGGAAATAGCGGACAAAGTGACGAAGACGATAGAAACCATCATCGGCAAGATTGCTCGTCCGAAAAGAGTTCACATCGTGCCGGATATGCCAAAGACACGATCGGGAAAACTCATGCGCCGCGTTTTGGCCGCTATCTCCAACAATCTGAGTACGGGGGACATTACGACTCTGGCGAATCCCGACATCGTGGAGAGCGTGCGCGAAATGGTTCAAGGAAAGGGAGCGGTCGCTGTAAAGGACGGGCCGGAAGACCTGAAACAATTTGGAGGCGTGGATTAAGGAAGAAAGGAGAAGTGGATAGGCAGAGTTTCAACGCGGAAACTGACCGAGACTACGACGGACCTTTGGAAGCAGAAATAGTCGCCAGCAAATTATCGTCGGCTCCGTCCTTGCCCAGGCGCTGACGTAGGTCGGCGCTCAAAGAAAAATCTACCTTAAACTTATCCACCAGAGTCGCAAGCCGTTTGCAGGTGATTCCCCCTTGAAGTCCTTTCTCAACTTCGAGCAGCGAGAACGGCTTTGAGTTTTCCGTTTTTGCTGCTATCACCTGCTCCGCAGGTTTTGTCGGCGGCTCGGGAGCTTTCCAGTTCGCTTCCTGCTTAGATATCAAGCCCTCCTGGAGCATCTCTTGCAGGCTGGTTTGGGAGTTCAAACCCTGTTGCCGGGCAGCCTTGCGAAACCAAGTCGCGGCGTCGTGAGGCTTTTTGGGAAGTCCTGTTTCCTTATCTCCCCGCCGATATAAAGTCGCCAAGTTATATTCCGCCGGAGCATAGTTCTGGCCGGCAGACTTCCACAGCCATACCAGTCCCTGCTTTGGATCCTTAGGAATGTTTTGTTCCCGTCCATCCCGGTACATAATCGCAAGTGCGAGTTCCGCCGCCGGATTGCCAAGAGTGGCAGCCTTCCGCAACCAATCGACTCCTTGTTTTGAGTCTTTGGGCACACCCGTTCCGCTAAGATACGCCTTGGCCAATTCATATTGTGCGTCGGCATTTCCCTGTTTGGCTTGTTTCTGAAGGCTGGCAATATCTTGGGTTTGTGCGGTCGCCGGTTGGAAGCTAACGCCTGCCCAGAGGACGGAAAACAAAACCAAACGAATCATGGAATGGCAGAAATTCATTGGCGGATTTCCGTTCGCGAAAGGTGCTGCGAGAACATGGCGGCGATATTAAGTCGGCTGGCTGTCGAAAGTCAATGAAAAGCCCCTGTGCCCCCTGTGCCCCCTGTGCCGCGCGCTTCAGAGTCGCCATTATCTGTTCCCGGCGGGCATTGGCGGGCATTTACGAAGTACCGCTGGATAAGGATTCCGTGCTACTCTTACGCGCATTGCCGACTTAGTACCGGCTTGGGGTGGGAACAACTGATGCCTCGCTGTCCGGAGGCATCGCCGAGGCAGCTGTCGCCACACAAGCGTTTGCCGATTCCCACCGTAACTTATGAAATACTGCACCGCCTGCCAGAAGACTTATTCCATCGACCATGACGTGTGTCCGACCGACAACACCCGGCTGCTGGTGGCGCACGAACTTCAGCCTGGCATGATCATTCGAAATAAATATCAGATCATCGAGCGAATTGGGATAGGCGGGATGGGCCTGGTTTATCGCGGCCGGCATCTGACGTTCAACGAGTTATGCGCCATCAAGATTGTCAATGACGATATTGCGGGCAATGCGAACTTCCTCAAACGTTTCCAGACCGAAGCGATTGTCACGCGCAAGCTGCGGCATCCGAACGCGGTCCGAGTCGATGACTTCGACTACACCGAGGATGGCCGACCCTTCATCGTGATGGAATTGGTGGAAGGCAAGAACGTAAGCGAGGTCCTGCAAAAAGAAGGTGCACTGGCGGTTCCACGTGCGATTCGTATTGCACGGCAGGTAGGCCAGGCAATCGGCATGGCCCACAAACTTGGGATCGTGCACCGGGATCTGAAGCCGGGCAATATTATCCTCACTACCGATGAACCGGGTCAGGAAATAGCGAAGGTACTCGACTTCGGAATTGCAAAGCTGCGCGAAGCTGCCGGCGAGGAGCGCTCAGAAATGACCATGACGGGCATGGTGGTCGGCACGCCTTTGTATATGTCTCCCGAGCAGTTTCTGGGGAGAAAGGCGGGAGGCGAAGTTGACGGGCGTACAGATATCTATTCCCTCGGTGTCGTGCTGTATCAGATGATTACGGCTCAGCTGCCGTTTGATGCTGAGACTCCATACGCACTGATGCTGCAGCATCTGCAAGGTACTGCGCGGCCGCCGCACGAGTTAAAACCGGAGCTGCACATCCCCATAGCGCTTTCGCAGTTGATTCTGTGCGCGATGGAGAAATCACGGGAGCAGAGATTCCAGACGGCGGAAGAGTTTGTCGCGGCACTGGACCAGGTGACAGCGGATAGCGTGGCCGATGAGGCGCTTGGCACGGCGATTCCAAAACCTGGGGTCCAAGCCGTCCCAACCCCGTCGACCGCTGGTGTGGCTGTGCCAGTTTCGACGACAGGCCGTGCCCCGACTGCAGCCGATCCCGAATCCCGCTCAGCCATCGTACCGTTGGCGGCAGCGCCGGATCCGGCGGTTGTAAACAGCGCCGCTCAGCATGTTTTTCTGCCGCCGCGTGGCCTTACCGCGAAGCTATTGCTGCGCTTCGTGATCGTAGGTCTGGCAACGATTCTGGTTGCGGGCGCCGGATACTTGAAGTTTCGCTCGGTGAGAAGGATCAGAATAAGCGGCGAGGTGATGGAAAAGTTGAAGGCTGCGTCATCGAGCCTGCCCGGCGCTGATCTTAGAGTGTCGGTGTCGGACGATCGTGAGGTAACCCTGGATGGCGCGGTGCGTGCCGCGGAGGACTCCTCCCTTGCGGAGTCTGTAGCCGGTTCAGTGCCCGGCGTCGTTCACGTGCGTAATCGGCTTATCGTCGTGCCGACTGCGCCGACGGAAACCACTGAGTCGCTTGTCAACAAAGGGATCTCATTCCTCGATGCCGGCGACTATACCTCGGCCATAGATTGCTTTCGCAAAGCGCTGGCGGACCCTAATAACAAAGGTGCGCAGGAATTGCTGGATCGCGCCCAGCGAGCCCAGCAGACGGAAGAAGAATTACTCAAGAATCGGCAGTGAGCCGAAAGATAGGTGGGATCGACACGGCAGGCTCCGGCGATTCGCCGATAGCACTCAGCGTTGGCACCGGCTCCTGCGAGAGCATTCGCTTGTCACAATTCATGGCCGTTCACATCAGGAAAAGCAGAGCGGATGGCTTTCGAATTACATCTCAAGCGATCGACCTCGCCATCGTCTGCTCCTTGTATTGGCCCAGTTTCTAATGGCGAAGTCAGGTGGGAACGGGCGGTTGCCCGTGAGCGCGTTCTTTTTCAGATCTCGATCCCCATCGGCGATGAGCCCACGCTTCTTGGCGTCCGTAACCGTCAATTACGATCTTCCTCTGCCACGCAGCGCCGACAGCTCCACAGCAAGGGTCTGTGCCGCGGTCCAATCATCGTAGTTGGTGCCACCAAAAAAACCCTGACCCGCCTTCGCCTTGGCCACATCGTCGGTGAACTGTTTTCGGTCAGCACCGCTCATGATTTCGCTTTAGGATCTCCGTAAGGCGCCAGCATTCCTGCTGCCCCTTTTGTCTCTCAACGGACCGCTCGTAACCTGGCTCCGAGAGCAAACGTTCGGAAGTGGCCTGTACAGATGCAGCTGTTCACGAGCCCTGGGTAAAAGCCTCCTTCACAACCGCAGATTCGGTCTGATCGGCGGCTGCCTGTTGCTGGTCCAGCGTGTTCGACGCAGTCGTATCCGGCTGGGGCTGCGGAACTTCTCCGCCGACGGTTGACGTGTCAGGAGCCTTCGGCAGACCGCCGGTTCCTTGCTTTGAGGCGAGGGTCTTCAATCCCTCATCCACCTGTTCCTGGAAATGATTGTGCATTTCCTGCAGGTCGTCGACGGAAACGGCCACGGTTTTGCCGGATGAACAATCCGTTTTCTTGCTGCTGGTGACGATCACGTTCACTTTCTGGTCGGAGTCCGGGGTGTTTTCGATACGTGTAATGACGTCGCCGGCGGTCAGTCCGCATTCTTGGCCGTCGGCTGTGACCGCGAGATCGCTGGCCACCACGAAGGTAGTGTGAGCGGGATCAAGCGCGGCCGGTACTTCGCCTGTGCTGGCGGTAGTTGAGGCAGGTTGAGCGCCAGTGGATTGAGCGCCGGCTGCGGGCGCTTTTCCTGAGGCGGCCTGTTCAGCGGCGAGTTGCGCCTTCACTTCCTCGGCAATGGCTTGCTTCACTTCAGGACTCAGAGCCGCCGGATTGGAATTGGATGCCGGCGCGGCCTGGTCTCCGCCCCCATCTTGTGCAGGAGCACCCCCCGCGTCTCCGCCGCCGCCCGCCTGCGCGGCGTTGGCTTCGGCCTGTGCCGCATAGGCGGCTTGCAGATTTGCGGAAATCAGGTAATCCGTCAGCCAAAATGCCGCGGTCGGATACACCGGATAGGGAGCGAAATATCCTCCGTAGTAGCCATACCACGGAGCGCCACCCCATCCCCAACCCCAGGCAATCGGTGCCGGCCAGGGGTTATAGGCCCAGCCATAGAATCCGGGGTTGTAGTAGTAGGCGGGATAATAACCGTAATAGGCCCGTCCTCCGTAGTAATAAGAACGATAAACGTGGGAGTATGATCGGCCGTTCACCACATAAGTTCGGGAGACGTAAGTGTGTCCGTTGCGAACCGCGTAGGGGCGCTGCACGTAGCCGCCATGTTTGCCGGTCGTCACCACACGAGCTCCATTGTGTTCGCTCACGACGGTTCGTCCGCCGTGCATGCCGTGCTCGATGTGCATGCCGTTTCTGTCGATCGACCGGATCTTGCCGTTGGGACGGATGCTGGCGCTTCCTCCGCCCTTCAGTGCAACAGTTTTGCCGGGAGGAGTTCGACTGGCATTGTGGCTAACCGTTCCCGGCTTTCCCGAAGTTCCAGGCTTTGCCGGTGTTCCCCCCTTCCCTGTTGTCGCTGGGGTCGTCGACTTGCCGGCGGTAGTCCCAGGCTTTCCGGCAGTGCCAGGCCGTCCCGTCGTAGAAGTCCTCGCCGCGGTGCCGGTTCTAGTTGAGGTTGCTCCTGGTCTGGTCGTCCCGGGCTTCTGGCCAGCGGTCGCGGTATGGCTCGCCGTGTTTGGGCGGCTCGTTGTGGCGGCGTGTGCCGGAGCAGATGGATGCGCGGGAGCGGCAGCATGAGCGGGCGCGGAGGGTTTGGGAGCGGAGGCACCAGGCTTGTGTTGGCCCCACGCGAGAGCTGGAATTGCCCCGATTAGGAAAAATAGCACCGAGCTCTGCAGCCTCTTCATAGTTGTGTTGTCGGAATTCATTGCGACCTCCTGACAGTCGGAACTGTTAATTCATATGGTGGCTTTCGCGGCAAAAACGTTACGAACCCAACTTCCGCCTGGGAAACGCTCACAACCTTAGTCTGATGGGGGAATGCCTTGGGACCGCTACGTCACCCGCACAGGGGAGCGTCGAAAATCTTGCTCCACGCAGCCGGGCAAGTCAACAACTATTTTCCATCCTATTTTCGATCTACGCTGAGGTTGACCCGAGACATTCCGGTCCTGGCGGCCAGGTTGCCGGGTTCGAGGTGCAGGATGATGTCGTATTCGCGGCGACTGGCGGCGTAGTCCCCCTCCCCCGCATCGCTTTCCGCTTTCTTGAGAAGCAATGGAATGTCCCTCCCGGTGAAGCCTGCATATTCGGCAACCGGCTTGGGCAGAGACTGAACTATCTTTGGCGCTTCCGGCTTTCGCGGCTCCAGCTTTGGCACGGTGTCTCCAACGGCAGGCGGGATTTTCGCGGCCTGCGGTGCCTGTACCGCAACTGGGGGGACATTGTTTGGCGGCTCTTGCTGCTTGGAAGCCGGCTGCAAGTCGTTGGCGTTGACCGAAGACTTGGATTTGACCGAAGAATTTACCGCAGGAGCGCTGGTGTGCAGAGCAGGAAGCGCATACAGCGTGGCCAATGCGAGAATCCCCACCGCAGCCAGCGAAACTAGAAGCCGATGGGAAGCCATCCAGCTGACTTCGCTTTCGTCCGGGTCGAGCGCGGACAGCTTGGGGGTGGAAAAAGCTGCTGGTTGAAATTCCGACCATTTCGTTTCCGGTGGTTGCAAGGCGGGATTTTCCTCAGCAGCCGCGACCGACACTTGCTCATAACTTATTGGCTGTCTTCGAATCGCCTCCTGAAGACGAGATGCAAAATATGCATAGGTTTCCGGCGAGGTCCACAGCAATTCGCTGTCTCCGCCTGTCGCATCCCCACTCAACGATTGAAACTGTAGACCCGGTAGGTCACGAAGATGATCGTAAGTTTCGTGGCTTACGAGGATTTGACCCGGCTGCGCCTGGCGAAGCAGGGAGAATGCAGGCGAGACGGGACCGGGGTCGCCTTCAAGGAAAGGCCGGAGCTCGATTGGCCGGTGGACAGCGATTGCGGCACCTAGACAATCATCCGGACGCTGTTTGGAAAACTCCATAATCGTCCGCTCAATGGACTTGGCGGCTTTGAGCGCCTGGGTCGCGCCGTTGAAGTGTGCTGACATTCCACTTCGCAGCTCCTCGGCGGGGGTGCCTTGATTAGCCCCAACCACATCGGCAATCATGAAGACGAAGTTAGTCTGGGTCTTCCAGGAAATGCTCGCAGAGTTGCTCCCGAGTTGAGCTAAGGTCCAGAGGCGGATGGAGATATCCGCAGCGGCCGAGTAGGGTTGGCGGCTGGCGCCTTCAGCCTTAAATTCGCGGCCCGATCGGAGAGCTTGAGATCCGGCATTCATTTTTGTTGTCGCATCCCTTTGGAGCCGGCGTGGATTTCTCCACCCACGTCCAAGCGACGTGTCTCGGCAAGACTGCCAGCTTACGGCAAAATGCCCGCGTGCGCAAACCCCACGAAAGTGGGGGTTTTGAAGAAAATCTCACGGCGTCGCAGAGGCTTCAACCGCCCTTCAGCGGACGGTTTCCATGCTTGACTTCGGGATATGTGTGAGTATCATGGCGGATACCTCTGGCAGCCCAGTGACTCTGGTGCTCCGAGTTTCACTGTCGGCGCGAGATCCCAGGTTATGGCGTCATCTTCTCATGGCTTTTGTTCGCCCGCGCTTCGCGTGGTTGGGTGCAGTTCGCTTGCACTATTGCTGTTGGTTTTTTCCCCCCGGATAAACGTGGGGGCGAAAGAAGCGCCGCTTAACGCCATCGAACTCTACGACGGTCCAAACGGGGCGGCATACGTTCAAATTGCCGAGTTCACGATCAACGGCAAGGCGGAGGTGAGGGCTTGCGGAGGCGTGGAGAAAATTGACAAGTCGGGGTATTCGAAGCTGGGGAAGGTATTGCTGTCAGGTGCGACCTGGCTGGAACGCGGAGCTGACGGCGTAATGACGATTACGCGAGATGCAGTGACTACCTGCGTGGTTCCTTCGAACCTGAAGCTCGAAAAGAACGAAGGATCAACGCCGGCGGAATTGGCGGAGCTGGCAGTGGTTCAGGGCCGGGTGGTGGGCTCATTTCCGGCAGGAGTGGCCACACCACCGCCGTTAAAGCGCGGAGTGAAGATCCAATTCGTGGCCGCGGCAGATACGGAGTTGGCCGAGTATCTGCGGGCCGACCGGGCACGGTCGATTTCGGTATGGCAGGATTATCTCGGCAAATATCCGACGTCGGCGAATGCCGGCCAGGCAAACCAGTCGCTGGCTGCGCTGTTGGTCAAAGAGGGCGAGGATCATCTGGCTGCCTATCGCAAGTCCGCGAGTTCGGCAGCGCCCGCGTACGCAGAGTTGAAAGTGGCGAAAACGCGCAGTGACCAGGCACGAGAGGTTGCGCCGTCATCGGCGGCGGCTCTGAAGTTGAGAGATGAAGTGCGTGTCGAATTGGCGACGTTGACGGAAAAGAGCCGGGCTGAATTTCAAGCCTATAAGACCGCGCTGGGTGGGCACACCGCAGGCTACCCTCATTTAATCCAATCCCGCGAGTTGTGCTCCCAGGCGATCGGCATCGACCCGCAATTCGACCAGTTGCAGGCATTGCAGACGAACATTGCGGCAGAGAGCCGGACTCTGGAATCGGCTTTGACTGCGGGCGAAGGCATGAAAAGTAAGCAGCACTTCGATGAGGCTTTGACGGCTATAGCCGCGTACGTGTCCTTTGCCGACGAAGAACCGCGCATCGCGGCTATCGTGGATTCCGCCTACAGGTTTCACTATGATCAGGGCGCCAAATTCTCCAGCAGCGAGAAGTGGCAGGATGCGGTTCGCGAACTTCGAAGAGCCAACGAAATCAAGAAGACCCCGGAAGGCTCAGCCGCGCTGAAGAAGGGCGAACAAGGCCTGCAGACCGCGAATACCCGGGCGGATGCGGACGCCGCCCTGGCCAAGAGCATAGCCTTCGAGGAACAAAAGGAGTACGTCGAAGCGTACGAGGTGCTGGCGAATCTCCCGGCTGCGCCGCGGACACTAGTCGCAGAACGAATGCAATCACTCGCCGAGGTTTACATCAAGAGCGCTTCGGACCAGGGCAAGACTTTGCAAGCGGCTCATACTCCAATTCACGGCCGCAATGATGAAATCGAAGCGGAGCGCGCCTACGACTTGCTGGAGCGCGCCTACGCTGTGGGCGGAGAAGAGGATCAGAACCTGAAGTTGCGGATCGACTTGCTGGCCGAAACCATTAGCGACCACTACGTCGAGGTAGCCAAGCGTTATCTGGAAAAGCCATTAGGTTCCGGCGTCGGGCTAGCATGGCTTTATCTCGACCTCGCGCAACAGTACAAGCCTAATCGCGACGATGTTCGCGACGAGCGGACCAGGAGTAGCGCAATTCATCAGATGCGCTCCAAATTGTCGATTCGCGTGGTGTTTCGCGACCAGACATCGCGGCGCGACAGCGCGGGCTTTGCCGAACAACTTTCGGATGCAATCGCGACCGGTCTGGAGACCTCAGTACTGCCGGTGCGGGTAGTGCGCTCCAATGACACTCCGAACGCGGAACCGAACTTCCAACTGGTGGGCGACGTACTGCAGCATCGGCCAACGGTGGTTCCGACGGTGGAAGCGAAAGAGTCGAAATACCGCTTCGGTTCGCGGGATGTTCCCAACGAAGCCTGGAATAAGATGAATCGGGAATACGAGACAGCGAATCTGGAATTGCAAAGCGCGCAAAAGTCGCTGGAGGGCGCGCAGGCGCGCGGCAAGAAGAAAGAAATAGGCGAAGCCAACGACCGGGTGACAGCGGCCGAGCAAAAGGTGCAGGAAGCGCATCGCCAGCTGGATTCCATTCCTAAGACCAATGCCGAAGATGTGGTAAAGCCCTACAGCTATACCAAGAAATCAATTGATCTGAAGGCGGTGGTCGAGCTGGGGTTTCGAATCATCGATTCCGCGGGCAACGGAATTGAAGTTGTTCCGGCGTTCACAAAAGAGAATCACAACTCGGTTGTTGTTCTGGAGAATGTGAAACCGGAGGATACCGAAGGGATCAAAGCGCAGGGTTCGCTACCCGATGAGATCCAGTATCTGAATGACGTTGAAATTGAAGCGCGCGAAGCGCTCATTAAAGCGGCGCGGGAAAAAGTGGAAGGCCTGCCCGGCAGAATTCTGGACCAGGCCCGCAAACGGGTGCAGGATGGCGATCTTGACGGAGCAGCGGAGGCTTACATTCTTTATCTGAATGCTACTCCGGAAGCCGATACGAAAGAACGCAGCGAAGGTAGAAAATTCCTGCGGGAGAATTTCAACATACGCTGGGTGACCAGCTCAGCCTCTTAAGAATCATTTCTCGTGAGACAAACACGGCTTGGCAGGAGAACTTGAGTACCCAACCTCTGACGCGGATCGGCAAGTATGAGGTCACCGGCCTCCTCGGTCGGGGCGGCATGGGTCTGGTCTATCGCGCCTTCGATAAACATCTGGGCCGCGAAGTCGCGATCAAAACCATCACGGAAGGCTTCGCCGGAGACCCGGAAATGCTGGAGCGCTTCTATCGCGAGGCGGCTAAGACCGGCATGCTAAAGCATTCCAATATCGTAACGGTCTACGATTTGGGTGAGCAAGAAGGCTTTCCTTATATCGTGATGGAGTACGTGGCGGGAGAAGCGCTTGACCGCATCATTCAATCTGCCCGCCCCCTCCCTCTGGTTTCCCGGTTGAAGATTATCGAGCAGGTGTGCTCTGCCCTTGCCTATGCCCATCGCAACGATGTCATCCATCGTGATGTAAAACCCGCGAACGTCATCGTCCAGCCGGACGGCGTGGCCAAGCTGCTGGATTTTGGGATCGCCCGCCAGGAGAAGCAGGAGCGCGGGCTGACTCGTACCGGAAACGTAATTGGAACCATCCATTACATGGCTCCCGAACGGTTGCGAGACCGCGCCTTCGATGGCCGCTCCGACATTTTTTCAGCGGGCGTCATGCTGTACCAACTACTGACCGGCCAACTGCCTTTCAATGGCGAAGATTTTAGCGTGGTACAGAAACTATTGAACGAACAGCATCCGCCGCTCAGCAACTATCTGCACGATTATCCGGCGGCGCTCGATGCGATCCTGGATCACTCGCTGGCCAAGGACCCCGATGACCGCTACGGCTCGGCCGACGAAATGGCTGCAGAGATCTATGCCGTAGCCGACGAAGTTAAAAAAAGCCAGGTGCTCGAAATCTTTCAGCAAGCCGAATTGCTGGTGAAGGAGGAGGAATATATCAAGGCGCGCGAGCTTCTGCTGCAGGTCACCAAGCTGGATGCGCAGCATACCAAGGCTCGGCAGTTGTTGGTGTTGGTGCAGCAGAATCTGGCATTGCGCCAGCGGGCAGGGCAGATCCGGGAATTGAAATTTCAGGCGGAGGCTGCGCTTCATGAGAGGCAATACGACCTGGCCATCGGCCATATCGAGGAAGCTCTTCGGCTCGACCCTTCGAGTTCGGAATTGGCGGAAATACTGGAATCCGTACGCCAGAAAAAACAGGCCAGGGAAAGGATTGCGGCATATTTGCGGCAGGCTGATGGCGCCCGAAGCCGCGGCGACCTAGAGGCTGCGCAGGCGATTATTGGCAAAGCGCTTGATCTGGATAAGGAAGATTCCCGTGTGCGTGCCGCCTATGCCGCCATTGTCCAGCAGGCGGAACAGTTGGCCCGTCTCGCGAAGACCAGGCAGTTACTCGAGTCGGCGCGCAGCGAAATGGGCGGCCGGCGTTTTACCGCGGCCATGAAACTGTTAAGCGCTGTGGAGCAGATCGATCCTTCCAATCCCGAAGTGATTTCTCTGCTCAAGCAGGCAAAATCCGGGCAGGAGCAAGAGCAGCGGCGGCGGGTGGTGGAACAACTTCAGTACGAAATCTCGGTGGCCACGACCCACGAACAGCTGACCACAGCAGCGGCCCGTGTCAACATCGCCCTGGAAAGAATGCCGAATGAACCGTCACTCTTGAAGTTCAAGGGGCAATTGTACCGGCAACTTCGGGAGTCCGAGGCGCGCCGTGATGTGGATGATACGGTGCAGCGCTGCCGGGTATTGCTCGAAACTGCTCCCCAAGATGCTCTGCAACTGGTGCAGGACAAGCTGCGGGAGTTTCCCGGCAACGAGCGGCTTCTGGTTCTTCAATCCAGCATTGAGGAACAAATCGAAAACAGCAAGTTGCAGGAATCCCGTGCGCACTTTTTGGCGCAGGCTCATGATGCGATCAATCAGCGCCAATATCGGCAAGCCGTGAGGCTTCTCGAAACTTGCCAGGCGGATGGGATTTTTTCCGGTGAGATTGCCGACCTGCTTGAGTTTGCCCGGCATGAAGCTGAACAACAACAGCGAGAATCGCTGGTGGAAGCAAGTTTTGCCGAGGCTCAGGGGCTGCTTGCCAAGGGTGCATATGCAGCCGCGATTCGTTTTCTCGCACCCGTGGTCCAGCAAACCAACGACGTTTCGATGCGGGCGCTGCTGGATAAAGCCCGAAGTCAAGAGCAAGCCTTGCAGCAAAAAATTGGGACCGTACTGAGCGGCGCTCAGGAGTTGGTGCAAGGCGAACTCTTCGAGGAAGCAGTAAGCTTCCTGGAGTCGCAGCCGGAGTTGGTCCTACAGGCTGCCCCGGTGCAGGAAGAGGTTCGAAAACTGCGCGCGATGCGGGACAGCGAGGCGAAATTACTGCAAGTTGTAGGGACAGCCTATGGCGCTCTTGATAACCTTGACCTCAGCGGAGGCTGGGCAGCTTTGGAGGCAGGTTTGCAATCGAATCCGGCATCACCATTGTTAAACCGGGTCCGTGGAACTTTTGAGAAGAGAATGAGAGTCACGGCTGATGAAGCACTCTCTTCCGCTCTGGGGCGCGCCCGCGTGGCGTTAGGGGCAGGTGATCCGCGCGGGGCTGTGGATGTAATCCGATCGATCTCGGCGATCACCGCTCACGCCAGACTTGAACTGCAGGGTGAACGGCAAAGGCTGCTGAAAGAGGCTTTGCGCGCCCGGATGCTGGCGCGGATCGGCATCCGCAGAACCCGCACCGCTTCGACTCGCGCTCTACCGGAAGACTAGTGCTGTCGCTTGCGCTCTAACTAAAATGCTCATTTGCGAAAGTACGCGATGAATCTGGTATTCCAAGCCGCGGGAAAAACCGACATTGGTGTGGTTCGAACCAACAATGAAGATAATTTTGGCTTCGACCTGCGGCGTGGAATCTTTGTGGTATGTGACGGCATGGGAGGCGCAGCCGCCGGTGAAGTGGCGAGCAAAATCGCGGTAGATACGGTTCTGGCAAATTTCCGCAACGACCCGGGCCGAGCGGAATTACCGCTGCTGGGACGAAGATTTGAAGGGGTCTCGGAACAAGCTGCCGGATTGGCAAATGCCATCCAACTGGCGAACCAGGCCATTCAGGAAGCGGCTGCCCAGAATCCAAATCGTTCGGGAATGGGGTCGACTATCGTGGCAGTCTGCCTGAAGGGAAATTTTTTTTCCATCGCAAACGTCGGAGACAGCAGAATCTACCTGGTGCGGGGCGGAATCATTCAGCAGATGACCAGTGACCATTCTTTGGTGATGGAGCAAGTGCGTCGAGGCCTGATGACCGTCGAAGAAGCAGAGCAGTCGGAAATGCAGAACGTAATTGTGCGGGCTCTGGGTTCGGAGGATAGCGTCGAACCCGACTTGGAAGACCACGAATTCGCAGCCGGAGATGTTCTGCTTCTGTGCAGCGACGGGATGTCGCGCTACGTCAAGGAAGAAAAAATGCTTGAAGTGCTCAGCGGCGAGGGCTCGCTTAGCGAAGCCTGCGACGCTTTGATCGAGGCGGCGAAGAGCGGGGGCAGTGACGATAACATCACCTGCTTGCTGCTGCGCGCGGCCGAGCAATCCTGGGGCGAACGCCTGATCGAGCGCCTGACTCCGGGACGCGGAAACAATTCGCAGCAGAGCTCGACCTGAAAGGCTTAGTGTGCCACCGTCGAAATACAGCGCAGTCCCGACAGTTCCCCTGCTTGGAACGGATTAATTCCATCCACGTGCAGTTGATAGCTGTAGGATTCCGGCTTGCCGTTAGGAAGCGTAATATTTTTGCCGTTGGACTGAATAATCCATTCCAGGTTGGTAACTGCACCCGACCCCTGGGAATGGGCCTCGGAGACGAATCTGAAGATAGCCCAAGGGCCTTTGTATGGATTTCCGAGAATCAATCCGCCCTTGGCTGTCGCCTGGACCTCTTCCGGTGTGCCTGTCCAGGTAAAAGTCTTCTGCTGTCCGTTCTCGGTTAAAGTCTCATTGCCGATCCGCAGTTCTACACCTTCGAGATTGCTTGGCATTGTTTTGAGTGTGTAGGAAAACTTTGGCGTAGACGAGCCGCCGGGATACAGGGCATCACTCAGTGCGGCGGCGCGGTTGAAAAACGCTACAAAGGCTGGAGTTGGCTTCACGGTGCTCGCTGACGCAACTTCGTAATGTGACCCCTGTTTAAGCAATATCTGCTTGAGCTTATCGTCGTAGAAAGTCCAGAGCGCGCCGGTTTTTGGCGCCAGAACATCATTCAGTTGATCGACCGTCAGGTCCTGATCGGATTTGGGGTTAAAGGGATACTTGCTGGCGATCGCCGAAAAATGGTCACAGAATTTTTGCCCAGCCTGGTTCACGCCTTTGGCTGGGATCCCTTTCACGATGTCGTCTATGTTGGTGATGGGTTGCTCAAGAAGTGCACGCACCAGATTCTCGTTATGAAATTTTTGATCAACGCGGGTTCCCATCACCTGCGTGACCGAGACCTTGGCCGCTCCTTCCGAGGTTGAAACCTGAGCGGCCAAAGCGGGATCCGTGGGATTGTTGACCAGCGGGGCGAGGTCGGCTTGCAGCTTACTAAGCGCAAGTATGTAATCTTTGTTCGAAGGAAGAATGTATTGATCAGGCAGCTTGTCGGGCGCGCCCGGCGGCTCCAGAGCTTGCACAGGTAAAAACGGCGCGGCCAAGTCGGGTGCACTGATCGCCGTGTTGTTGGAGATAAACCAGAACAATTCCAGGAGCGGCGACGTAGCTCCAGTCAGCTTTTCCAACTTCTTCTCCGCGTCGTTAGAATCCTGGTACCGAATCACAGACGATGTTTGGAGGACGGTACGCCATTCCTTCGTGAAGTCGTCGTAATAACGTTCCGTCAGTTTCTGTTGCAAAGTTGCCGGGTCCAATTCGGATGCCGTGGTTTTCCCCAGCACCCACTCTTCAACGCTCATGAAAGACGGGTTTCGGATCGCATCCTGCACATAAACGAAGCCATTCCGGGTGAACGCGCCTCTGACTTTGTGATTGCTGACGATCACTCCGAGCGAATCGCGGAACTGCTCGTTGAAGCTGACGTCAGGATTTTTCGGCGTCGCTTTCGCCAGCAGCGGCAAATAAAATCGGTCGATGCCCGCGAACTGGGAGAGATAAA
>Ga0209330_1000226_pt1 | contig 27381 bp, 21 predicted proteins | sample JacPinW_OM2H0_O3_FD_187969 | JGI IMG/M metagenome (GOLD analysis project Ga0209330, IMG submission 187969) | Forest soil microbial communities from Algoma, Ontario, Canada - Jack Pine, Ontario site 1_JW_OM2H0_O3 (SPAdes) (version 2) | ecosystem: Environmental > Terrestrial > Soil > Boreal...
GGTGCTCGAATACTTTCAGAAATAGGATCGCTAATGTCAAAGCAGTGGTTCATCGTCCACACATACTCGGGGTTTGAGAAAAAGGTGAAGGAAAGCCTGGAAGGACGTGTGGCTGCGTTCGGGCTTACGGACAAAATCGGGCAGATTGTAATCCCGACGGAGTCTGTGGTGGAAGTGCGCGGCGGCAAAAAAGTGATTTCGCCGCGGATGTGCTATCCGGGTTACGTGCTGGTGGAGATGGATATGGACGATTACACCTGGCACGTTGTGCGCTCGACGCCAAGGGTCACCGGCTTTGTGGGTTCGGGGCAAACGCCTTCGCCGCTGACCGAAGAGGAAGTTCAAAACATTTTGAATCGGGCTACGACGACGGCAGATAAGCCCAAGCCGAAGCTGTCGTTCGACCGAGGCGAGAAAGTTCGCATCGGGGAAGGGCCTTTTGCGAATTTTACCGGTGTGGTTGAGGAAGTGAATTCCGACCGCAGCACGCTGAAAGTTTCGGTCACGATTTTTGGCCGCTCGACGCCGGTAGAGTTGGATTTTGCTCAGGTGGAAAAGGTCGCGTAGAGATTGAGAGCGCTGCTCGTTTTGTCGGCGCGCACGGGAAGCAAGGACATAAAACATGGCAAAGAAAATTCAATCGACTGTGAAGTTGCAATTGCCGGCGATGAAAGCTACCCCGGCGCCGCCTGTGGGCACCGCACTCGGCCCGCACGGCGTGAACATCATGGATTTCTGCAAGCAGTTCAATGCCAAAACGTCAAAAGAACCGGACGGGATGATTATTCCCGTGCTGGTCACGATCTATAGCGACCGCACGTTCACTTTTATTTTGAAGACGCCGCCCGCTTCTGAGCTTTTGAAGCGTGCAGCAGGGATCGTGAAGGGTTCGCCTGAGCCGAACCGCAACAAAGTGGGGAAGCTTACCCGCAAGCAAGTCGAAGAGATTGCCAAAGTGAAAATGCCGGACCTTAACACGATGAATTTGGACGCTGCCGTACGCTCGATCATGGGTACGGCACGAAATATGGGTATCGAAGTCAGCGAGTAATTCGAAGCGGGAGAAGACACGATGGGCCGCAGCGCAAAAATTGGTGGAAAGAATATAGACCGCGCCCGCAAGCTGGTGGAAGCGCGTCCATACAAACTCGAAGAGGCCGCGGAACTTCTGCGCAAGGCGCACTTCGTGAAGTTCGACGAGACGGTCGAGCTGGTGCTGAACCTGGGAGTGGATCCGAAACAGTCCGATCAAATGGTGCGCGGCACGGTCGTACTACCGCACGGATTGGGCAAGTCGAAGCGCGTGCTGGTGATTGCTAGCGGGGACAAAGTTCGCGAAGCGGAAGAAGCTGGTGCGGATTTCGTAGGCGGCGAGGATATGGTTCAGAAAATCCAGGAAGGCTGGACGGATTACGACGCAGTGATCGCCACGCCCGACATGATGAAGTCCGCCGGACGCCTGGGTAAGGTTCTTGGCCCGCGCGGATTGATGCCCAACCCGAAAACGGGCACGGTGACATTTGACATAGCCAAGGCAGTAGCCGAAGTAAAGGCTGGCAAGGTGGAATTCCGGCTGGACAAAACCGGTATCATTCATTCCCCTGTGGGAAAGATCAGTTTTACGGCGGCACATCTTGCAGGAAATGCTCACGCGTTGCTCGCAGCGATTTTGAAAGCGAAGCCTGCCGCTGCGAAGGGCAAGTTCATAAAGAAAATGACGCTGACGTCGACAATGGGTCCGGGCGTTCCGATTGATAGCGCAGAAGCAGAATTGGCTGTAGCCGTCGCGGCATAAACAATAAGCCATCAAGGAGTTCGGCATGAAGAAGAAGGCCGAAAAAGTAAAGCAGGCAGAAGAGCTGAAGACGCAGTTGGCGACCGTCTCTACAGTAATCCTTTCGACGTTCAAGGGGATCACTGTCGAGCAGGACACCAAGCTTCGCCGCAGTGTGCAAGCAGCCGGCGGATATTATCTGGTCGTGAAGAATACGGTAGCTGAACGCGCGGGCGCTGGAACTCCAGCGGAGGGCTTGCTCAAGGATCTCAAGGGCACGAACTCGATTGCGTATACCAAAACCGATCCGGTTGCGCTGGCCAAGATTCTGACGAAGGTGGCGAAGGATGTTCCGGCGTTTCAGTTTCGCGCCGGATGGGTCGAAGGCCGTGTAATTTCCATTCAGGAGATCGGCCAACTCGCTTCGTTGCCCAGCAAGGAAGAGCTGATCAGCAAGGTCATGTTCCTATTAAATGCCCCGGCACAGCGTATTGCGACTGTTCTTGCGGCGGTTCCGCGCAATCTAGCGGTGGTCACGAGTGAAGCAGCAAAGGCAAACAAGTTCGGACCGGGCGGCGACGCTCCGGCACCTGAAACGGCTCAGTAAGCATCTAAAGTAGTAAATGAAGAGATTTTAATTCGAGGGAGGGTGGGAAACGCAATGGCCAGCAAAGTGGAATCGATTCTGGAAGAAATCAAAGGTTTGACGCTGCTCGAAGCTTCCGATCTAGTGAAGAAAATGGAAGAAGCTTTCGGAGTGTCAGCGGCAGCAGCGGCGCCTGTGATGGCAGCGGGCGGCGGTGCGGGCGCGGCAGCGGGCGCGGCTGAGGAGAAGACGGAATTCACCGTCGTCCTCACCGAAGTCGGCGCCAATAAGATCAACGTGATTAAGGCGGTTCGAGAAGTTACCAGTCTGGGCTTGAAAGAAGCCAAGGATCTGGTTGATGGCGCCCCAAAGACAGTGAAAGAAGGCGTCAACAAAGAAGAAGCTGCCACGATCAAGAAAAAGTTCGAAGATGCCGGGGCGAAGGTAGACGTCAAGTAGTTGCCGCTCCGCTGTGGCCCGCATGCTGGGCTGCAAAGGAATCCGCTTTCACGCGCGCTCCTTTGGAACTGGAACTTCAAAAATCGTCCTTCCCGGACCGACGGGGCGGGTGTCTATCCGCGTCGTCACATCCGGCGTAACCCTGAAGAGGTCAATCGATGAGCAATCGAAACGGCAATCGTGCTACGCGGGAACGGGAGCGTCTGGACTTCGCCAAAATCAAGACGACGGTCCAAATTCCGAACCTGATTGACGTACAGAAGAAGTCGTATCAGCGCTTTCTGCAGATGGACTTGCTGCCGAGCGAGCGCGAAGACACCGGCTTGCAGTCGGTGTTCACGTCCGTGTTTCCGATTCAGGATTTCCGCGGACTTTCGCAGCTTGATTTCGTGGACTACGCGATCGGCAACTGGGAGTGCAAGTGCGGACACTTGCGCGGGCTGCATCACTTGCGCGCAACATGCCGGAATTGCGGCGCTTCGGTAGTCACGAATCCTTATAAGACTGGCGACGTGCTCTGCAGTAAGTGCGGCACGTTCAATAAGAACACGCCGACTTTTTGCAACAAGTGCGGCGATCCGGTCACGCTGCAGCTGAAGTACGACGTGAACGAATGCCAGGAGCGCGGGATGACTTATTCCGCGCCGCTGAAGGTAACGATTCGCCTGACGATTTACGATAAGGACCCGGACACAGGCGCGAAGTCCATTCGCGACATCAAGGAGCAGGAAGTGTTCTTCGGCGATATTCCGCTGATGACCGAGAACGGCACGTTCATCATCAATGGAACCGAGCGCGTAATCGTCAGCCAGTTGCATCGTTCGCCTGGAGTTTTCTTCGAGACGGCGAATAATCGCAGCTATTTCCTGGGGAAGATTATTCCGTATCGCGGGTCGTGGGTTGAGTTCGAATACGACACCAAGAATATCCTGTACGTGCGCATCGACCGCAAACGCAAATTCCTGGGCTCGATTTTCCTTCGCGCGCTGGGAATGAAATCCAATGAAGATATTCTGCGCACCTTCTACCAGACGGAACGCGTTTCTCTGAAAGACGGTGAACTCTTCTGGAATGTCTCGGAAGGTTTGGTCGATCGCAAGCTTTCGAAGGAAATCAAACACCCGAAGTCGGGCGAAGTGCTGGTTGGAGCGCACAAACGCATTACCGAGCCGCTCTTTAAGGAGCTTGGCAAGGCGCGCGTGACGCAAGTGGAAATCGGACCAGCCGATCTGGAAGGCGCGATCACCGTAGGTGAGTTGGTGAACCGGCAAACCGGCGAAGTTTTGCTGGAAGCCAATAAGCCGCTCACGCCGGAAATGTGGGCTGCGATTGGCGAAGCGGGAATCACGGAAGTGGATATCACCTTCCCTGACCGCGATGACGTAGGAATCGTCGTAGGCCGCACGCTGGAGAAGGATACGATTCGCTCGTCGAAGGAAGCGCTGATTGAAATTTATCGCAAGCTGCGTCCTGGCGATCCTCCGACGCTGGAAACAGCAACCGCCCTTTTCAACGGAATGTTTTTCGACGCGCGCAAATATGATTTCAGCAAAGTGGGCCGGCTGAAATTCAACATCAAGCTTGGCTTGGAGACACCGCTCGATAAGCGCACGCTGGATCCGTCGGATTTCGTCGCGGCGATCAAGTACCTTTTGAAGCTGCGAAAGAATATCGGTTCGGTGGACGACATCGATCATCTCGGCAATCGCCGTGTTCGCGCGGTTGGCGAGCTACTCGAAAACCAGTTCCGCATCGGCTTGGTCCGCATGGAACGCGCGATCAAGGAAAAGATGTCGGTGTACCAGGAAATGTCCACGGCTATGCCGCACGATCTCGTGAACGCCAAGCCGGTAATGGCGGCGATTCGCGAGTTCTTCGGCAGTTCGCAGCTATCGCAATTCATGGATCAGACGAATCCGCTTAGCGAAATCACGCACAAGCGCCGCCTTTCGGCTCTTGGGCCGGGCGGTCTTTCGAGAGAACGCGCGGGATTCGAAGTGCGCGACGTGCACCCCACACACTATGGCCGTATTTGTCCGATTGAAACGCCGGAAGGTCCAAACATCGGATTGATCAGCTCGCTTTCCTGCTATGCGCGGATCAACGAGTTTGGTTTCATCGAATCGCCCTACCGCAAGGTTCGCGGCGGTCGCGTGATCGATTTCGTGCAAATCATTAATTCCGGCGACAGCGAATTCAAAGCCGGCGAAGTAGTGGAAAAAGAAAAAGTAGAAGATACCAATGAAGAGCTGAAGCGGCGGCGTGTAGTTGTCGAGCCGCATTGCTTCTATCTCTCCGCATGGGAGGAAGACCGCTACGTCGTCGCGCAGGCGAATGCTTCGCTCGATGAAAAAGGAAAAATCACTACCGAGTTGGTCAACTGCCGGCAGGCCGGCAACTTCGTTCTGAAGAGCCGCGATGAAGTGGATTACATCGACGTTTCGCCGAAGCAGCTCGTTTCGGTGGCGGCGAGTTTGATTCCATTCCTCGAGAACGACGACGCGAACCGCGCTTTGATGGGCTCGAACATGCAGCGGCAAGCTGTACCGCTGATTCGCGGTGATGCGCCGCTAGTCGGAACGGGTATGGAACGCGTTACAGCGCGCGATTCCGGCGCTGTGATCGTCTGCCGCAGAGACGGCATCGTGGACCAGGTGGACTCCGAACGCGTGATCGTGCGTGTGGAGTCAGACCAGTCCGGCGTGCTAAGCCGCGAAGTTGGTTCCGACATTTACTTGCTGACGAAGTTCAAGCGCTCGAACCAGAATACTTGCATCAGCCAGAAGCCGATGGTTCGAGCGGGCGACCGTGTGAAGCAGGGTCAAGTGTTGGCCGACGGTCCCTGCACTGACCGCGGCGAACTCGCACTGGGCCGCAACGTCCTGGTCGCGTTCCTTCCGTGGCGTGGATATAACTTTGAAGACGCCATTTTGGTGAGCGAAAAGCTGGTGGAAGAGGACTACTACACTTCGATTCACATCGAGGAATACGAAATCGAAGCGCGGGATACGAAACTCGGGCCCGAAGAAATCACGCGGGACATCCCCAACATCAATGAAAGCTTCCTTCGCAACCTTGACGAAAGCGGCGTGATTCGAATCGGCGCAACGGTGAAGCCCGGCGACATTCTCGTTGGCAAGGTAACGCCGAAGGGCGAGACCACGCTTACACCCGAAGAGAAACTACTTCGTGCGATTTTCGGTGAGAAGGCCGGAGACGTTCGAGACGCTTCTCTGTATTGTCCGCCGGGTATCGAAGGCACGATTGTGGACGTGAAAATCTTCTGCCGTAAAGGTGCGGAGAAGGATGAACGTCACAAGGCCATCGAAGGAACGCAGATCGCGAAACTCGAAAAGAACCTCGCCGATGAGATCCGCATTCTCACCGACGAGCGTTTGAAGCGCTTGAACGACTTGCTTGGTGGACAGAAACTGACCGCCGACCTGCACGACGAGCGCACGAACAAGCGTTTGCTGACCAAGGGCGCAGAATTGACGCGCGATATTCTGGAAAAAATCACCACGCGCAACTTGAAGCGCCTGCGCCTGAACGATAAAGATCCGCTACTAATCGAGAAGATCGACGAGATCGAAGAAATGACCTCACGCCAGATCGACGTGTTGCGGAAGATTACCGACGAGCGCATCGGCAAACTCAAGAAGGGCGACGAATTGCCGCCAGGCGTTATCAAGCTGGTGAAGGCTTACATCGCTATGAAGCGCAAGCTTTCCGTCGGCGACAAAATGGCAGGACGCCACGGAAACAAGGGCGTCATCGCGCGCATCGTTCCGAAAGAAGATATGCCGTATATGCCGGACGGCACGCCTGTGGAGATCGTTCTGAACCCGCTTGGCGTTCCTTCGCGTATGAACGTCGGACAGATACTTGAAACCCATCTAGGCTGGGCTTCGAAAGAGCTCGGTGCGCGTGTGGCGAAACTGCTCGACAAGGAAACACGAGCGGAAGGCGTACGCAAATGGTTCAAGGACGCGTTCGGACCTACGTCGGTGTGGAAGACAATCGCCGATCTGGATGACGATGCAATCCTGGATCTGGCCTACAGCTTCCGAGAAGGTGTGCCATTCGCGACACCAGTATTTGACGGCGCTCGTGAACACGACATACGTCACTTGCTGGAATTCACGGAACTGCCGCAGACCGGAAAGATTCCGCTGTACGACGGAATGACCGGCGATGTTTTCGCTCAGGAAGTTACCGTCGGTTACATCTACATGCTCAAGCTCTCGCACTTGGTGGACGACAAGATTCACGCTCGCTCCATCGGACCGTACTCACTGATCACGCAACAGCCGCTCGGTGGTAAGGCGCAGTTCGGCGGACAGCGATTTGGAGAAATGGAAGTGTGGGCATTGGAAGCTTACGGCGCCGCGCACATTCTCCAGGAACTGCTCACCGCAAAGTCTGACGACGTCTATGGCCGCGCAAAGATTTACGAGGCGATCGTGAAGGGCGAGCCGGGTATCGAGCCCGGAGTGCCCGAATCGTTCAACGTGCTCGTGCGCGAATTGCAGTCGCTGTGCCTGGACATCGAATTGATGAAGCGCCAGAAGCCGCAGTTGGAAAAAGCCGAAGCGGCGGACTAATTATCGCGTCGCCCCAAACCACCGGGGTGGCGCTTACAGATTCCTAACTGGTTTTTGCTCCGGCTTGCCGGAGAGGAGGATCTGCCCTTGTATCGTTCGAGCCCGTACGACCGTGCCAGCCAGATTGCAGATTTTGATTCCATTCGCATCAGTCTGGCGAGTCCGGAAAAAATACGTTCGTGGTCTCACGGCGAAGTAACGAAGCCGGAAACCATTAATTACAGGACTTTCAAGCCGGAGCGCGACGGCCTGTTTTGCGCCAAGATTTTCGGTCCGGTCACCGACTGGGAGTGTCTCTGCGGCAAGTACAAGCGTATGAAGCACCGCGGAGTCATTTGCGACAAGTGCGGAGTGGAAGTCACGCTCAGCAAGGTTCGTCGCGAACGCCTTGGCCACATCGAGCTGGCTTCGCCCTGTTCGCATGTGTGGTTCTTCAAGGGTCTGCCGAGCCGCATAGGCTACTTGTTGGACATCACTATGCGCGACCTCGAGCACATCCTGTACTTCGAGACGTTTGTTTGCCTTGACCCAGGCGAGGTGCCGTCGCTGAAGCAGAAGGACATTCTGCCGGAGGAAAAACTCCGCGAGCTGCAGAAGGAAAATCTCGGAAAATTCCGCGCGGGTATGGGCGCTGAAGCCATCAAGGAACTTCTGCGCAGCGTGGAAGTGGAAAAACTGTCCGAAGAGCTTCGCGAAAAAATGAAGACGGACCCCAGCCTGCAGAAGCGAATCAAGTTCGCGAAGAGGCTGAAGGTTCTGGAAGCGTTCCGCAAAAGCGGAAACAAGCCGGAGTGGATGATTCTGGATGTCATTCCGGTGCTACCGCCGGAACTGCGCCCGCTGGTGCCGCTGGACGGCGGAAGGTTCGCCACCTCCGATTTGAACGATTTGTATCGCCGCGTGATTAACCGCAACAACCGCTTGAAGAAGTTGATGGAACTGCACGCGCCGGACGTAATCGTTCGGAACGAGAAGCGCATGTTGCAGGAAGCCGTGGACGCGCTGTTCGACAATGGACGCCGCGGCCGAGTTTTGCGCGGTACGAATAACCGGCCACTCAAATCGCTTTCCGACACGTTGAAGGGCAAGCAGGGGCGCTTCCGCCAGAACTTGCTCGGCAAGCGCGTGGACTACTCCGGCCGTTCGGTCATCGTGGTCGGTCCTGAGTTGAAACTGCATCAATGCGGATTGCCGAAGAAGATGGCGCTCGAGCTTTTCAAGCCGTTTATTTATCACAAGCTCGAAGCTGCGGGACATTGCACGACGATTAAGCAGGCGAAAGAGCTGGTGGAAGCGCAGGAAGCGATCGTGTGGGATATTCTCGAGGACGTGATTCGCGAACATCCCGTGATGTTAAATCGCGCTCCCACGCTTCACCGTCTCGGCATTCAGGCTTTCGAACCTGTGCTGGTGGAAGGAAAGGCTATCCGCATCCATCCGCTGGTTTGCACGGCGTTCAACGCGGACTTCGACGGCGACCAGATGGCGGTGCACATTCCGCTTTCTCCGGAAGCGCAAGTGGAAGCCTCGGTTCTGATGCTGAGCTCGCATAATATTTTGTCGCCGGCAAACGGCTATCCTCTTGCCGTACCGACTCAGGACATGGTTTTGGGGATTTATTACATGACCAAGTCCAAGCCGAAGGCAAAGGGCGAAGGCCGCGCTTTTGGTTCGAGCGATGAGTGCGTAATGGCCCTCGAAGCGGGCGAAGTGGAATTGCTGACGCCTATTCGTATGCGTTACACGGGTGAGGTAATCGATCTTACCAATGCGTATGACGATCAGGACGTCTCACATACGGAACCGGTAAATCTAAACCGTCAGTTTCTCCACACTACCGTGGGACGCGTGATCTTCAACGATCACTTGCCCACCGAGATGCCGTTCGTCAACGGCTTACTCAAGAAAAAGGGTGTCCAGGCGCTGGTGCAGTATTGCTACTTGCGCTTCGGCCTTGAGAAGACTGTAGTGGCGCTCGACAAGCTGAAGGAACTCGGCTTTTTGTATGCAACAAAGTCCGGCGTCTCTATCGGCATCAGCGACATGGTTATCCCCAGTGTGAAATTCAAGCTGGTAGACGCGGCTGAACACGAAGTCGTCAAGGTGCAGCAGCAATATCTTGACGGCGCCATTACCAACGGCGAGCGTTACAACAAAGTGATCGCTATCTGGTCGGACGTGACGGAAAAAGTCGCGGACGAAATGTTCAAGGCCCTGGAAGAGCAGGACAAGCAGGGCATCATCAACCCGGTCTACGTGATGGCCGATTCCGGCGCGCGCGGTTCGAAACAACAGATCCGCCAGCTTTCCGGAATGCGCGGCTTGATGGCCAAGCCCTCAGGCGAAGTTATCGAGACACCGATCACTTCGAATTTCCGCGAAGGCCTCACCGTGTTGCAGTACTTCATTTCCACGCACGGAGCTCGCAAAGGTCTGGCCGATACGGCGCTTAAGACTGCGGATTCCGGATACCTCACGCGGCGTCTGGTGGACGTGGCGCAGGACGTAATCATCAACGAATTCGATTGCGGTACGGCGGACGGAATTTATGTTGAGCCGATTCTCGAAGCCGGAGTCGAAGTTGAATCGTTGCGCGATCGCGTCATAGGGCGCGTATCTCTGGAAAAGATTAAAGACTACGAAGGCAGCGTGATCGTCGAGATCAACCAGGAAATCACGGAGGAACTCGCCAACGCGATTCAAGCGGCAGGCATCGAGCGCGTGAAGATTCGCTCAGTGTTGACCTGCGAATCACGGCGCGGTGTTTGCGCTCGCTGTTACGGCAGGAACCTGGCAACCGGACGCTTCGTCGAGATGGGCGAGGCTGTCGGTGTAATCGCGGCGCAGTCCATCGGCGAACCTGGAACGCAGCTCACGATGCGCACGTTCCACATCGGCGGCACGGCAACTCGCGTCACCGAACAGTCGAAGGTCGAAGCGCGTAACAACGGCTTCGTGAAATTTATCGACTTGAACGTGGTCGAGGGCCGCAACAAGACGATGGTAGCGATGAACCGCTCCGGCTTGATCGCCGTGGTTGACGAAAAGAACCGCGAAAAGGAACGCCACCACGTTGTATACGGTGCGCGCTTCAAAGTCGAAGACGGCCAACCTGTCACGCTCGGCCAGACGATGGTCGAGTGGGATCCGTACACGTTCTCGATCCTTACGGAAACAGGCGGCTCGATCCAGTTCAAGGATTTGCAGCCCGGCATCACGATCGAAGAGCAGGTGGACGAAGTGACGGGGTTGTCGCAGCTGGTTGTCACGCTTCCTCCGGGTGACGAAAAGCACCAGCCCACGATTCTCGTTCGCGATCCTCAGGGACGCGTCCGCAAAAAGTACCTCATGCCTTCGCGCGCTCACTTGATGGTCGCCGATGGGGACGAGGTGCAGCCGGGCGACGTTCTGGCGAAGATCCCGCGAGAAACCACCAAGACGAAAGACATCACCGGTGGTCTCCCGCGCGTCGTGGAACTTTTCGAAACGCGCAAGCCGAAGGATCCCGCGGTCATTAGCGAAATCGACGGCGTCGTAAAGTACGGCGATATCGTCAAGGGACAGCGCAAGATCTTCGTCGAGAGTGAAGACGGAAGAACGGTGAAAGAATATTCCGTTTCGCGCGGCGTGCACATCAACGTGCAGGAGGGCGAACACGTCCGGGCTGGCGAGCCATTGATTGACGGACCGCTCAACCCGCACGATATTCTCGCCGTCCTCGGAGAAAAGTACACGCAGGCTTACCTGGTGAATTCGATTCAGGAAGTCTATCGTCTGCAGGGCGTGAACATTAACGATAAGCACATCGAGACGATCGTTCGTCAGATGATGCGCTGGGTGAAAGTCGAGGACGTGGGCGATACGACGTTCCTTCTGGAAGAGCAAGTGGACAAGTTCCGCTTCCGCGAAGAAAACGACCGAATCATTCACGACGGTGGGCGTCCCGCAACAGGCCGTCCATTGCTCCTCGGAATCACCAAAGCGTCTCTCTCGACCGATTCCTTTATCTCTGCTGCGAGCTTCCAGGAGACGACCCGCGTGCTTACCGAAGCGGCGATTTCTGGAAAAGTTGATTACCTGCGCGGCTTGAAGGAAAACGTCATTATGGGCCGGTTGATACCTGCCGGTACGGGTCTCGATCGTTATCGGAATATTCAGCTGCTCACGGAAATTCCGAAAGAAGAAATCCAACAGATGGAGCCGGAGCTCACTCCGGAAGAAGCTGCGGCGCTCGATTTCCTGCGCAAGGATACCGACGCCGTCGCAGAGAGCTAACCCTCCGCTGAACTTGGAATCGGGGCGTTCTGGTGCGAACCTGGGCGCCCTTTCTCTTTTTACCTAGGTTAAATCTGCGTCTTGTCTCAGGTAGAAGTTTTACCTGTTAAGTAACTTGGCATAGGCCGCCGTTTTGTTTCACCGCGCAACGCTTCCTGCCCTTAAACTTTAGAGAGACCCGGTTACCTTTGGCAGCGGGTTGGTTGTTAAATTCTGCGAAAGCATCGTTATGTCTGCAAAGTCGACCGACAGGCAATCCAAGCAACCTGTCTTCGCTTCTCCTAGCGAAGCGGAGTACAACGAACTCGTCGAAGTAATTTCTCGCTCGCAGCACAACTACCGCGATCTCATCGATAATCTCGATCACGCCGTGTTCACTCTGGCTCTCGATGGAGAAATACGAGTTGCCAATCGTCGTCTGTTGGAGCTGCTGGATGTTTCTTTTCAATACTTGATCGGCAGGCGTATAACAGACTTCATCGAGGTGCCCACGCACGAGCAATTTCAAGAGTTGCTTCCTCTGCTTTTCAAAGCTGGCTCGTGGGCGGGAACCGTTTCTGTATGCCTAAGAAAAGACCGTGAACCTAGGCAATTTCACTGCTGGGTACAGGCGCTTAGCGAAGACGGACAGTTTAACGCAGTGACCGGCTGGGCGCGGGACATCACTTCGGAACGTCAGTCTGAGGTCCGGTTTGCTGAACTCTTCGAAACCCTACGCGAGGGAATCTTCTTGAGCACGCCGGACGGAAAACTGCTCGACGCGAATCCCGCGCTAGTTCGCATGTTGGGATTCGACAGCAAGAAGGATCTGCAGTCTCGCAATGTTAGAGATGTATACGTGAACCCTTCTGAGCGGGACTTGCTTATTAGTGATGCGTTCGAGAGAGGATCGATACAAGACCGAGCAATCACGTTGCGGCGCAAGGACGGCCAGACGATTCACTGCCTCAATTCCTGTGCCGTAATTCGCAACGCTGAGGGCGACGTCTTGCGCATCCAAGGAACGCTGGTGGATGTAAGCGAGCGGCTCGAAATGGAAAAGCACCTCCATGAAGAGCAGGAGTTTGTGCGCAGCTTGGTGGCAAGCTTTCCGGACATCATCGCGGTCCTTAGCCTCGAGGGCACATGCACTTTCATGAGTCCGCGCGTCCAGGATGTGCTCGGCCGGCCACCGGAAGAATTCGTCGGAAAGGTGCTTGGAGGCGGAGTTCATCCGGACGATCGCCCAAAGCTGAAAGCAGCTTTTCAGAAAGTCGCCGCGGGCCACGGTACGAACAGCCAGTTCGAATACCGGGCGATGCACGCGGATGGAACTTGGCGCATGCTTCGCGCGAGCGCGAGCTCGCTATACGACGCGAATGGGAAGACTAACGGAGTAGTAGCCTCCGCGCGGGACGTGACAGAGTCCAAGAGTATTGAACAACAGCTGGTGCAGAAAGAGAAACTCGCGGCGATGGGTGAAATGATGTCAGGAGTCGCGCATGAGCTGAATAATCCTCTCACCGCAATCCTGGGCATAAGCGATCTGATTCGTGAACGGGCCGTGGACGATGCCACGCGCCATCAGATTGAGACCGTCCTAAAACAGGCGCGGCGAGCTGCAACCATCGTCCAGAACCTCCTCGTTTTCTCCAGACCTTCCATGCTGCGCCAATCGAGGGTTCATCTCGATCAGATCGTCAAACAGGCTCTGGATTCCCAGCGCACCTCGCTGCAGCAGAAGAAAATAACTGTTGATTTCCAGGGAGCGCGCGATTTGCCGCCCATAGAAGGAGACGCGAAGCTTTTGGTACAAGGATTCTCAAATCTGATCTCAAACGCTGAGCAGGCAATCGGGGCCGCGCGCGAAAGCGGCACTCTTCGAATTACGACAACGATTGCTGACGGGAGAATCGTCCTGGCCTTTTCGGATGACGGACCTGGGATCCCGCCGGAAAACCTCGGGAAGATATTCGATCCTTTTTTCACTACCAGACGTCCGTCCGGCGGTACCGGACTGGGTCTTACGATCTCGCAGGCGATTGTGAAGGAGCACGGCGGAAAGATCGAAGTCGAGTCGACGCTTGGTGCGGGAACAACTTTTCGTGTTCTTCTTCCCACAGCCGCGGAGGAAGTTGCAGCGGAGACAATCGCCCCCAGGCCAACGGTGCCTCCGCCCCCAGGCTCATCTGAATTACGCGGACACTCGGTTTTTATTGTGGATGACGAAGAGAGCATACGAGAGATCGTGCAAGAAGGGCTGGCCGCCCGAGGAATGGTCGTCGAAGGCGCCGCAAGCTCGGAGGAAGCGCTTTCCCATCTGGAAACCGGTCAATACGAGTTCGTGCTTTGCGATTTCAATTTGCCGGGGCTGAACGGAGAGCAACTCTTCGAGAGAGTACGTTCGCAGGCGCACGGCGCAACTCCGCGATTTGTTTTTATGACCGGTGCGCTCTTGGATCAGTCGAAGATGGAGCAGTTTCACAAGAAGGGCGCATCGGTATTGCAGAAGCCGTTTCACGTAGCTGCACTGGCTACACTGCTGACTCAACTTTTGCACGGGCAGCCGACAGTTGCAAAATAGGATAGACCCGGCTCATTTAGTCATTTTGGCCGCCGGTGTTGCATCCATTCCAAAATCCCAAAAGTAAAGATTTGTTCCGCCGCCCTGGACTACTTCCGCGAGAGCGTATTCGCCCGGGTCGATATGCTGCTCTAAAGTGAACCTATAAACGCCTGGAGCAATCAGCCAGCGCTGCATCAGCAGTGTAGTTTGTCCGGTGGTACCCTGCTCCTTGAAGAGCTCATCGAGGTTTTCAAGATAGCGGCTGTCTCCTTTCACTTTCGCGCGTAGGAGTTCCATCTCTGGTTCTCGGCCGTCGGCTGTGCGCATGTAAAATTCAGTTTGTCCGGCTTTGATACGTAACTTTGCGCGCGGTCCGATTAGCGAAACAGTATGTCTGGTCGGAACGATCGGAATCGGAATTAGCACCTGCTTCAACATTTGCTTTTTGCTAAATTTGATGTCCGCCTGCGCTTGCGGAATTGGAAAGACTCCCTTGCCGTCGAATTCGAAAAGGCCTTCGCCCGGTGGCAGAAAAACTCCGGGAGCGACTTCGAGGCTCGCGTCGATATCTAGAGCTTGGGCCCTTCGTCCGGATTCTTGGGCGTGGACTTTGGCAATCACGTCCGCGTCGCGCTTGGCCTCGGCCGCTTCTACTTTGTGCGTCGCATCCCAATCGACGAGGGATTCCGGCATTTCCTCCCACTGCGCTTGCTCGATGCTGTAGTAGCGAACTCTGTCACCTTCGACGTTATATTCCCGAACTAGTTGAAAGCTGCCATCGCGAAGTATGAGTTTTTTCCCGCGCGGCAGAGATGATGTGCCAGAAGGGGTGGAGTTGGTCGGAGACTGATTCGAGGAATGCGAAGCCGGCGATTGACTGGAATTGGGGGACTGCCATCCGATAGAGAGCGGCGAAGCCAGTAGAGTCTCGGTCGCGGTTTTGATTAAGTGCGACCCAGCGGCAGCGTGCGCAAACAACGCTACGGCGAAGGCGAGGACTGGGATGCCTCGCCACTGAGCAACACGTGGATCCTTATTTTGCCGCTGATGCAGCATGATGTTGCGTTCTCCGCCGTGCGTTCCCGCTTTTTAATACGATGCGTTTAGCGGGCGGAGAGTTGAGTGGGTCTCAGGATAAACCGGATTGGAGTTGGCGACAATGAGGCCGACGCGATATGAAGACAAAGCGAACAAAAGCGCAGGGATAGGCGAAAACCACACGAAATTACGATTCTGTGAAGACTATTGGTGCAGGCTGCTAAGCCAGCCTTAGTGATCGCAACGAGGCTGAAGGACCGTGACGATCATGAGGTCGGAATTCGTGAATAGCCACCTTTCGGCCTCGGCGCCGGCGGCTTCCGCGGCGCGCGCGATCGTACCCAAATGTTTATTTCGGGCTAGGCCGCGAAGATGATCCGGGCATATGCCGGTCAGAGTGGATACTTCATCTTCAGTGAAGACCTTTTGACTCGATTTGATGCGTACCATTCGCGCCCTCCAATGCTTTGATGCAATCACAGACTAAAAGTAACCAATTCCGCCAGCAATAGTCCTTCCGTTCCAAAGTCGGGTAAACTACCGGACTACGAACAAGGCGTGAACCTCTCTGCATTCAATGATTTGCGTGATTCGTGCGAAACTCCGGAGAAGCGCCGCGAACGCAGAGCATTTCCCCGAAAATGGAAAATAAAGTCTACTGATGAAATGTTTCTACAACTTCACGGATTTGTTTCGCGTGACGTAATTCGTAGTAAGCGATAGTGCGAACCCAATCGTATATATTCAGACTGCCCAAAAATGGATGCGGAAACCGGTAGGCACTCAAGTCCCGGCCTCGCGTCGATTCGATAAAGGCAACCGTTGCTTCCCGCGCTGCGGCCAGATGGCTGAGGGCGTCCGGCCTATCGGCGATCAGCGAGAATCGGTGATTTCACCTTTCTGCCTCGCCAAGTCACGATACTCAGCGGCGGATGGATTCGTTTGAGCAGTGGAACTTCTTTCAGGGGCTCCTGCAAAGCTTTCTTCGAAGGAGCGATGCCACGTAATCAAATTGAAAAGCCGTCAGCTCGTTCAAATGCGCGGGCGAGTTGCAGGATTGTGGATTCACCAAAATGTGGCCCCAAAATCTGCAAACCTATTGGAAGACCTTCTCTTGTTTTTCCGCAGGGAACTGAGATTCCTGGGATTCCGGCCAAATCTCCCGTAACCGTATATATATCAGCAAGATACATCTGCAATGGGTCAGAGGTTTTCTCACCCAACTTGAATGCCGGAGTCGGCGAAGTGGGCGTCAAGATGGCGTCCACCCTCTGAAAAGCGTCCGAAAAATCTCTCGCGATCAGCGACCGCACCTTCTGGGCACGCAAATAGTATGCGTCGTAGTACCCTGAAGATAGAACGTATGTTCCCAACATAAGCCTGCGCTTCACCTCCGGGCCGAAACCTCCCTCACGCGTTTTGCGGTACATGTCGATGAGTGTAGCTCCCGGGACACGCAACCCATAACGTACGCCATCGTATCGAGCTAGGTTCGAGCTGGCTTCGGCCGTAGCGATTATGTAGTAGGTTGCGATTGCATATTCGGTATGCGGCATTTTGAGAGGTACTCGACGGCAGCCGAGTTTCTCCATTAGCTCGATGCCGGCAAAGACCTTCTCTTTCACTTCGCTATCGATGCCTTCGCCGAAATACTCTTCGGGGACGCCAATCCGGAGGCCATGAACGGGCCGTTCGATGTCTGAAGTGTATTTTGGGACTGCAACAAAAGAAGAGGTGGAATCATTTTCGTCGCGCCCCGCGATGACAGACATTACGGCTGCTGCGTCAGCGATATTGCCGGCGAAAGGGCCAATCCGATCCAGAGAAGATGCGAAAGCGATCAAGCCGTAGCGGGATACGCGTCCGTATGTCGGCATCAGCCCAGGGATACCGCAACAGGCTCCCGGCTGACGAATCGAGCCTCCGGTATCGGTCCCGAGCGCCACGACAGCTAGATGTGCGGCTACGGCTGCTGCTGAACCGCCGCTGGAACCTCCCGGGACTCGGTCAAGAGCTACCGGGTTCCGTACTGGACCGTATGCGGAGTTCTCGTTCGAGCTACCCATGGCAAACTCGTCGCAGTTCGTCTTACCGAGTACGACGGCACCGGCCTTTTCTAAACGCGTGACGGCGGTGGCGTCATAGGGAGGAACGTAAGACTCTAGAATCTTCGATCCACAGGTAGTGCGGACGCGGGAGGTGCTAATCACGTCTTTGATAGCGACCGGCACCCCGGCAAGGGTGGGCAGTTTTTCACCGCGAGCCGCGGCCGCGTCGACGCGGTCGGCTTGAGCGTAGGCTCTCTCGGGCGAAAGTGTCAGATAAGCATTCAGCTCGGGGTTTCGGCGATCAATTTCTGTGTAAAACTCGCCTACAATTTCCCGGGCGGAAATCCTTTTTGTTTGAAGAGCTGCTTGAATGCCGGCGACGGTCCAACGCGCGGTTGCGCTCATCGCTCAATTACCTTGGGAACGCGGAAAAACGGTTTTACGGCGTCGGGAGCCTGGTCCAGGACTGCTTCGGCCACCTGACAAGGGCCAACTATATCTTCCCGAAGTTCCTGGTCGGATTTTCCATTCGGGCTGGAAGAGGTAGCACCCGTTTCGGAAGCCGGGAAAGATATTTCAGTAAAGGGCTCGACATTCGTGACGTCGAGCTGCTGGAGCTTTCCGATATAGTTCAAAATTTCGTCAAGTTGTCCGCCATAGGTCTCCACCTCTTCCGGAGTCAACTCCAGATAAGCAAGTTCGGCCACGCGCAAAACATCTTCGCGACTAATGGACATCTGATTGGTGACCTCTGGCCTTGGCAGATAAACGGATTAGCTGCCCTTGCGGCTGCGGATGAACGGGATGTGCTCGTTGTCCATTTCACGGGAGACGCGCTTGGGGCCGGGTTTGGCGATGAACTTCACTTCGCGGATAAGATTTCCGCCCCACGCCTGATTGACTCGCTCGCAAAATTCTTTTTTCATCGATTCGAGTTGTTTCTGCCAGGCTTTGCCATCCGCAACGATTTCAAGGCGTCCCGCTTCACATCGAACAGGCTTGGTATGCGCCGCGAGAATTTTTCCTACGACTTTGGGCCACGCACTGGTAAGCCAAGCGAGAGCTGCTTCGGGCCGGTCGAGTCGCCGCAACACACCGCCTAGAAATTTTCCGGCTCGTTCCATGGATTGCGGATTCTAACACAGACGGTCGTCCGCAATAAATCGCTGAAAGGTCCTGGACCGAGCGAAGCTCGACCATGCGGACTAGAAAGCGCTTTGCTACTCTTCGCGAAGAGCTTGTATGGGGTCTATCACCGTCGCGCGCCGCGCAGGGAAATAGCATGAGGCTAGTGCGATACTGGCGAGAAACAAAGTCACCCCCACCAACGTTACGCCGTCGAGCGCGCTTAGGCCGTAGAGAACTTGCGCAAGAAGGCGTGACGCTGCGGTAGCACAAACCAAACCGATCGCAGCTCCAATCGCTATTAGCTTTCCCACCTGCAAGACCAGCAGGCGAACTACGCCTCCTGGCTGTGCCCCGAGCGCCATACGAATACCGATCTCTTTTTTGCGCTGGCTGACAGCGAAGGAAGTAACGCTTACGATGCCGACTGAGGCCAGCAGCAGCGCAAGCAGACCGAGCGTTGTTGCAAGCAGGGCGCCAATCTGAGAGGGCCAGATCCAGAAGGACAAGTTTTCCTCAAGGCCGTTTGCTGTGCTGGACACATTTGGATCCATCTCACGCGCCAGGCCCGGCAGCGCGGCGAGCAACGGCGTCGGATTTCCGTTCACGCTAACGAGTATTTTCGGCTCGTGGAATTCGTCGAGTGCTGTGACCTGAAGCGGGAGGTAAAGATAAGGCAGATTGGCGGACCACAAGTAAACATTGCGCGTATCGCGCACCACGCCAACCACTTCGAAGAGCGGCGATTTGGGTCCTTGGCGCAAGAGTTTCCCAATAGGCTCCTGCCCCGGCCAAAGCTGACGCGCCAGCGCTTCATTCACGACGGCAACTCGCGCGTTGGACAGAGCATCCGGCGCAGTGAAAGTTCTTCCGCGCACAACGCCGATGCCGAGCGTGTCGAAGAACTCCGGCGAAACGAGGTTGTAATTAACGATTGGCAGCTTTTGGCCGGCAGGCAAGTTCTCGCCTTCCGGCAGAACTGAACTCTGGGAGAAGTCTTTCCCCAAGGGCACGGTGGTTGCGGTGGCAACGTTGCGGACGCCGGGCAGCGAACGAATTCGTTCCGCCAAACGGCGGTCGAATTCGAGGCGCCGCGCGGAATCGTAGCCTAAGATTTGCAAGTCGGGCGAAAGCACGGCAACATGCGCCAAATCAAATCCGGTATCGATGCGCTCAGCTTTATGGAGAGCGCGCACCAGAAGCCCCGCAGCAATCAAAAGGAATAGCGAACCACCAACCTGCGCGACGACGAACGTGCTGCGCATACGTCTTCCTTTGCGATAGGTGCTCGTGCCGCTTTCCTCGCGAATGGCGACCAGCGGGTCCTGCCGCGAAGCACGCAACGCAGGCATTAGTCCGGAGACCACGCCGCTGAGCAGAGAGATTCCGGCCAAGTAAATCGCGACGCGCCAATCGGGGCTCACGTCGAGAGAAAGTGCCGGAGAGCCCGGCGATCTTAAAGCAAGGCCCGCAGCCCACCAGGCAATAAGCAGACCAGCCACTCCAGCCCCACCGCTCAGCATCAGACTTTCGACGACCATCTGGCGCACTAGACGTCCGCGCGACGCGCCTAACGCGACGCGAACGCCCATCTCTTTCTGTCGCGTGACGCCGCGCGCCAATTGAAGATTGGCCACGTTCGCGCAGGCGATCAACAGAACCAGACCGACCGCGAACATCAGAGCAAGCGCCAGTGGCACAAAGTCAGACTTTTGGCCGGGCGTAAGAAAACTTCCCCTGGTAACAAGAACTGTCGAGTTGCGCAGCCTTCCTTCATCAGAGGCGTGGAATTGGCTCGCTAGCACGGCCATTTCGGACTGCGCTTGAGAAAGTGTTACGCCAGATTTCAAGCGGCCGACCAGAAATAGCCATCCGCTCTCGCGGTCAGCGAGCATGTCCGGTCCCGAGTGCACGTTGGCGTTCATCATGATAGTTACCCACAGATCGGGCACCTCGGGATCGCAGCCGATGAAATCTCGCGGAGCGATCCCAACCACGGTGTAAGCCATGTTGTTCAGGGTGATCGTACGTCCCACTAAACCGGTGTCGCCGCCGAAATGCCGTTGCCAAAAATTGTAGTTAAGCATGACTACCGGATTTGCGCCGGGAGTCTTGTCTTCTTCCCCGGAGAACGCGCGGCCGAGGGCGGGAGCAGCACCGAGCATGTCGAAGAAATTTGCCGAGACCATTTGCACTTGCAGCAACTCAGGAGCAGAGCCACCGGCGCTCAGCAACATGCGTCCGCCAGCATACGCCGCGATGCTAGAAAATGAAGCGTTCCGGTCGCGGTAGAAAGTATATGCAGGGTACGAGAAGATGCCGGTGCCAGGTTCGTCCCGTACGGTCGAATAAAGGCTGACCAGGCGCTCGGGATCGCGAGCAGGCAACGGGCGCAGGAGTACGCTGTTATAAAGCGAAAAAATGGCTGTGTTCAGTCCGATGCCGAGCGCTAGCGTGAGCACCGCCGCGATCGTGAATCCCGGCCGCTTTGCAAGAACGCGAAGACCGTAGCGAACGTCTTGAATTAGAGTTCCCATCCAAATCCTCCGGCCCGGCAGCGCTACGAGCGCAGTGGGTCAACGTCCTCTGTGGTTCCAATTAGCAATTACATGTCCGCCCCAGTTCGCATGTAAGTGGCTGAGTGAAAAGGGGAAAGCTGCCGCGAGGAGAGTGACACAAGCGGAAGAAATGTTCGGTCTAGATACGCGGTGTCCGCAAACGGACATATAGCGCGGGATTCGGGCGCCCGATCAGGAGATGCGCCGCCCATAAAAGATGCGGACTGGAGAGCCGTCCGCGATGAACGCAGAATCGGGCTGACGGTTGAGAATTCGCGAGAATTCAACGCCGTAGAGGGCCTCGCAATCGCCGTCCAAACTGGCATCTTTTGTTCTCCAGACGCGCCAAGGAACATGCTCCACGTGATACTCTTTGCAACCACCGTCGCGCTGGCCGGCATAACCCCAACAATGCTCTGCGATGAATTGTTCCAGGCTTCGTTCCGCTGGTAGGATCGAAGCTTCTGACGCATGCGCATGCAGGCGACACTACTGACCTTTGAGATGCCACTGATAGTCGGCTGTAATGTTCGCGTCATTCGTCGCGATTTCGTGATTCATGGGTAGCCCAAGATAATTCTCTCCGTAGGCAAGCCTTGCAACTAGCGCGATGGCTCGTCTGGGAACAATTTCGCGAATGAATGCTACGCCACGTTTATTTGTGCCTGCATCTTTACGGCGAACGTAAAAACGAAGGTTTACTTCGTCGAAATCGGTGTGAAAGGGAATCGGGAACTCTCCGAAGAGCCTCGTATTGAGAAAGCGAAAACCAACGAGACTGACGAATGTTTTCCCGTTGAACGAATCAAGTTCAGTGCCGCGCGGGACGTACGGATCTAATAGCTCAGGACTGACTTCGTAGTTCAACATTGCGAGGTAACGCCATTCGGCGGAGAGGAAGACGCCTGCACTCCCAGATGCTTGATCGGCGCGCGGCATTAAGCCGGGCCGTTGAGTCCAAGCTGCGGGGCGATGTCGCGAAGAGCCTGGATACAGAAGGCGATGTGTTCGTCGAGGGGAACGCCCAATTCTTCGGCGCCTTTGTAAACGTCGTCGCGGTTTACACCGCGGGCGAAAGCTTTGTCTTTCAGCTTTTTCTTCACCGAGGCGGCTTCGACTTCGTGAATGCTCTTGCTGGGTTTGACTAAGGCGCAAGCGGTGAGGAATCCGGCTAGCTCGTCGCAGGCGAAAAGCGTGCGGTCGAGCGGCGATACTCGTGCCACGCCGCAATAATCGGCGTGGCCAAGAATTGCGTGAATCATTTCTTCCGAGTGGCCATGCTCGCGGAGGATTTTCGAGCCTTCATAGGGATGTTCTTGCGTAGGATGATGCGCCGCATTGGGCCAGCGCTCGTAATCGAAATCATGGAGCAGGCCTGTGAGAGCCCAGAGATCTTCGTCGGCGCCAAGCTTTCGCGCGTATGCACGCGTGCAGGCTTCCACGGCGAGAGCGTGTTTGCGTAGGCTTTCGCCCTGCGTGTATTCGCACAGAAGTTTCCAGGCATCGTCACGAGTAGGCATAATTTCCTCGACACAATGCTGCAAGATGAGCAACACGAAAGCAAGAGTCTTTCGCAGCCGCTGAGTTCGCGTTCGTACTGGATAAAAACCAGGTTCAGGGCTCGAAAATATCGAGCGCTGCGAGGGCATAGATCGCCGCGGAATCAATTATCCTTCGCAGGTCAACGTATTCGTTAGGGCCGTGTGCGACCGAGAGCAGTCCCGGGCCGTAGGCATACGCCGGCATCCCCGCTGCTGCATAGAAGCGGGTTTCCAACAGGCCGGGGCACATTTCAAAGCGAGGTGGTTCGCCGGTTACGGTTCGCACACTGCGGGAGAGTGCTTCGCCAGCGCTTCGTCCTGCCGGCACTCGGCAGATCGACCCTCTTGCAGAACGTCCCATTCGAGGGGAATGCCGTCACGTCGGCATTCCTCCAGCACGACCAGCAACCTTGCCTTCTCCTCATCGAGGTTTTCCTCTGGATTGATTCGCCGGTCAACTGTGAACCAGCACTGTTCCGGCACCACATTGAAGTTGGCACCGCCGCCGCTCATTCCGCCGAGCATCAGGATCGAGTTGCGCATTTGTTCTGCGCCAACATTCCATCGGGCTTTGCGCCGCTCCACCTCGCGTTTCAGTTGTTCTAGGCGCTCGACAACGCGGTGCATACGTTCAAACGCGTTTTCTCCTTGATGCTGCAATCCAACATGCGCTGACGTTCCGAAGACTCGAACGCGTAGCGAAATCGCGCCCCGATTTGCGTTCCATACCACCCCGCTGGTCGGCTCGGCCAGCAACATTCCTATGCCGTTTCGCCCGAGCAATCCTTCGCTCGCCAACCATGCTGAGCCACGCTTGCCCCCGGTCTCTTCATCAGGAACTAGCGTCAGGCTGACCTTGCCATCTAGGTTCTGGCCATATTCCCTGATTGCGAGGATCGCGTATACCATGGCGACGATGCCGCCTTTCATGTCGCACGAGCCACGCCCAAATATGAAATTCTCTTTGCGAGTCGGCTGAAACTGTTCCACCGACTGTGCTGGAACCACATCGTAATGCCCATGAAAATAAAGCGGACGCGCGCCGCTTCCCAAGCTCGCCGACAGGCAGACTGGAGCATCGCCATTCTCGATTTCCAGCCCGGCTGGCACAAATCGCTCGCAGTCGAGACTCAATTGACGGATTCGCTTTTCAAGTAGGTCTGAGCAAGCCCGGTAACCGGTTCCCGGCGGGTTCTCTGTCGGAATAGCAACAATCTCCGCCAGAAATACGGCCATTTCTTCCTTGTGCCCACGCAACCAGGAAAGAATCGCGTCGGTTCGTGGAGAATCGTGGCTCAAGCGTTCGCTCATCAAGCGCCATGCTACAAGTCTGCGATGAGGGTGCCAAGCGCCAAATTGGTGCACGCGGCCGCAATCGAAATCATGCAGCAGACTTGATCGTAGTAAAACTGAGCGGAAACTTGGCCGAATTACGAAGTGGCGGCTACTTGCTTTTCAGATGCTTGCTGCTTACCATCACGAACGTCGTGAGTAGTCGGATTTGTTGTTCCACAGGTGAGCCTTCATGCCGGTGCAAGTCGGCCAGACGCTGGGTCGCTATCGAATCGAAGAGGAAATAGGCGCCGGTGGCATGGGCGTTGTCTACCGGGTCCGCGACGAGCGCTTGGGCCGCATTCTTGCCATCAAGGTGTTGAAGCCCGGCTTGCTCAGCGAGCCGGCCTCGCGAAAGCGTTTCCGCAATGAAGCGTTGATGCTCTCGAAGTTGAACCATCCCGCTATTCAAGTGATCCACGATTTCGATGAAATCGACGGTACCGATTACCTGGTCACCGAGCTTGTGCCGGGTGTATCGCTCGACGAGCGAGTGCGAACTGGACCGTTGCCAGAGAAAGAGGTCGTGCGAATCGGTGCACAACTGGCCCAAGGTCTGGCGGCAGCGCATGCAGCCGGAGTCCTCCACCGCGATTTAAAGCCGGCAAATCTTCGCGTCAGCGCTGACCGGCACTTGAAAATCCTGGATTTCGGTCTGGCCACGCTCTCCAACGAGGCCATTTTGCAGATGAGCAGGACGCTTAGCGCGTCCGATGTTCCGTCGGGAGTAGCAGGGACTCTTCCGTATATGTCGCCGGAACAATTGTTGGGCAATGAAGTGGATGAACGCAGTGATATCTATTCCGCGGGAGTCGTGATTTACGAGCTTTCCACCGGCCAGCTTCCGTTTCGCGATCAATTAGTGCCGAAGCTGACGGATTCAATTGTGCACCAGAAGCCGGCTCCGCCGAGTTCGCTGAACCCGAAGGTTTCGGCGGAGATGGAGCGCATTATCCTAAAGTGCTTGGAAAAAGACGCCGAGCTGCGCTACCAATCGGCGAAGGATCTTGCCGCAGACTTGCGGCGGATGGAGCTTATAGCGAGTTCTGAGACGGCGTCTGTTCCGTCGCCGAGATCTAGCACGACCAAAATTGCTTTAGTGGTTGCAGCGATTGCGATAATCGCCGGGATCGCGCTAATCGTGGTGCTGATCTCGCCCCAGCTGCGGCGGGATGCAATCAGTAGCAAGGAGCCACTCACCTTCGAGCAGCTTACAAATTTTGCTGACTCCGCCACTTCTCCGGCTTTGTCACCAGACGGGAAGATGCTTACATTTATTCGCGGCGAAAACACTTTCGTCGGACCGGGACAGATCTATGTGAAGCTCCTACCGAACGGCGAACCAGTGCAGCTGACTCACGACGACTTATACAAGATGAGTCCGGTGTTTTTTCCTAGTGGGGACCGAATCGCATACACCACCGAAGCGCCATCAAATGGTATGGACACTTGGGTGCTGCCTGCTCTAGGTGGACAGCCGAGTCCCATGCTGGCAAATGCGTCGGGACTAACATGGCTTGGAGGCGGCGGAGAATCTTCCAGCGTACTTTTTTCAGAGTGGCTCGGTGAAGGCATTCACGAGGCGATTGTCACCGCGCGGGAGAATCGTTCCGATGAACGAAGGATATACGTCCCCGGCGACGCCAATGGAATGGCTCACCGCTCATACGCATCTCCAGATGGGAAATCGGTACTTATTGTTGAGATGGATCTCGGCGGATGGCGGCCATGCCGGCTAGTACCGTTCGATGGCAAGAGTTTGGGCAAAGCAGTTGGTCCCGCCGGCGCAGTGCACAGGCGCTGCTTGGTCACCGGATGGGAACTGGATGTATTTTTCCGCGAACGTCGGAAACGGTTTTCATGTTTGGCGACAGGCATATCCTGATGGTGCGCCCGAGCAGATTACTTCAGGCGCATCGGAGGAACAGGGAGTTGCGCTTGCGCCTGACGGTCGATCATTTGTTACGGCAGTAGGATCGGTGCAAAGCACTCTCTGGATTCATGATTCGGATGGCGAACGGCAGATTACTTCGGAGGGCTACGCCTTCCTTCCCACGTTCTCGCACGATCATCGAAAGCTCTACTATCTCGTGCGCACTGGGACGAGCGCGCATTTCGTCAGCGGAGATTTGTGGACAGTGGACTTGAAATCGGGGCAACGCCAGAATTTGCTGCCCGGGTTCCATATGGAACACTACGATGTGTCGTCTGATGGGAAGACTATTGTGTTCATCACTCCCGACGCGGAGGGCCGTTCGCCCATCTGGATAGCAGCTCTTGACGGCAGAAGCGCGCCAAGGCGGCTGACTTCCCTTGATGCGGTCCGAGCGCTATTTGGTCCGGACGGCGATGTTTTTTTCGTTGGGGGAGAGCGCGGGAGTCCGTTTCTATATCGAATCAAGCAGGATGGCGAAGAATTACAAAAGGTCATTCCAACGCCCGTTACGTACTTATACAGCATCTCGCCAGATGGAAACTGGTTTGCCATTTGGATGAAAACGTCGGTCTTGCTTCAGCCGGTGAACGGCGGTAGTCCAACGGTAATTTGTGAGCGTTGTGGAACTGCGGGGGAGGAAAACCGTGGGGCGACACCTCCGCTCGTTAGCTGGTCTCCCGATCAAAAGTACGTCTATTTGCATTATCCGGAGCCATCCCGGCAAACCATCGCTTTCCTCTTGCAACCAGGGAAAGTGCTCCCGAATCTTCCAGCGACGGGACTTGAAACGGCCTCGGAAGCAACCGCCATGCCCGGTGCGCGGCTGATTCCGCAGGCTCGGGCCTTTGGCGGCGCGAATCCAGGCGCATATGCCTTCCCCCGAATTACCGCCCAGAGAAATATATATCGAGTCCGGCTCCCCTGAACTATCCCCCGCTGCACGAAGCCACTGGAGCCTCAAGTCGGATAAGTTGAAACGGACCTAACAACCTAAGTTCGCATTGGAACCAACAATAACGGTACAAACGCGGCCCGTCTCAGAATGAGGCAGCGGTGTACTGGATGAGACGGCACCAGTCCAGAATGAGACAGTGCAATCAGTGCGGCTAGCAGGCACTCCGGCGACAGTCCGGGCGAAGAAATTACGTATCTAGCGATTAGTAAGACGCTTACGGCAGATTCTACGATCGTCGTTTCAAAAAACAAAAAGGAAAACCTTTTCGGAACTCGAAGTGCAAGAGATGGAAATAAGAGGCAAAAAGCGTCACCGATTGACGCAGCGCGACGATGTGTTCAGATAGACAGCAGACTTTAAGCGTCAGGCGAAAGATAAATCAAATCTTATCAGGCGACGCAAGTACGGCCAAGCAGCTTAGTTTGTAAGGAGCTAGACGATGGCTTTAAAATTGGCAACTCGGGCAGGCGAAATAACACTTGACAAGAAATGGCACCCTATGGACAATCACTCGCGCGCCGTCCCTGCCTTCCCCCTGTCAAAAGAGCCCTCTTCTTCGCATCGCCGGAATAGTCTGCGAGGAGAACCGGTGGCGGAAAAAGAAA
>Ga0209330_1000227_pt1 | contig 27330 bp, 28 predicted proteins | sample JacPinW_OM2H0_O3_FD_187969 | JGI IMG/M metagenome (GOLD analysis project Ga0209330, IMG submission 187969) | Forest soil microbial communities from Algoma, Ontario, Canada - Jack Pine, Ontario site 1_JW_OM2H0_O3 (SPAdes) (version 2) | ecosystem: Environmental > Terrestrial > Soil > Boreal...
AGCATGCCCCTCCGTGCGCAAGGAAGTCCTAATACTGCTAAGCGCGGGCGGACGCCGCCGCCGGAAGAGACTTTCGAGGAGGCTAGCTTCCTCAAAGCTCTCGGAGAAAGGCAGAAGCAGGTAAGCGTCAAACTGATGGATGGGCAGACCGTCAGCGGGTGGATTGAATATTACGATAAGCACATGATTCGGCTGACGCGCGAAGGTGTACCCAACCTGTTCATTTTCAAGCACGAGATTATGTACATAGCTGAAGATGGCGGCTCCAAGCGGTGAACGGGGCTGCGGCATTCCGGCTTCGGCTCGCATAGAACCTTGGTTTCGGTACTAATTGTTCAAAACCAAACCCAGAGGCCCGAAGTCCGAAGTCCGAAGCCGACTATGCCGTCCAACAACGACAGTTTCATTCCCGCCATGTCCGAGATCGCGCGCGAGGCGGGCGCGCTGCTGATGCACTACTTTCACCAGCACCTAAAAATTGAGTACAAGGGCGAGGCCGATCTGGTCACGGCTGCGGACCGGGCTGCCGAGGCACTGATTCGCGATCGGATACGCGCGCAGTGGCCCACCCACGACGTCCTTGGCGAAGAGCAGGGGCTGAGCGACCGGGGCAGCGACTATCGCTGGTACGTCGATCCGCTCGATGGCACGACCAACTTCGCGCACGGATATCCGGTTTTCTGCGTCTCGATGGGGCTGGAGTATCAGGAGCTGGATCAGCGGTCAGCCGGACAACGGGCAAGCCGCATTGCTGCGGTGATCTACGATCCCACTCGCGACGAATTGTTTACCGCAGAGCAGGGAAGAGGTGCACGGCTGAATGGTGAGGCGATTCACGTCTCGAAAACCCCTGCGCTGAAGGAAAGCCTGCTGGCCACCGGCTTTCCCAGCCACAAGCGACATAAAAATCCAAATATTTTTTTCTATCACCAGATCACGCTGCACACGCATGGGGTGCGCCGTGCGGGGTCGGCGGCGCTCGACTTGTGCAACGTCGCTTCCGGGCGCTATGACGGCTTCTGGGAGTTCAATCTTAATCCCTGGGACACCGCAGCGGGTGTGCTGATCGTTGAGGAGGCTGGCGGCAAAGTGACGCGCTTCGACGGTTCACCGTTTGAACTCAATAGCCGTGAGACCGTTGCCTCCAATGGCCTGTTGCATGACGCATTGCTCGCCGAGTTCCAAGAAATTTTCGCGGGAAGGGGCATGGAATCTCTGCCGGATCCGCGCGAGTATAAGAGATAAGCTTGCCGCAACTTGCTTAATCTTGATCTGCCATCCGCTATCCGCAATCGCGCTACAATAGTCCGGGAGCGGGTAGCCGCTACTGCCTGTCCCTGAATTTCGGATCCCACAGGCTGAACGTGATCAACTCTCTTCTAGAACGCAAAATCGAAAAACGGCCGGACCAGGTCCGGCTACAGGGACGCATTCTTTTTTTAACGGAAGATCCTGACCTCATCAGGCGGCAACTTGGGGGTGAAGATTTGCCATGGGATACGAAAAATCCCGCGGCCAATCCTAAGCTTCGCGATGACATCTCTACCGACGAGATCACTCCGGCGCACTACTGCTTCTACTTCGACGAGACGCTGGGCGAGATTCCCTACCTCGGACTGAAGTGTGGCAGCTCCACGCCCATCGGGCGGGGTGACGTGAAGCGTGGCGGTTTTGTCTGTGCCGTCAGCGGTAAACGACGCGGCAAAGGATCGAGTCGGGAACAGTCGCCTTATGCGGAAATGTGTGCGGGAATCCGCGTCGTGATTGCCGAAAACATCGAGCGTATCTACAAGCAGAATTGCCAGAATCTTGGAGTGCTGACCTCGACGAATTTTTCCTTGATTGATCGGATTCGCGGCGGAGAAGAAATTCCGCTGAGCGAGTTCACGGCGGGCGAGGATGAAATTACGCGCCAGGTCATCGAATACGGTGGCCTTTTTCCATTCAACGTGGCCCGCATGCAGAAGAAGGTGTTTCTGCCGCCGATCAAGAGTGAGATGAAATTGGAAATGAACGGAGATGGTCGCAGATCCACGAGGCCGCCCATGACGGTGGCGGAAAAAATCTTTGCGAACCACATGGTGAACGAAAAGGGAGGAATTGGCGTCGCCAGCGTAAAGCCGGGGGACACCGGATTCGCACAAGCCGACTTGCGCTTCAGCCATGAGTACGTGACGCCGATGGCTGCCATTTTTTTCGAACGCTACGTCGGCAAAGACGCCAGGGTAAACGATGCCTCAAGCATCATCTTTTTCCGTGACCATCTGACGTTTCTCGATGAGGTAATTTCGGAGGAGAAAAAGAAGCTCGGATTGCTCGATCTTGCGACCCAGCTGAAACTGAAACAGCAGGACTTCGCCGTTAAGCAGGGAATCAAGCTCCATGGGGAGTTGAAAGACCGCAAGGGTTCGGAAGGCATCTGCCACTCGATCGTGCTTGAGAGCTACGCGCTGCCAGGACAACTTAACATAGGCTCGGACTCGCATACTCCTCATGTCGGCGCAATTGGCTGCGTCGCTTTCGGCATCGGAACCACTGACGTGTTCAACAGCTGGATCACGAAAGATGTCCGCGTCAAGGTGCCAGAGTCGGTGAGGATCGTAATTCGAGGCCAGCGCCATGCGAATGTCACGGCGAAGGATTTCATTCTGAAAATTCTGAGCCTCGATTATGTGCGCACCGGCAAGGCACTCGCCAAAGTGATGGAGTATGCGGGCGAAGCGATTGAAGGGCTCAGCGTTGACGAGCGCGCTACCATGACCAACATGGCGGCCGAGATCGGTGGATTCACCGGCATCGTCGCGCCCGACAAAAAAGCGGTTGATTTCCTGGTTGAGAGACGCGGTATGGATCGCGCAAAAGCCCAGGCTATGATCGAGGGCTTGTTCAGCGATCCTGATGCCAGGTACGCGCATGTGATCGAGCTCGACGCCTCCGAGATTCGACCGATGGTCGCGACCCCGGGCGACCCCGGCAACGGGAAGTATGTGCGCGAGCTCAACACGCCTGTGCCGATCGAAATTGCCTATGGAGGAACCTGCACCGCCGGCAAGAACGAAGACATGGATATGTACGCTGCTGTATTGGCCGATGCGCTGAAGCAGGGCAAGCGCGTGGCTGACTCGGTGAAATTCTACATTCAGTTTGGATCGCAGGAAACGCGCGAGTACTGCATTCGCAAAGGCTACCTGGAGGTGTTTCAGAAGGCCGGCGCACACGTGATCGAGCCGAGTTGCGGAGCCTGCATCAACGCCGGACCCGGAGTTTCGACTCGTGCGGATCAAGTGGTGATCAGCGCGCAGAACCGCAACTTCCCCGGTCGCAGCGGTCCAGGACAGATGTACTTGGCCTCGCCGCTGACCGTTGCCGCGAGCGCGGTGGCGGGCTACATTGTGGAGTACGAGGCGAGCCAAGTCTTGCTCGAAGCCTAGACGCCTGATGGCCTGTAAGTGGTTGAATTCAGGCGGGGTGGCCAAAATCAGCCACTATGGAGCCTGCAACTTTTCCGTGAGTTGTGAGTTCAAATAGATTAGGTACTTCTGGAGGAAAGATCAAAAGATCAGGAGACCTGGGATCCGGGTAGTTCGCGGTTGAAAGGGCGGATCTGAGACAAGGGGGATTCATGCGGTACATAAAATATTTGGCTCTGGTAAGTGTTCTGATGGTTCCACTGGCCTACTCACAAGCGCAGGTAAGTGTAGGCGTGGGTTTTGGGCCGGGCTATGTGGGGGGTCCTCCAGTCTGCGAGTACGGCTACTACGGCTATGCGCCCTACGCTTGTGCGCCTTACGGCTACTATGGGCCTGATTGGTTCTCCGGGGGAGTGTTCATCGGTGCCGGCCCCTGGTGGGGCTGGGGTCGCCCGTGGGGAGGCTGGGGTTTTGGCCGTGGCTTCGGGCGTGGGTTCGTGGGCGGGCGTGGGTTTGGGGGCGGTCGGGGATTTGCAGGTGGTCGTGGCTTCGTCGGCGGACGTGGATTTGCGCGCGGTTCGGCGGGCGGCTTCCACGGCGGCGGAGGTTTCCACGGCGGCGGAGGTTTCCACGGTGGGAGCGGAGGCTTCCATGGCGGCGGTGGCGGTTTCCACGGCGGCGGCGGTGGTGGTCACCGGTAATCTGTGCAGACTCGGGGTCAGTAAACCAAGAACGGCTGGCAGCCGAGGCTGCTGGCCGTTTTCGTTTTTTGCGGAGCATCCCGATTTCTTGCTAGAATGAGCGTTCTCGCAGGGACGGCCATAGTAAAATACATGCATGCAGTTTAGGAGATCGACCTCGTTATGACTTACGTAATCGCAGAACCTTGCATCAACACCAAAGACACTGCGTGCGTCGATGCGTGTCCGGTGGATTGCATTCATCCCAAGAAAGATGATCCCAAGTACGCCACAGAACAATTGCTCTACATCGATCCGGTGGAGTGCATCGACTGCGGCGCGTGCGTACCGGTTTGTCCGGTCTCGGCCATCTTCGCACTCGACGATCTCCCGGAAAAATGGAACTCGTTTACCGAGCTCAACGCCAAGTATTTCGGACGATAGAGGATCGTTAGCCGCAGCAGCCCGCCGTTTCCTTTTGCATCGTTTGTTCTTGGTTTCCTGGGTCGAAGGGCGGAGGTGTCCGCTTGCCGGGAAGGGTGCGTCACGACTTCTTGATGGTGAAGTTCCGTTGCCGCTGCGCCCGGTGGTGCCGCTCCGAGTCCACGTGCCAGTGATAGTATTACGGTTCACCGCCCCCGCCTGAAAAGCAGAGCCGCTCGCGGTGAACTTGAGATTGGTGATGCGAACTAATCGGCCAGCCACTCTATTGAATAAAGTTGGTAGTGAAATTAAAGGCTGGCGAACCGTCCGGATGGGTGAGATCGGCCGTCCAACTCCCGTTGATGTTGTGGGAATTCGAGTTGCCGCCGCATCCCGTCGTAAAGAATCCCAGCAGTAAAACCATGATCATTTCCAACGACTTGTAAATATAACCCCACCTGGCCCGTGAAGTCTTTGGCAGTTATGGAGGGCAAAAGTCTCTCTGCTATTGCTGGGGATGAAACTGTTGCGCGTTGATGGGAAACGGAGGACCTCTGCAAATTTTCCTGACGTAACCGGCAAGTTTTTGAGCAGCCGCATCTAATTCTAACGCTCGGGGACGAGCGCGATCTCAAAGATGTTCGGCCACAACTTGCCGGTGACAAAAAGTCGCTTTTGTTCTGAATCGTACGCAATTCCATTCAGGACGGCGCCCGCTTCCAAGCGGTAGACCGGGCTCAGAAGGCCGGTAAGATCAATCCATCCGAGGACCTCACCGTTTTGTGGGGAGATCCGGGCAATTCGGTCCGTCTGCCAGACGTTGGCGAAAATCTCTCCTTCCACGACCTCCAGTTCGTTCAATTCTTTTACAGGATGAGTCCCGTCGCGGACTGTAAAGCGTCGCTTTTCCGTCAGCGTGCCGGGATCGAGAACGCGAATTTCAGACGTTCCATTGCTCATAAAGATCTCGCGGCCATGGCTGGCCAAACCCCATCCTTCTCCGGAGTAAGCAAACCGGCGCAGCAAATGGAAGTCGCTCAATCGATACACAAATCCTATTTGCGCCTGCCATGTCAACTGCACCACTGTATCCTTCAGCAGGGTAATTCCTTCACCAAAAAACTCTGGTGCGAGGTCTATGCGCTGAACGACCTCCCCAGTCTCCAGACGCACCTTGCGGAGAGAGGAACGACCCTGCAGGCCAGTGCCTTCGTATAAAAATCCGTCACGGTAGGCGAGACCTTGAGTAAAGGCATTCGAGTCATGAGGGAAAGTTCGAACGATCTTGAAGCTGTATTCCGGCGGCCTCGAAGAGTGAATTCGGGGCCCAGACTGGCCCAGAAGTAATTCGGCGAATGCGAGTAGGAGTCCAATCGCAACTCGTCGAGTCATCCCTCTAGCCATGATTGCCTATTGTCGCATTCACTGCGGGGAGGTGATGTAGCGCACTTCAGCCGGAGATGGCTCTTGCGAGAGCCTCCGAAATCCCGGAATGCCCTCAATACATGACAGTAGGTCTGTGCCCAAACGGCTTTTGTCCACACATCCGTTCGCCCCTGCTTGAATTGCTCCAGGTAATAATGGAATGGGGTCATATTGGCTCATAAGTAAAATTTTTGTATTAGCGATCTCCTGGCGAAGAAGACGGGCGGCCTCCAAACCATTCAAGCCCGGCATGCTGATGTCCAAAAGGATGAGGTCGGGCAGCAGCTCTCGGGCCTTCCGAATTGCCTCCATCCCATCTCTGGCTTCGCCGCAGACGTTCCAGTTCTTCTTGGACGCCAAAATTTTCAACACCCCGCGCCGGATCCGTTCATTATCGTCAACAACAAGAATTCGCATGACGATCGCTGATGCTCCTCAACGCACTCCTGCCAGGCGAAACCTGACTAACTCCGTTGCGCCCGCACACCTGCCGAAATCTTCGACAATCCTGTTCGACCTTCAGTAGTCTTACGTGGGGAAGGCTCACTAACGATCACCGCGCGCGGATGATAACCAGCAGCACACCGCGGTCATATAGGGTAGTTCCTGTAGACTCCTTTTTGCTTTCGCGGTCTCGTATTTCATCATGAAAAAAGAAAAGCCAGCCCGAAGGCTGGCCTTGCGTACGGATAACCTCTCGCAATTTACTTCTGCATGCTGTCCTTACTTCATGCTGTCTCCCGCCATCTTAAGTGACATCACATGCACCTCACCTTTGTCGGCGTTCACGTGTGCCGTTATTGTGACGTGGTGCCCCTCATGCCCCTTCACAGCTTCCGGGTTGTCGATTGTCCAGCTCTTGCTGTCCTTATCGCTGACGAATGTTTTGCCGTCGTCGCTAATCTTTCCCATGACCTTGGCGGCCTTGGCGGATGAGTCAGCTTTCATGGTGTCTGGCTTCATAGTGTCCTGTGCAATCGCGACACTACAAACGATCAGGCTGAATGCGAAACAGAGAGAAACCAGTTTCTTCATATTGATCTCCTTGATCTAATTCTGGGGAACCATTTGCGAACATTACATCCATCGAACGACCTTGGTCAACCCTGACTAAGTTCCGCTGCCTGGCACCTCTGACCTCGGTAACCACATGTGGTTGCCTGTACACTTTTTTCTCGGAGTCTGGTTCGTAGTCCGAATCCCTTCGCGAGTAGCGAGAAGTGATTTCCACAACTAAGCTTCAATCCGGGGGTTTGGATCAAGCCGCGCTTGCTGCGGCTTTTTCTTTTCCGTAATGCCTTGCTGACTGCTGCATTTTCCTGCGCGGTGGTTGTCTATAATGGCCGGGGCGCATCTGCCTTACTATTCGGTAGAAAGTTTCCGAGGAACCGTCCGCTGACTGTATGAATGTTAAATCTGAATTGCTGAAACCGGGATTGGAAGTGGCGAGCCTGAGCGACGTGGGTTGCCAGCGCGAAAACAACGAGGATTCCGTTCTCTACTGGGAGCCGGTCGCTGCAGAACTTGAAAGTAAGGGAAGGCTGGCGGTAATCGCCGACGGCATGGGCGGATACGAAGGCGGCCAAGAAGCCAGCCGGCTGGCGGTAGAGACGGTCCGTGAAGTCTACGACAACGTCGTCGGGGACGATCCGCACATCGCCTTGCTCGAAGCATTTTCCAGAGCTCACGAAAGGATTCAAGCATATTCCGTAGCTCATCCCGAGCTTCACGGGATGGGAACCACGTGCACCGCCCTTGTCATCCGGGGCCGCCAGCTTTTTTTTGCTCACGTCGGAGACAGCCGCCTTTATCTGGTGCGGGGTGCGCACATCGCGCGATTGACGCGAGACCATTCCTATGTCGGCAGGCTGGTGGAGAGTGGGATCGTCCGTGCCGAGGACGCCGAAAGGCATCCGCAGCGGCACATCCTCACTGCCGCACTAGGAGCGGGTATTGAGTTCGCCATGCAAAGCGGCGAACAGGGGCTTGCCTTGCAGGCCTCGGACGATCTTCTCCTGTGTACGGATGGCCTTTGGGGCGTGGTTAGCGATCAGGAACTGGAGGCAGCGGTGCAAGGTAAGACGCCGGCGGAGTGCTGCGCCGCCTTGGTGAAGCTGGCTTTACAACGCGGCGGCCCGGACAACATCACAGTGCAGATTTTGCGGGTTCTGCCCGAGCCTTAACCGCGCACTCAGAATGCCTGTGTCATCGTGGAACTTTTTTTCTTCGAACCGCAATCCGATGCACACTGGCGTCCAGCTGAGTAAAACCCCATCTCCACGCCGCTGAAAATAAGCTGAAATCGACAATCCCCAGCGCTCAAGGCGGTTCCCCAATTGCTACCGGCTCAAGGTAGATAAAGTCTATTAATTCAATGGACTTTATGGCATAATGGCCGGCGCTATGAAAATCTCGCAAAAGGGACTTTACGCATTGCAGGCCATGATGATGCTCGCCCGCCATTACCAGCAGGGTGCGATCAAGATCCGCGAGGTCGCCTACGAGGAGAGTCTTCCGGAGAAATTTCTGGAACTGATTCTGCTCGAGCTAAAAAATGCGCGCATGGTGGAGAGCGTGCGCGGAGCCAAGGGCGGATACCAGTTGCGACGTGACCCTTCCGATATCCGGTTGAGCGAGATCATGCGTCTGATCGACGGCCCGCTGGCGCCATTTGGCGATGCCGAACAGTTGCGCACGCTGATAGACCGCGATCTACCACACCGCGCTCTTTATCAGTTGTTCCTGGACGTCCGTGACGCGGCCGCGAATATTTTGGAAAACACGACGCTAGCCGACCTCATCGCTGACCCCGGGCCGCGCTCAACCAAAGGCAAGCGCGTGGCCAAGAAGAGGGAAAAGGCCAGTGTTGTGCCCATGGTCATCGGAGGACACAAAGGTGTTTAGACGACTTTTGATAGCCTGACGCAGCCCTCGCAGCCGAGAAAGGTATCCGCGGTTAAAACCGGGGGAAACAAAGCTGGTTGAACAAATAACGTATCGAGTTCCTAAACACTACTAAGTCGATAGTAATAATCTTAAAGATAGGCATTAGACCGTTTCGTTCTTGAAGGAAGTACGGCCCGCGCACCGATGTTGTTACCGCTGAGTCGCCGTGTGCCGATTCTTGTTGAACCCGTCGTGGTCCACATAGAGCCACGCACGACGCGGGGATAACAAAAAGATGAAAAATCAACCCGGCCTAAATTGCGTTTGCCAAAGAGTTGTGTAGCTTCGGCAGTAACTAAGAAGTATGTCGACTAAAACTCAAAAGGAGAGGGTTCCAAATTCCATGAAAACAAGCAAGAAGTTAATCGTCACTGCTCTTACGCTTGCGGCTTTGACCGCCGGCGCATGGGCAGAGAATCCGCCGTCAGATGGGCCAGCCGCCAAGGACGCGGCGGCCGCGCCTGCACCGCCCACCGTCACCGCTGCCGATGTCCAAGCCCTAAAAGACGCTCTGGCCGCGCAGCAATTACAAATCGACAGACTCACAAAACAGCTGGACCGCCAACAGGCCCAGCAATCGGCGATGGAAGCTGCGAGCAAGTCCGATACCCGACCCGTCCCGCAGCAGCAGGTGGCAGAGGTCGCAACCGGAATCTCGGTTCAGCAAGATATCGCAACCCCGAGCCCAAACCCACAGGACGCCTCGCCCAACGTCAGCTCAATGGAGGGGCCGCTGACCATACACTTTAAAGGCATCAACATCACCCCGGGCGGATATGCGGAAGGTGCGTTCGTGCGCCGTTCGCGAGCCCTCTCGGCGGATTTGTCCACTCCCTTCAATTCCGTGACTATGCCGGGCGCGTCGCAGAGCCAGGTATCGGAGTTTTTCGGTTCTGGCCGCCAGTCTAAGATCACGACCTTTGTCAACGGCCGCTTGAAAAACGTAGACCTCTCCAGCTACGTATCCGCCGACTTTCTTTCTTCCGGCGTCACCTCCACATCGACCTCAACCAACGGTTACACTCTCCGTCTTCGTCAAGCCTGGGCGCAGGCCAAGTTCGTGAACGGCTGGAGCTTCCTCGGTGGCCAGGCCTGGAGCCTGGCGACCGAAAACGGAAAGGGAATCTCTCCCGATGATGACCTGGGCAGAACCAACGACGCTCGGCCTAGGACCATCGACCCGTCGTATAACGTCGGCTTCGTTTTCACCCGCCAGTATGGAATCCGCCTGACCAAGACCTTCGGCGATAAGGTCGCTTTCGCCGTGGCCATGGAGAATGCGCAGGGCACACTCACCACGCACGGCAACGGAGATAATTTCCTCCTCGGCCAGGCTGGCGCAAGCAACAGCTACAACAGCACTTCAACTTATACCTTCAACCCTTCGCCCGATCTCATCGCGAAGGTCGCCTTTGATCCCGGTTTTGGGCACTACGAAGCCTTCGGCCTGTACGACCGGTTCGCCGACCGGGTCTTTCCATGCGGCGAAGTGGCTTCTACCACTACTCTCTGCGGCGGCAGCACAACCCCCGGTCCCAACGCTCTCGGAGCCCACAATGCCTCCAAGAATGGAGGCGGCATCGGCGCAAGTGCACGCTGGAACATCGCCCACCGCCTCACCTTTGGGGTGAAAGGTTTCGGCGGGAGCGGAATCGGACGCTATGCTCCGGCAGGGCTTTCGGATGTCTCCATCAACGCCGACGGCACACTTCATCTGATCAAGAACCTTGAGGGGCTTACCACGCTCGAATGGCACTCGAAGAAACTCGACATTTACGGCTACGGCGGTGTCGAGTACGCCCAGCGGACCTCCAGCTTTGATCCCATAACGGGCAAGGAAGTCGGTTACGGAGCGCCCCTGTTTAACAACTCTGGCTGCTACAGCGAACTAGCTCCCACGGTGAACACCGGCTTCACTCCCACGGGCCTCAGCAACTGTACCTCCGATACTCGCGCCGTGATCGAGGGAACCGCCGGCTTCTGGTACCGCTTTTACAACGGTCCGAGAGGTAGATTCCAGTTCGGTGTTCAATATTCCTATCTGACTCGTGACACCTGGTCTGGCGTCGGCCCCTCCGGAGCCGGGCACCCCGGAGTCACTCCAGAAGGCATCGACAACATGGTCTTTACCTCGTTCCGCTACATCCTGCCATAGAACCGAAACGCTCCCGCGTCAGCCGTTGACGCGGCAGCAACCGGTTCAACGGGTTCTCAATTTTTCGAGGGGCGCCTTCCCTTCGGAAACGCCGCCGGCTCGGTTTTGGCTACTCTCCTTTTCCGGGCCGGTGGTGATAACTTAAAATTGCTGCAAAGAACGGTTTTCAGAATGTCAACAACGACGAAATCCAGACGTGAATTCCTCAAGCAGATGTCGAGAGCAGCGCTCCTGGCTGGGGCCGCGCCCTCCATGTTGGCCTGGGCTCTCCCGCAAGGGCAATCCGTTCCGTTTCCCGGCGAAGACGACATGCTGCTTCGCTCCTTCCGGTTCGTCGATCTCGAGAGTCCAGTCGAATATTTCGATACCTGGCTCACGCCGGTGCCGCACTTCTTCGTGCGCAATCACATGTACGAACCCCGCGAACTCGATGCCAACGACTGGCGGCTCTCGCTGGGCGGCGAGGTGGAGAAACCTCTGACCCTGAATCTGACCGAGCTTGAGAAATTCGAGACGCACTCCGTTGTCAACACGCTTGAGTGCGCCGGCAACGGACGCAGCTTGCATCGCCCGCAAGTCCCCGGCATACAGTGGGGCAAGGGAGCGGTCGGAACTGCGCGGTTCGCTGGCCCACTTCTGCGCGATATTTTGCAGCGCGCCGGGATTAAGCCCACGGGCAAGCACGTCATGTTTCGCGGCCTCGATGAAGTTCCTGGTAAAGTTCCACCCTTCATCCGCAGCATTCCGATCGAGAAAGCGCTCGACCCCGATACCCTGATCGCCACGCACATGAACGGATCCCCCCTCACCAAGCATCACGGATTCCCTGGGCGCGCTCTCGTCCCCGGCTGGGTTGGCGCAGCCTCCTGCAAATGGCTCACCGAAATCAAAGTGCTCGACTCGGAATTTGTGGGCAATTTTATGAACCCCGGTTACCGCTTGCCAAATCAGCCAGTGAAGCCGGGCGATACGGTAAAGCCGGAAGATACGCATCCGGTGACTGCCTTGAGCGTGAAGTCGGTAATTGCAGGCCCAAGCGACGGGGCTAACCTGAAGGCTGGTAAAGTGACCGTGCATGGCGCGGCCTGGGCGGGCGAAGCCGATATCGTGAAAGTCGAGATCTCCGCCGATGGTGGTGCCAGTTGGAGCCCCGCGAAACTCGCTCATGAGCAATCTCACTATGCGTGGCGCCTATGGAGTTACGATTGCAAGATTGGCAAAGCGGGTGAACACACCATCCAGTCACGTGCGACCGATAGCCAGGGGCATACCCAGCCTGCGACGCCAGTGTGGAATCCCAGCGGCTATCTTTACAACGCCGTTGATCAGGTGAAGATCTATGTCTCCTGAACTCACGTTTCGTAAAATGCTCTATAAAATCTCGGCTCTTGCGCTGCTGATGCCTGCATCCGGCTTGGTGGCGCAGACGTCCGTTCCAGCAAAGGTGACTGCGGATTTACCTGCCGGCCCGATGCAAGCGAAAGCCACCACTGCCTGTCTGGAATGTCACGAGGCGCGCATCATCCTGCAACAGCGTCTGAGCAAACCAGCTTGGACGAAAGAAGTTGACAAGATGGCGAAGTGGGGTGCGCTCGTCGATCCCGCTGATCGCGACGCCCTGATCGATTATCTGAGCACCAACTTCAGCCCCGACAAGCCCGTTTACGAACCGCAAAGGACAGCGGTCGAGAAGAAGGCCTCAGCGCCGAAGAATTATTGAAGTTGGAGCTGCAGGAGAAGCAGCTACACAAAAAGCAAAGCGCTACCGACCCTCCTGCAGACATTACGGCAGCGCTGCCAATTACTGCACGAAGATCTGATGCCAAAAGTATAGAAAGGGTTCTGCACCATTTCTAGTGCATTATTAGGTTCAGCGAGTGAGAGGGGAACCTATGATTTTTCTTCTGGATCTCCGGTGACCTCCGGGGTAAAGCTTTTTTCAGGTCGCAGCAGCGGAAACAGAATCACATCGCGGATGGTGTGCGAATCGGTCAACAGCATGCATAGGCGGTCCACGCCCACCCCACATCCGCCAGCCGGAGGCATTCCGTAAGACAACGCGCGGATGTAGTCTTCATCCATCTGGTGCGCCTCGTCGTCCCCGCGCTCGCGCTCCTTCAATTGACCCTCGAAGCGCCTGCGCTGATCCTCCGGGTCATTAAGTTCGCTAAACCCATTGGAAATCTCCATCTGCCCCGCGAAGATTTCGAAGCGCTCCGTCCATTCGGCCTCCTCCGGCTTCTGTTTGGACAGCGGCGACACGGCAGTAGGAAACTCGTAAATGATTGTCGGCTGTGTGAGGTGTTCCTCGGCAGCCGCCTCGAACAAACTCGCAATGGTTTTGCCCAGAGGTTCGCTGGGATCGTAGGCAATGTGGGCATGCGCCTGGTTGAACTGCTCGACCAGTTTTTTCACCCCGTCCGAGGAAGAGAAGTCGCTCATCTCCGGTTTTGCGCCGGCCGTTTCCGGCCAGTAATGGATAATGGCCTCCCGCATGGTCAACCGCTGCCAGTTGGCCCAGTCAATCTCCAGATCGCCCCAACGGGTGACCGTTCCGCCGGTCACATCTTTCGCGGCCTGCGTAATCAACTCTTGCGTCAGATCCATCACGCCCTGATAGTCGGTATAGGCCTGATAAAACTCCAGCATGGTGAATTCCGGATTCCATCTCCAGCCCAGACCCTCGTTGCGGAAGTTGCGATTGATTTCATAGACGCGATCGAATCCGCCGACCACCAGCCGCTTCAAATAGAGTTCCGGCGCAATGCGCAGATATAAATCCATGTCGAGTGTGTTGTGATGAGTGACAAAAGGCCGCGCCACAGCTCCGCCGGCGATGGGCTGCATCATCGGAGTTTCAACTTCGACGAATCCGTGCGCTTCCATCGTGCGCCGCAACGACTGCACCAGTTTGCTGCGCTTCAGAAAAACGTCGCGCACGCCCGGATTCACGACGAGATCGACATAGCGCTGGCGGTAACGCAGTTCCACGTCAGTGAGCCCGTGCCACTTCTCGGGCAAGGGCAAAAGATCCTTGCTGAGGAACGTTATCTCCTCCACATGGATCGTGAGTTCGCCGGTGCGCGTGCGAAACAAATAGCCGCTGACGCCAATGTGGTCTCCGATATCGAGCAACTTGTACAGCTCGAAGCCGGAATCGCCGACTGCGTCTTTTTTCACGTAAATCTGCAGCCGCTGGCCGCCCTGTTGCAGGTGGCAGAATCCCGCCTTGCCCATCAACCGGATCGCCATAATGCGGCCGGCCACCCGCACTGCCACGCGCGGCTTCTCCAGCTGCTCCGCCGTCCTGTCCGAGTACTCCGCCAGAATCTGCGGAATGGTGTGCGTGAATTCGTATTTGCTCCGATACGCAGTTTGGCCCAGTGCCTCAATTTGTTTCAGTTTCTGGCGCCGTAATTCGTATACGTTCTCGTCGAATGCCAAGAGGATCCTTTAAGAGGGAATAGCGCCTTGTCGGCGCGGAGTACGGTAAAAAGGTTGAAACCAGATTATAAACAACCTTCTTCCGCAGGTTGGGAAGTTGAAGCCACGGCTTGCGCTGAATTGTGTACTCTGGTACATTGGTACACATGTCCGATGACCCAAGGCTGCTGGTGGAACCGCCCCAACCGGCGTTCGCATGGAGAATCGCCTGATCAAAATCCTGAAGGCCTTCGCCGAATACCATGACATGAGCCGGGGTGATCGGTTGGAGGGCATCATGCTTCATGGCTTCGACGGAAAAATACCATTCAGTGCCGCCTCGCTTGAACGCATTCGGGAATTGAAGCGGTTCTATGATTTTGAGCTCGATTCCAGCGCCAGCCACCGCCTGAAGGAGATCAAGGCGCGGCCCGCGCGTAAGCGGGCCACGGAGAAATAGGGGCTCATTCGAATCTATGACGGCATCGATGACAGCGCGACGCACGAAAATTGCTCTGACCGGCCTGCAGTGGACTCTGGGGCTCGTCATCCTGATCGAGGCAATTCTGTTTCTGCTTCCGAATGCCGCTCACGCATTCGCCAGTACTCACTTGCCGAACATCATACGAATGCTGTTGGGATGGGGCGAGATCGCAGGCTGCATCCTGATGCTGATCCCGCGAACTGCCGTTCGTGGCGCAGGGGTTCTGGCGGCGGTTTTTGTGCTCGCCATTGTGATTCACCTCTTGCACGGCATGTACGAAGTGGGAAATCTGGCCATCTATACCGCCGCAGCCTGGGCCGTCGCCGCAGGCAAAGCCTAGATGCTCATGTAGAGACTGCCGCCTCGGCCATCCCGCAGGGCCAGAGCCCGGCGCACCCTTGAGGACAGGGCGCGCGTGAGAGCAACGAGAGCACCCATGCGAAACAGAGAACTCATCCACGGTTTCGAGACCAACGCAATGCCCCAAGACTCATTCCACCATGCTGATCACGTGCGCCTGGCCTATGCCTATCTATCCGAGTATCCGGCTCTGGTGGCCCTGGGAAAGTTTAGCGACGCCCTCAAGCGATTCGCCGCCGGCCTCGGTAAGACGCAGTTCTACAACGAAACCATCACCTGCGCATATTTCTTTCTGATTCTCGAACGGATGGCGCGTCACAAGGTCACAGACTGGGATGAGTTCGCCCGCCTTAACCCCGATCTGCTTACGTGGAAAGATGGAATCCTGAGCCGCTACTACCATGCAGGCACCCTGAAATCAGATCTGGCCCGCAGCGTGTTCGTGCTTCCCGATAAATGTTTGGCAATGCAAACATCTCTTCTTGAAGTCGCTCCTGATCGGCGATAATATTGCGTGCTCGACAGTACGCGAGCGAATGAGGCGCCCCGGGGTACTATGCCGCAAAACTACGTTCCCATCTTCATCTTTATGGCAGTCATCGGAGTGCTTCTTCCGGTCACACTGCTGGCCGCCAAGCTAGTCCGCCCGGACAATCCGAGCAAGACCAAACTGATGCCCTACGAGTGCGGCATCGATCCCATCGACAACGCCCGCGGACGTTACACCGTCCGCTACTACATCATCGCCATCCTGTTCGTGGTCTTCGATGTGGAAACCATCTTTCTGTTTCCGTGGGCGGTAAAATTCAAAGCCCTCGGCGTTTTCGGATTTGTGGAAATTCTGATTTTTCTCGTCATCCTTCTCGTGGGTTACATCTGGGTCTGGCAGAAAGGCGCGCTGGAATGGGTCTAACGCAGCCTACGCCAACTGCCGAGCCGCAGGCCGAAACCTTTACTGCCAGCCGCTGGACGCAGGGAAACTTCCTGTTTCCGACTCGCCTCGTGATCAGCCCCTTGCGTGTTAGCCGCGTGAAGTCGCGGTGGTTCGGCAGCAACGACGAGAGCATTGCCACGTCGAAGATTGCGTCCGTGCACATTTCGACCGGAGTATTGTGGGCCGAGATTCGGATCGAATCCACGGGCGGCACCGATCCCATAACCAGCCACGGCCATCGCAAAAAGGATGCGCAACGCATCCGCGATCTGATCGAGTCCTATCAAGCGCAAGCGCGCGTGTAGCAGGCAGCAGCAGCGTTTCCATAAGTGCAGAGTCTCCATTTTTTCTCGCCAAGCTCGTTGACACCGAATCCTCAAGCTGATAAAAGTTAACGTTCTCTCCGAAACCCTGCGCGCCGGAGGTTTGTGCCTTCGCAGCTATGCCGGACGAAATCAAATCGCCCCCTTCACCGCCGCCGGAAGGCGATGCAAAACCGACGGCGGATCAAACAACCGTCCCGGGCGGCGTGAAAGCAACTGCTTCTGGCTCCGTTCAGTCTGATCCCAAATCTCAGGCGGAAAAGCCAGTTCCGTCGCCGCCGTCGCCAGTTCCTGCGAAACCCGCGACTACAGCGCCCGCTGCGCCTGCCAAGGCTGCAGCCCCTGCGAAACCGGCAGCACCCACGCCGACTCCCTGGGATTCGCCGATGGTCGCGAAGTTAAGAAACTCCTATGGTTCCGGCATCGAGCCGCTGACCTATGCCGGCCAGAACTACATGGTGGTTGATCGTAGCCTGATCCCAGAAATTCTTCAGGTGCTGCGCAACCAAGAGCAATTCGATTACTGCGTCGACATCACCGCAGTACATTATCCAAAGCGCGAAAAACAATTCGATGTTTTATGGATTCTGTACTCCTACCCGCGTAACGAGCGCATTCGTGTGACAACCCAAATACGGGACGGTGAGAGCATTCCGAGCTCTGTTCCCATCTGGACGGGGGCCAACTGGCTGGAGCGCGAAGTTTACGATATGTTCGGCATCAAGTTTGACGGCCATCCCGACATGAAGCGAATTTTGCTGCCCGACGGCTGGAAGGGACATCCTCTGCGCAAGGACTACGGCATCCTCCAGCAGGACAATGAGTGGGTCCAGATCAACCTGGGGATAGAAAGCGGCCAGTGACCAGCGTCGGCAAGAACCGTCAGTAAGAATCAATGACAGACCAGAACAGTTCGCTCTCGCATCTCGATCTCGAAACTCCCGAGAAGCCGTTTCTAGATGCCAACGAGCTCGTCATCAACATGGGCCCACAGCATCCTGCCACGCACGGCGTGCTGCGTGTGATTTTGCGCCTCGATGGCGAAAAGGTTCTAGGCCTGGAGTGCGTGATCGGATATCTACACCGCGGAGTCGAGAAAATCGGGGAACATCGCACCTATACGATGTTCAATCCTTATGTCGACCGCATGGATTACGTTGCCGCGGTCTCAAATGGGCTTGGCTACTGCGAGACGGTGGAGAAACTTCTCAACGTAGAGGCCCCGCCCCGCGCCCAGTATGTTCGCGTGATTCTTACGGAACTCAACCGCATCGCCAGCCACCAGCTCTGGCTGGGCACGCATGCCCTCGATATCGGTGCGATTACGCCACTGTTCTACACCTTCCGCGATCGTGAAGAAATTCTCAAGATCTACGAGAAATACTGTGGTGCCCGCCTCACTACTCACGCCTTTCGCATCGGCGGCCTCCAGTATGAAACCTACGCCGGTTTCGAAAAAGACGTAAAGAACTTCCTCGACTTCTTTCGTCCCAAGATCGACGAGTACGAAGAATTGCTTACCACCAATCGAATCTGGGTCGAGCGCACCAAGAATGTGGGTAACATCTCCGCCCAGGACTGCATTGCTCTCGGCGTGACCGGGCCGGTGCTGCGGGCCAGCGGCGTGAAATGGGACCTGCGTAAAGCCCAGCCTTACGCCAACTACAAAAGCTTCGATTTCGATATTCCGATCGGCCAGAACGGCGATACCTACGATCGGTATCTGGTGCGCATGGGGGAGATGCGGCAATCCGTGCGCATCGTGCAGCAGGCTGTCAATGCGCTCCCCGAGGGCCCGATCATGGCCAAGGTTCCCAAAGTGATGAAACCGGCGGTGGGCGAAGTCTACCACTCCATCGAAGCACCCAAGGGCGAACTGGGATACTTTATCGTGAGCGACGGGTCCACCCAGCCTTATCGCGTACGGGTGCGTCCGCCATCGTTTGTAAATCTGCAAGCGCTTGATGTGATGTGCCGCGGCCAACTCGTGGCCGACGTGATCGCCGTGATCGGCACGCTCGACATCGTTCTCGGCGAGGTGGACCGGTGATGGGTCAGATCATTCAATACATCCAGTCCTATCGCCACAGCGACCTGACCCCCGGCGCCGCAGGAAATATGTTTTGGGCGCTGGTCTATATCATGCTGGTTTTCGTCGGGCTCTCCGTCGCCGTAATCGCGATGAACTGGCTCGAGCGAAAAATCCTCGCCCACATGCAAGTTCGCCTCGGCCCCATGCGCGTAGGCCCACACGGATTGCTCCAGCCGATTGCCGATGCCATCAAACTTTTACTCAAAGAGGACATCATGCCCGCGGAGGCGGATGCTCTTATTTTTTGGGTCGCGCCGTTCGTCGTCGTGCTGGCGGCGTTCACGGTTTTCGTCGTAGTCCCCTTCGGTCCCACGCATGCCATCACCGACATGAACATCGGAATTCTCTTCATGCTCGGGGTTTCGTCGCTGAGCGTGCTGGGCATCGTGATGGCGGGCTGGGCTTCCAATTCGCACTATCCGCTGATCGGTGCGCTGCGCTCCAGCGCGCAGATGGTGTCCTATGAAGTCGCGATGGGACTCGCTGTGGTATCTGCCATTTTAATGACCAGTTTGAACGCCGATGGCACCGGAACTCTGAGCATGATCGGCATCGTGCAAGCGCAGCAGGCGCAGCACGAGTGGTTCATTTTCAAATTCTTTCCGCTCGGACTGCTCGCCTTCTTCATTTTTGCCGTCGCCATGGTTGCGGAAACCAATCGCGCGCCCTTCGATTTGGCCGAAGCCGAATCCGAGTTGACCGCAGGCTTTCACACCGAATACAGCGGCTTCCGCTGGTCGTTGTTCTTCCTGGCTGAATACTCAGCCATGATTGCGGTCTCTTCCATCGCAGTCACTCTCTGGCTCGGTGGGTGGCTGCGGCCGTTCCCAAATTTGCTGAGCAATTCAACCTGGGATCTGGTGTTCTCTCTTTTCCCCGGCATCACGTTCCTTTTTTTCGCTGCGATCTGCTTCTACAATGCGGCCCGCATGCCGAAGCATCCGCTTTTCCGGATTCAAACCGTCGGACTGGCCGGCTTCGGCGCAGTCCTTGGCCTGATCGGTCTGATTCTCTTTATTCCGGCCGTCAGTATTCGAGTTCAGGATATTTTCTGGTTCGCCGCCAAAGTTGCCGGCTTCATGTACATGTATATCTGGTATCGTGGCACGTTCCCGCGCTATCGCTTTGACCAGCTCATGCACATGGGATGGAAAGTCCTGCTGCCTATGGGATTGGGAGTTCTTGTTCTGACGGCTAGTGTAGCGCTGCTCCAAGAAAAGTTATGGCACCCGTAGCCACACCATTTTTCTTTTACCTGCTCTCCGGGATCATGCTCATCGGGGGGATCCTGGTGATTACGCGCAAGAATCCGGTGCATTCAGCGCTGGCGCTGATCGTAACGCTATTGGCTCAGGCGTCCATTTATCTAATGCTCTACGCTCCATTTGTGGCTGGCGTGCAAATCATTCTCTATGCCGGCGGCATTATGGTTTTGTTCCTGTTCGTCATCATGCTGGTGAGCATCGATCGCTCCGTGAAAGAGCGGCAATTTAACAGTCAGTGGATCGTCGGAATGATTGCTGCCACAGCCCTTGGTGGATTATTCATCGCTGTCTTCATGAAAGGAAAGAACATCTTCCCGGAACACGCGCTGCCAGTGATAGAAAACGACAACACTCAGAATGTCGCCACGATGTTGTACGGCCAATACATGTTCGCCTTCGAAATCGCCTCGCTGTTGCTGCTGGTGGCGATCATCGGTGCGGTGGTGATGGCCAAGAAAAGAATTTAGGAGCGAGCACCGTAGCCAGCGCCGAGCGAAATGAGTCACGCGCTAGGAGCCAGAAGCTGTTGTTATGGAATCGATGCTGCACATCACGACGCTACATTACCTAGTCCTGGGCGCAGCTTTGTTCCTGCTGGGCGTCATCGGCGTGCTGACCCGCCGCAACGTGGTCATCGTCTTGATGTCGATCGAACTGATTCTGAATGCCGTGAACCTTAACCTTGTTGCCTTCTCCCGCATGTGGGGAGAAGTGCACGGCCAGGTCTTCGCCATTTTCGTTATCACCGATGCCGCCGCCGAAGCCGCGGTCGGCCTCGGGATTCTAATCGCCTTCTTTCGCAACAAGGAGACGGTGAACATCGACGAAGTGAATTTGCTGAAGTGGTAAAAGTGCAGCTTTTTAGCCATTCGCTCTTAGCCAAAATCTAAGGGTTTGAGCTAAGAGCAAAAGCTAAGAGCTAAAAGCTTAAACTAATGTTCCTCTCCCACATCTGGTTGATCCCGCTGCTGCCGGCCCTTGGCGCGACCATCATTTTCTTCTTCGGTCGTAAGTTGCAGAAGGCCACGGTCAGCGCAGTCTGCGTGGGCAGCATCGTGCTGGCATTCGTGATGGCCTGCGGTGCGGTCCGGCAATACTCAGCCTGGTCATCCACGCCGGAGCATTTTCATCAACCCTATCAAACCATCCTCTACACCTGGCTCGGCACCGACACCGGCCACATGAACTACACCACGCATGACGGATCCCCGGCCGCGTTCCATGCCGACGCAGGTTTCCTGCTGGATCCTCTGTCCAGTATCTGGCTGCTGTTCGTCACTGGCGTTGGCATGCTGATTCATATTTACTCAACCGGATACATGGCCCATGAAGGGGGCTACTACCGCTTCTTCGGATACCTCAACCTCTTCATGTTTTCCATGCTGACGCTCATTTTGGCCAACAATTATGTGCTGCTCTTCGTTGGCTGGGAAGGCGTGGGGCTGTGTTCCTATCTCCTGATCGGTTTTTATTTCCATCGCAAGTCCGCCAGCGATGCTGCGGCCAAGGCTTTCATTGTCAACCGCATCGGCGACGCGGGATTCCTGCTGGGAATGTTCTTCATTGCCTGGTATTTTGGCTCGCTGCGCTTCACCGACGTGACCACGGCTGCTCGTAGCGGCCAGTTTACGATCGGCGACCCCATCATCACTGCGGCCACGTTACTTTTGTTTGTTGGAGCCTGCGGCAAATCGGCGCAGCTTCCGCTCTACGTTTGGCTGCCCGACGCCATGGAAGGCCCCACGCCGGTTTCGGCGTTGATTCATGCTGCCACCATGGTCACTGCTGGCGTTTACATGGTGGCGCGTTCGAACGCACTGTTCGTACTCGCCCCGACGTCGATGAAGACGGTTGCGATCGTCGGTGCTCTAACCGCAATCTTCGCCGCATCGATAGGCCTCGTCCAAAACGACATCAAGCGCGTGCTCGCCTACTCCACGGTCTCGCAACTTGGATATATGTTTCTCGCGCTCGGCGTGGGAGCATTCGCCGCCGGCGTCTTCCACGTCTTCACGCATGCATTCTTCAAAGCCCTGCTCTTCCTCGGCGCCGGTTCGGTGATCCACGCGATGAGCGGCGAGCAGGACATGCGCAACATGGGCGACCTCGGCCACCGCATTCCCGTCACGCACCGCACCATGTTTATTGCCACGTTGGCCATTGCCGGCATCTTCCCGTTTGCTGGCTTCTTTTCGAAGGATGCGATTCTCTGGGAGACCTGGTCGCGTGAAGGGGGCGCGTACCGCTTTCTCTGGTATGTCGGATTCGCGACTGCTTTGATGACCGCGTTTTATATGTTTCGCCTGATGTATCTGACTTTCCATGGTCGCCCGCGCATGAGTCACGACCTGGAGCACCATATCCACGAATCGCCCGTATCGATGACCGCGCCGCTGGTTGCGCTTGCGCTGTGCGCCATCGTCGCCGGATGGTTGGGCTGGCCGCATAGCCTCGGGGGTTCCGACCGATTCACGAAATTTCTTGAACCTGTCTTCGCCGGTGAAGCTCGTGTGCTTCAAGAAGAAGGCAGAACCAGCCAGCTGGTGGCTGGAGTGGAAGAGGAGCACAACACCAGCACGGAGTGGCTGCTGATGGCTTTGTCTCTGGGCGCTGCAGGCTTGGGCTGGGGCATGGCCTGGAGAAGCTATCGCCACGCCGATAAAAACTATTCCGAGCCAATCGCTGTCGTCGCTCCGCCAGTCTACAACACGCTGCTGAACAAATATTACGTCGACGAAACTTACGATACGGTCTTCACCGGACGCCGCAAGTTGGGCGAGGTCCGTCTGGGCGTGCTGGGACTCGGCGAAGCCTCGGCATGGTTTGATACTCATGTCATTGATGGCGCAGTGAACGCCGCCGGCTGGATCACGCGTCTGACGGCAACAATTTCCAGTTGGTGGGATAAGTGGATCATCGACGGCATCGGTGTCAACGGTCCCGCAATTCTAGCGCGCATGATTTCCTATCCCGCGCGCCTGTTTGAATGGGGCTTGGTCCAGTGGTACGCGCTGGTGATGACCGCGGGATTGGTGGGTTTCGTTTTCTACTATGTGTATCACTGAAAACAGCTCTTAGCTGTTAGCTCTGGGCTCTTTGAGCTGAGAACTATAAGGCGAAGAGTCACAAGCTAAAGGCTAGAGGCTAAGAGCAAAGGCTAAGAGCTTTTCATGCAAAACCACATACTCTCGATCATCCTCTTCACGCCGCTCATCGGCGCGCTCGTGCTCCTTTTTGTTCCCCGGGAGAACAAGGACGCCGTCCGCTGGATCGCGAATTTCTTCGCGCTCGGCGGCTTCCTGATCTCGTTGCCGCTGGTGCCCATGTTCTGGTCGCAGATCAACACTGCCGACCGCTTCAAGTTTATCGAGGGTGTGCCCAACAACTGGATTCCCTCCATCGGCGCCGGGTATGTGATCGGCATCGACGGCATTTCTTTCCTGCTCATCATGCTCACCACGTTGCTGGGCTGGATCTCAATCTTATCGTCTTGGACCGCCATCCAGATTCGGGTGAAGGAATATTACGTCTGGTTTCTAATTCTGCAGACGGGCATGCTCGGCGTTTTCATGGCGCTGGACTTTTTCCTCTTCTTCGTTTTCTGGGAAGCCATGCTGGTCCCGATGTATCTGCTGATCGGCATTTGGGGCGGGCCGCGCAAGCTTTACGCCGCCATCAAGTTCTTCCTCTATACATTGGCTGGATCGGTACTGATGCTGCTCGGCATCTTGTTCCTGTATTTCCATCACCATGCCCTCACCGGAATCTATACCTTCAGTCTCACTGCCCTCTACCAAACTGCGCCGAAAATCTATTCCGATCCCAACGGACCCACCATCGCCACTCTGCTGTTTTTCGCATTCTTCTTTGCTTTCGCTATCAAAGTTCCGATGTTCCCCTTCCACACATGGCTGCCAGACGCTCACGTGGAGGCACCGACGGCCGGCTCGGTCATTCTGGCGGGCGTTTTGCTGAAGATGGGGACGTACGGTTTCATTCGCTTCTCGCTGCCGTTCTTTCCCGATGTGCTGATGCACACCAAAGTTCGCAGTTGGATGATCACTCTTTCCATCATCGCCATCATCTATGGCGCGCTCGTTTCCCTCATGCAGAAGGATATGAAGAAGCTGGTGGCCTACTCCTCGGTCAGCCACCTGGGTTTCTGTACGCTGGGAATCTTCGCGCTGAACTCCGCGGGTTTAAGCGGATCGGTCTTGCAGCAGATCAATCATGGCATCTCCACCGGCGCATTGTTCTTGATCGTTGGCATTCTCTACGAACGGCGCCATACGCGCGAGATCGCCGAATACGGTGGTATCTCGAATGTGATGCCCGTCTACGCCACCATCACCATGATCATGTTCCTGTCTTCGATGGGGCTTCCGTTGCTGAACGGTTTTGTCGGAGAGTTCACCATTCTGCAGGGTACGTTCATGGAAAATTGGCGGTGGGGCGCATGGGCCGTGCCCGGTGTAGTTCTCGCGGCAGCGTATCTGCTATGGCTTTACCAGCGCGTCTTCTTCGGCACCGTAACAAATCCGAAAAATGAAAAGCTGCACGACCTTACACCGCGCGAGGTCCTTACGTTTGTACCACTCCTTATCATGGCTTTCTGGATCGGGCTCTATCCCAAGCCGTTTTTTCAGATCCTTGAGCAGCCAGTAAATCAAATAGTGCAAAACGTCCGCAATCCGCAAGCTGGTGACGCCGTCAACGCTGCCTTCCGGCCTGAAATAACGACAGCCCCAGTTCCCGTCGCCGCCATGATAAATCCGCCGGCGACAATACAATCACCGAAAGGGAAGAAATAGTGGGTGTGCTCTCTCAATTCACGGCGAGCGATTATTTGCTGGTGTTGCCTATCACTCTGCTTACCGTGTTTGCGCTTGGCATCCTGCTGATCGATCTCATGTTGCCCGCGCAGGAGAAGTGGGTCAACGCGCTCCTGGCTTTCGTGGGCGTGCTGTTTGCCGCCCGGGGCGTGTGGACGATTCAGCATTGGATGCATGCCAACCGCTCAGTCTCCATGGGTTCGCTCGGCCTGAGGGACACGATGCTGGTGGACCGCTGCGCCCTTTATTTCTTCTATCTGTTTCTTGCGGCGACAGGTATTTCCATTCTCATGTCGGTGCGTTACATGACGACTGAGCATGAGAACCATGGCGAATATTATGCGCTGATGTTGCTCTCCGTTGTGGGCATGATGTGCATGGCCGCCGGTTTCGATATCGTTCTTATCTTCATCGGCCTGGAACTGATGGCAATTTCCACCTACGTTCTGGTGGGCTTCCTGCGGCGCGACCGCCGTTCCAACGAAGCTGCTCTAAAATATCTTTTACTCGGCGCATTTTCTTCCGGGATCTTTGCCTACGGTCTCTCGCTTCTGTACGGCCTGACCGATAGCACGAACCTGCGAGACATTGGTAAACAGCTCGCGAGGATTCTTGCCCAGGACCCGCACAATCCGGTAGCGATCGTCGCCTTGCTAACTACAGCCACCGGGCTCTTATTCAAGATCGCCGCGGTCCCTTTTCATCAGTGGGCGCCCGACGCCTACGAGGGTGCGCCCACCTGCGTTACTGGATTCATGTCCGTCGCCGTCAAAGCCGCGGGATGGGCGATGCTGTTGCGGATCATGGGCGCCACCTACCCGACCTTTCCCAACGCTGTGTTAGGTCTGTCGGCGATGCGCCCCATCTACGTTCCCCTGTTCGTTTTCGTCTCCATCGCCACCATGACCGGCGCCAATTTTGCGGCCCTCACCCAAACCAATACGAAGCGTCTGCTGGCCTACTCTTCCATCGCGCACGTCGGCTACATGCTGCTCGGTTTGATTGCAGGTACTTCGACGCAACTCAGCCCGGATGGCATCAAAGGAATTTTGATCTATCTCCTGGTCTACACGTTCATGAACCTCGGCGCGTTCGGCGTGCTCACCTCGTTGCGACATCGCAAGGTGATTGGCGATGAGCTCGACGATCTCAACGGACTGTACTCGCGCGCTCCCGTTGAAGCCGTGCTCATGCTGATTTTTCTGCTCTCACTGGCCGGGATTCCGCCACTGGCCGGCTTCTGGGGGAAATACTTCATCTTCCTCAGCCTCATCGAAACTGGACACTACGCACTGGCTTCGCTGGGCGTGCTGTATTCCGTCTTTGGCCTTTACTATTATCTGAAGATGGCCAACGCCATGTTCATGGGTCAACCCGAAGAACGAGGGGTGCTCCCAGTGAGTTGGACGATGCGGGCCGCACTCGCCGTCACGGCATTCGCGACACTCCTGATCGGCATCATGCCGGACCGCTTTATCAACCTGGTCAATTGGTCGCTGATTATTGCGCAGAGTTCACCTACAGTGCTGCGCTAGAATGCGCCTCACTCCTCCGCTCGACCAAGGCTAAAATTTCCATTAATGCCGATCGTGATCGTGGTCCCCGCGGCTGTGACGCCAAGTCCAATACTCTTTTTGTTCCTCGGGAGGAAGCTTGCGAAAGTCTCGGTGTTCGTCGCGGTGGTTATCGCGGGCCCACTGGTGGTAGTAAACAACTTCATCATTGTTCCAAACGTGGTAGTCGCTGTAGTAGGGGTCATAGACTCGATAGTGATGTTCGGCGCATGCCGTGCCCATTACCGAAAGAGCCAGAGCACTCGCCAGGAGCCAGGAACTGAGAATGTTTGACCGTCTGTCCATTGGGGAAAAACCTCCCGAGTTATATGCGATAAACGAATCGATACGCCTCGATTTCGTTGCCGCCGAGCTCCTAAGGGTTTCCCACGAAATTGTTTGACTCGGGTTCTTCCATCCCCAAGCCAGGGTCAGCAGGAGTCCCGCTAGTTAAGTGGTTCTGCGTATAATCAAAGAGAGCGATCGATTCACTTCAACTTTGTCATGAATTACAAGGAGCCTACGCAATGTATCCAGAAATTATGGTTATTCCCATGCGCGAAGAACTGACCCGTTTGGGTATCACAGAACTTCGCACCGCCGAAGCGGTCGAACACGCCCTGAATGGTCAGTCCGGCACGGCCTTGGTGATCGTGAATTCGATCTGCGGATGCGCCGCCGGCCGCATGCGCCCTGCAGTCCGCATGGCTCTGCAGAACGCCGCAGCTCCTGATAAAGCGTATACCGTGTTCGCTGGACAAGACGCTGCGGCCACCGAACGCGCCCGCGGTTATTTCACCGGACAGCCGCCGTCCTCGCCCTCCATCGCCATTCTGCGTGACGGACAGGTCGTTTACATGATGCACCGCCGCGACATCGAGTCCCGCGAAGCCCCAGCCATTGCCGCCGACCTCAAAGCAGCACTGGACAAATTCTGCGCTAAGCCGGTGGCCGCTTTGTAGAGGCGTAGCTCGCTACCTACTTTTCTTTGCTCCGCTCACATCTCTCTTCTCACGCCGGTCACT
>Ga0209330_1000228_pt1 | contig 27280 bp, 27 predicted proteins | sample JacPinW_OM2H0_O3_FD_187969 | JGI IMG/M metagenome (GOLD analysis project Ga0209330, IMG submission 187969) | Forest soil microbial communities from Algoma, Ontario, Canada - Jack Pine, Ontario site 1_JW_OM2H0_O3 (SPAdes) (version 2) | ecosystem: Environmental > Terrestrial > Soil > Boreal...
GCGGCTGAGTGGATTCGAACCACCACGGTCTTGCGACCGCCAGCCCCTCAAGCTGGTGCGTCTGCCAATTCCGCCACAGCCGCAATTTGGGGCTACTTTGAAACCTGCAATCTTTTTAGAAGCTCGCTCCCGATGACGAAGATTTTAGTTCGTGCAATTACTTCTTTGGAGGCGCCGCGGGCTTCGCCGGCGTCTGTGCAGGTGGAGTCAGCGGAATCTGACCGCCCTTGGGAGCCGCGGGTTTATCCGGTCTCGACGCCGGATGTTCGGTGTCCTCGATGATCGAATTGATGCCAGCTCCCTCCGAGGGAGCGCGCCTAACCGACAAAGTGAGCGAGGTCATCATGAAAACGATGGCACACCACGTGGTAGCACGAGAGAGAAACGTTGCTGCTCCGCGAGGACCAAACGCGGTTTGACTGCCCGCGCCGCCGAATGCCCCGGCTAAATCCGCGGCTGACCCGCTCTGCAACATGATGACGATAACCAACACGAAGCAAACCGCCACGTGAAGCGTTACGAGAATAAACGAAATGCGCCAGCCGACCCAGATCAGACCGATGGCGACCAGCAGCGAAAAACCCCACTTCATCCACGATGACATTTCCAACTCCAGTAAGTGCGCCGCTGATTCGAGATTGCCGGCGGCGCTTAAAAATTCACGATTGCGGCGAAAGACTTTGGATCAAGGCTCGCTCCACCGACAAGCGCGCCGTCAATCTCCTCCTGCGCCATCAAACCTTTCACGTTGTCGGGCTTGACGCTTCCGCCGTAGAGGATACGAAGAGCGGAGGCACATTCCGGCGAAAACTGCTTGGCGGCGAGTTCGCGCAAAAAGCGGTGAGCAGCCGCCGCAATTTCCGGAGTGGCAGTCCGCCCCGTACCAATGGCCCAGACCGGTTCGTAAGCTATGAGAATACGCGAGAAGTCATCATCGGTCAACGCGTTCAAGCCGCCTTCAAACTGGCGTTTTAGCACGGCGTGCGTCAGATTAGCGTCGCGCTCAGCGGCTAATTCACCGACGCAGGCTATGGGGGTAAGTCCAGTTTGAAGAGCGGCGCGCAGCTTGCGATTGACGGATTCGTCCGTTTCGCCGAAATATTGGCGGCGTTCGGAGTGACCAATAATTACACCGCGGCAGCCCGCTTCGACCAACATGGGCATGGAAATTTCACCGGTGAAGGCGCCTTCGCGCTCCCAGTGCGCGTTTTGCGCTGCTATGGTTATCGTTGAACCGCTCGCGGCTTCCACAGCAGCAGAAAGCGCAGTGAACGGAGGCGCAACGATGATGTCGCAATGCCGGGAGTGAGCCACGAGAGGTTTGAAGGTTGCAAAAAACTCGCGCGTTTGGGCCTGAGTTTTATACATCTTCCAATTGCCGGCGATCACGGGGCGGCGAGACACTTAAATTTCCTTCCGACTTTCGAATTTGTTTGTAAGCGCTTCGACACCGGGCAATTTTTCGCCGGCGAGAAATTCGAGAGAAGCGCCGCCGCCCGTCGAAATATGCGAGATTTTTGAAGCGACACCGGACCGTTCGACGGCGGCCACGGAATCTCCACCGCCAACGATCGATGTAGCGCCGGCGGTAGACGCCGCAGCTACAGCGCGCGCGATAGCCAGAGTCCCTTGAGCGAATGCGGGTTTCTCGAACATGCCGACCGGACCGTTCCATACAATCGTGCGAGCCGACGCAATTTCCTGATCGAACAGCGCGATCGTTTTAGGGCCGATGTCGAGGCCCATCAGATTTCCCGGAGTCTGCGCGATGTCCATGACGCTGGTTGATGCCGAGTCGGGCGAGTCAGCGAGAACATGGTCCACGGGTAGAACGAAACGGAATTTGCGCCGGCGCGCTGCTTCGAGAAGATCGCGCGCAAGATCCAGCTTGTCATTTTCTACCAACGACTTCCCTATCGGCAGCCCTTGCGATTTCAGAAAGGTGTAAGCCATGGCGCCGCCGATCAGCATGGCGTCCGCGAGCTTCATCAGATTCTGCACCACTTCAATTTTGTCGGAAACTTTTGCGCCGCCCAGAATGGCCACGAACGGACGGTCGGGATTGGACACCGCCTTTCCAAGATAAGTGAGTTCCTTTTCCATCAGCAAGCCCGCGGCGGCTTGGCGAACGAATTTCGTGATGCCGACTACAGAGGCATGCGCGCGATGCGAGGAGCCAAACGCGTCGCAAACAAAAAGCTGATCGCACGACTGTGCCAACTGGCGCGAAAATTCCGGGTCGTTGGCTTCCTCTTGCGGGTGGAACCGCACATTCTCGAGAAGCAGCACTTCCCCGTCGCGCAGCGCTTTGCTTTTCGCTTCGGCATCCGCACCCACGCAATCCCCTGCGAACGCGACCGGACGGTCGAGTAGCTCGCCTAAACGCGCCGCGACGGGCGCGAGACTGTACTTCAGATCGACTTTGCCTTTCGGGCGACCAAGATGAGACGCGAGAACAAGCCGTGCGCCACGATCGATAGCGAGTCGCAGGGTGGGGAGCGTTTCGCGAATGCGCGTATCATCCTCTATTTTCGACCCGTCCATGGGGACATTGAAGTCCACGCGGATGAACACGCGTTTGCCGGACATTTCAAGATCGCGAATGGATAGCTTGTTCATATTCGCAGCGTCAGTGACTGTTTGCGGTGCTCTGACAAGGACAGCTAGAGTCGCGCGGCAAGGAGTTTAATCAGATCGCGGCAGCGGCTTGAGTAGCCCCACTCGTTGTCGTACCACGCGAGAATCTTTACGCAGTTCGTACCCACTACGCGCGTATAGCCGGAATCCACAATCGAGGAATGCGGATTGCCGCGGAAATCGATGGAGACTAATTCTTCTTCGGTGTAAGCCAGGATGCCCTTCATCGGACCGTCGGACGCCTTCTTTAGCGCCGCATTCACACTCTCCACCGTCGCGGGCTTATCCGTCAGCACCGTCAAATCCACGACACTAACGTTGGGCGTCGGGACGCGCAGCGAAAAACCGTCCAGCTTTCCCTTTAGTTCGGGAATCACGAGGTGAAGCGCTTTCGCGGCTCCGGTGGATGTAGGAATCATGGAAAGCGCGGCAGCTCGCGCGCGACGGAGGTCCGGATGCGGAAGGTCGAGAAGTTTCTGATCGTTGGTGTAGGAATGAACCGTGGTCATGGTTCCCACATTGATCCCAAATGTGTCATGAATCACTTTCGCGACCGGGGCGAGGCAGTTTGTGGTGCACGAAGCGTTGGAAATAACGTGATGTTTTGCAGGGTCGTACAATTTGTCGTTCACTCCGAGGACGAATGTTGCGTCGGGATCGGTGGCAGGCGCGGAAATAATCACTTTTTTCACCGAGCCGCGAATGTGTTTACGCGCGTTAGCCCCCGCGGTGAAGAGTCCCGTGGATTCAACGACGATCGACGCTCCGACAGATGTCCAATCGATTTCGGCCGGATCCTTCACGCGAAAAACTTTGAATGATTTGCCGTCTACCGAGATGGTGTCTTCCGTATGCGTGACTTTGTGGGGAAGATTGCCCAGAATCGAGTCGTACTTCAGCAGATGAGCCAGAGTTTTTGAATCGGTGATGTCGTTAACCGCTACGATTTCAATGGCAGGATCTTCCAACGCAGCGCGGAAAATATTGCGCCCGATGCGTCCGAATCCGTTAATTCCGACCTTGATCGACATTCGCCCTCCCGGCACAAGCAGCTAGATAGGAACAGCGACAGAACTGTCCACACGAATTTACCGAATGGTGATGCTAGGGCGCACAACGAAAAAAGTCAACGCGGTCAGTCGAATTCTTTTACGCGGATTACCTTATCCCCGGTGAAGGTGACAAAAGTTGTCCGCGCAGGAGGATTGCCGTAAATCCAGTCCTCGGTTTCAGTGCCGTCGGGATCGCGCTCGCGCACTTTGTGGTCTGGACGGCCAAGAGCCGCGAGCACCATTTCGTGGTCCATCCCCACGACAGCTTTCTGATCCCTGATGGCGTCTTTGAACTCGGCAGGCAAAGTGTCAACCCAGTTCACTGCCGCGGATTGTGCCTTGGAAAAACTCAGGAATGCTTGCAAGGCTGTCATGACGTCATCGGCGCTCATGTCCGGTACAGCCTGTCCGTAATCGAGAATCAGAGTCCCGCCCGGCTTTTGTTGCGGGCCCGATGGAAGAGGCGCTGGCGCTCCCCCGGCGCTAACTTGAACGTGATCGCGCAAATTGAAATGCCTTCTCGCGCCACCATTCACCTGGACGACAATTTCTTTCGCGCGGAATTCGATGTTCGTCACCTGGACGGTTTCGCCCGGGTTTACTGCAGCGCCTTCATGGCGCAGCGCGTTTCTGAGTTCTTTGTCATTTAACTTCTGGCCTACGGGGATTCTGAAGCCTTTTCTTCCCGCGGGAATCGGCGCCACAACTTTTGCAAACTCTCCCGAGACATAGCGGACGATTTCAAGGCGTGATTGAGGTTGCAGCGGCTCCTGTTTGCCGGTGGTTTGGTCGACTACAGAAATAAACACCGGTGGCGCAAACAAATCGGTTGAGCGCGTGGAAATCGGTAAGGAATTCAGGCTGGGACCATCCGGAAGCATAGGCGTGCGATAACGATTGATGTCTGCTCGATCCGAGCTAACAGCAAGCGCAGCTACCAGCACGAGAATTTGGCGGATGTCCATGAAAGCCTGGCCGGCACCTATTTTATTGCTTTTTGCCCCTTACGGGAATATGGATTCCTCGCGAGACCGGATGGTTGCAGCCCGGCAAGGTCAGACGGTCAGTCGGGATTGCTGGTCGCTGCGCGAGCCTTTGGAGGCGCAGTCACTTTCTCTTCTTCAATCTTCTGCAACGCGAGAAACGGTTCAAAACAACGCCGGCAGCGGGCCTCGTACATGCCGCCCGCGCCTACGACGATCAACTCTTCCGACGCGACGAGCCTTTGGGTGTGCACTGCAGGATTGCCGCAACGCATGCAAATCGCCAGCAATTTCGTTATTTCTTCAGCGACGGCCAGCAGGCGCGGCATAGGCTCGAAGGGTCGTCCCATGAAATCCGTATCGAGACCCGCCACGATCACGCGTTTGCCCATGTCGGCCAGCTTTACGCAGCTCTCTACCACGCTTTCACCGAGAAATTGCGCTTCGTCAATGCCGACGACTTCCGTGCGCGGCGCCACTTTCGAGAGGATATCTTCACCGGTTGTCACAAGTTCTGAATCCAGCTCCAGCCCCGAGTGGGAGACGATTCCATTCTTGGCGTAGCGCTGGTCGATTACCGGCTTGAAAATCTGAACGCGCTGTTTTGCAATTTCCGCGCGCCGCAGACGGCGAATGAGCTCTTCGCTTTTGCCCGAAAACATCGGGCCGACGACGACTTCAATCCAACCCATGTTGCCCTTGACGATGTCCACGCTTTCTCCTTCCGACGTAGGCTAGCACATAGTTCCTCAAAAATTGATACTTGCGAAGGCGGTCTCGCCCTCGGTGGGCACTCAGTAGATCGCACGATTGTAAAAAGGCGCAAAGGCATTGATGATCGCAATTCGGAAAGCGTCCTGCCGCGTGATGACATTGCGTGTAAGAACGCCCCAAGCGCCTTGTGCGTCGCGAATGCCGTGACCTCCGGCAAAGACGTCGATCGCCTCGGACAGCTCAATGCCGTCGTCAACTACGCGTTTCGCTAGCTCCGCGGGGAGCAGCACGGCTCCCGATTGGCCGAAAAAGCCGGTGCCGCTGGCATCTTTTGCGTATGCCCAGTTCTCGAGAAAAACACATCGCGCGTCGCCGTCGTTGACGATGTCCAGACCTCCTTCCAGTCCGACAAAGTATTTCCAGGGCTCGCTTTTTTCCCGCGCGATCCGTTCGAGTGCTTCGGCGCGCTGCCGCGCGCCCGTCATTATGTCCTGACGAGTTAGCGGAGTATGGCGCACACCACTCGGAACATCGACTCCTCTAACTTCAAATTCGGAATCATTTTTCAGAAACTTTCCGAATGTCGCGAGAGCGTCCGAAACCGCGTCCAGTTTCGGGCGGCGCGTGCTGCCAACGGCGATGATAACTTTCTGCATGCGGCGCGGATTCTATCAAGGACGCCGTCTAGAGGCGAGTCGAGCCCTTTTGTACACGGAGCGGAGAGAGCGTCATTTCCAGAGCTGAGTTTGTTTCTCGCGAGAAAAACGCGCCACCAAGAATTCCTTGAGCTCTTCGATTGACGAAAACATCTGGTCGGAACACGCCAGCATCCAGCCGCTTACCTGGTCCACCACCACGGGCGTAACGAGATACACGGGAATGCCTTTACGGTGAGCAACGGTCAATTCTGCCGGCGTGCCTCCACTCTGCGCGTTCGCCGAAGGCCAGAAGCAGATTAGGTAGTCTGCCTTGTTCTCTATGAGGTCGAGATCGAAAGCAATAATCTTGCGTACCGTTCGGCGAAAGCGATCGAGATCCCCAGTTTTCCATTCGCGAAAGTGAGCGGCTTCTTCTTCGGTGAGATTCTTTAGCTCGTCTTCGGCTGGATCATAAACGCGGTGGCCGAGCTGGTCTCGAAGGAAGGGCGCCAGCTTGCGACGCCAGAGTCTGCCTCCGTCTTCGGCGAATTCGATGGGACCACAAAGATAAGCCAACATGGGTTGGAGGGAGACTTTAACACGCGATGGATGCACTGGTCACCCGGCAAAACAGAGGAAAATTTGCTGACTTCGCCGGGTATCTTTATCGCTTCGGAAAATTCATAGATGTGTCGCCCGCGACTATGCTGACAGCCGAGGCAGCGCTCGTCGCGGGCGCGGACGAGCCATAAGTGATTGCGATTCGCGTCTTAGAAAGCGGCGCGTCATCCACAAAGCGAACTGTTTCGCCTTCTCGTTCGATGCCCAGTTGTTTCCATAGTGCGGAAAGATCGACGTCGAGGGGTTGATCCTTCATCTTTTCGTAGAGCGGCCGCAACACTGGTACCCCCACCGCCTGATCTCCAGCATCCAAAGCTTTTTCCAACGGCCATTCCTGCCGAATATCGCCGCCGGCAGCAAGGATGCCGCGCAGAGCATCGTCCAACCCTTTTTTATTTGCCGTTTTCTGATGAATCTCAATATCCGCGAGGAAACAGAAGAGCGCGCCTCCCCAGTACGTTCGTCCCCAGGTATGCGTGTTGTCGAGACCCTTGTCTCCGGCGGCAGGAAGGCCCTGGTGGAGATCTCTTACGACTTCAAACCACATTTGCGTTGCGTCAAAGTGTTTTGCTCTGACGCGGGCGATAGGCTCGACGTAGGTGGCGATTCCCTCTTCAATCCAGTGGTGATTGTCCGCAACCGACGGGAAGGCAAGATGCACCATTTCGTGAGTCAGCATCCAGTCCGCGGCAAGGCCGGCGAAAATCGTTTTGCTGCCGACGTGAATGCTGATGAATCCGCCCTTTTCGCCGAAAGTCTTGCCGCCTCGCACGCCTCTTCCGTCAGTGGGAATGATGCGCAGCAAAAGATGAGGGAGAGGAAAATGGCCGTAATAGGCGCTTACAGATTCCGCGGCCCACTGAACCCATTTGAGCAACTCTTCCTTCGAGACTTGAAGCTGACCTTTGTCGATGACGACGTCGATTCGCGAATTTCCGATGAGTATTGTCGAGGTCATATCGTCAGCCGGAAAGGCGCCCGCGGAAGCCAGGAAGAACACAAATAGGCATAGAAGAGTTACACGCTGAAATGTCTTGGAGTAGCCGTGGGCATGATCTTTCATCAATCGGGCGACTTCTATCCCATGAGGCGATCGTCAAGTATCGGATGATCTGTTACCCGCGACATCTAAGTAACTTTCTTTTCGAATCGTCCGATCGAGGAGTGTATCGAGCGATAATTTGCCCGGGCCGACAATCAGAATAATGAGACCCACGAAAAAAAAGATAAACGGGTCGGCGTTGGAAAACTTGCCGGGATCCGAGAAGAACGCAAAGAGCGACGCCCTATCTGCCATCCAATACGCCATAAACATATCGATTACGATGCCAAGAGCCGCGATTCGGGACAGCAGGCCGATGGCGAGCAGAATTCCGCCGACGAATTCAAACGACGCAACAAAAGTAGCAGTGAAAGATGGGGCTGGGAGTCCTAGGCTTGCGAAAAATTCCGTGACGTGAGAGAGGTTGTGGAGTTTGCCCCATCCATTTTGAGAAAGCTGCCATCCCCAGTACAGACGGATAACCAGCAAAAACGGCGATTGAAGGCTCGAAGCGGCCCTCACAAACCCGCCATACAGTCGCTGAATTGCGTTGGTGTCATTCCTCATGATCGGCGACTCGATCTCCGCAGCGCTTTCGACTGAACTGTTCTCGTGCTCTTCTTGCATTCGGCGCGACAGAACCATCCCAGCAGCGCCCAAGTCTGAAACCAGTGTTGGACGTTGGCTGCAAGTTCTGCGGAATCAACCGAACTCTTTCTAAGAGCGTCTTCGACCGCGCTCTTCAGAGGCTTGCCATCGCGCAAAGCAGTGAGAATGGCGAATTCGTCGCGTTGAAGCCGTCGAAAATATACGGAATCGTCCATGCGGTGTACGGCCAGGAAAATTGGACTGGGCTTTAATTTTGCGACGGCTGAAACTCGTTTCTGATGGCGGCGCTCGCTGAAAGCGTTGCTGGCAACTTCAGCGTCATCATCGCCTTTACGAACTTCCAACAATAGATCGTCGACGGGATATCGCAGGTCGAGAAGCTGCACATACGGTTGAAGCCGCAAACGCAGCTCCGCCGTATTCGCCGCCGAGAGATCTTCGGGCTTGAGTGTCGGCTCCGCTCCGCCATCGAAGGCTTCTATATCAGCCCATTCGAGTCGCGCCATATCCAGAGCCAGATTTCCGCGCCCCGCGGTCCAGGTTGGATTCTTTTGCAACCAGCCCTCCAAGCGCGAACCCAGGTTGCGCAAAGTGAACGATTGCGAGGGGCAATCCGTTAGATAAGCCTTGGCCATGCGGTCGAAGCGATTTCCGCCGAGCACAGCGCGGAGGCCCGGAAAATCCTCAGCAAAACCAGACAGGATGCGGAACCAGTATTGACGGTTATAGATTTCCAGACGTTCGAACGAAGTCAGGCGATCATTCGGCTTGATGATTTCAGAGGCGACTGCGCGCATCGAGCGGCCGTCGGGCGCGACCGAGCGCATGCGTTCGGAAGGCGTGAGGGGCGTCATTACCGCGCGAGCCATGCGGCGCTGCAGGCTCAGCAGTTTCATACGGCTTTGGCCAGCGAAGCGCTAGCCAGGAAGCGATTGGCTTTCAAAGCTTCCTCATGGACTTCGTCAAAAGAGGGGATGCTGTCGTCCCATTCGAGGAGTGTTGCAGTGTGGCCAACGCGTTCAATCGCGCGCTCATACAATTTCCAAACCGGATCAATCACGGGATGATCGTGCGTATCGAGAATGTACTTCTTGTATTTCGAATGGCCGGCGATGTGGATCTGGGCGACGCGCTCGGCGGGGACGCTGTTGACGTAAGTGTAGGGGTCAAAACTGTGATTTCGCGAAGACACATAAATATTGTTCACGTCGAGCAGAATTCCGCAGTCGGCACGCTCGACCACTTCGTTCAGGAATTCCCACTCGGTCATTTCTGAAACGTGGAACTCCGCGTAGCTGCTCACGTTTTCCACTACCACGGGCACTTCCACGAAATCACGGACCTCGCGAACTTTTTGCGCGGTGATTCGCGCGGCTTCGAAGGTGTAAGGCATCGGCAGCAGATCGTGCGTGTAGCGGCCATCCACGCTTCCCCAGCAAAGATGGTCTGATAACCAGGGCGTCTTGGTGCGCTGCACCAGCGTTTTCAGCCGGCGAAGATGTTCTTTGTTCGGGCGTTCGGCGGAACCGAAATACATGGAAACGCCGTGCTGCACCACTTTGTATTGTTCCAGGATTTGATCGAGGATGTGCAGAGGCCGCCCGCCGTCGATCATGAAATTCTCGGAAATGATCTCGAACCAATCGACCACGGGTTTCCGGGTGAGAATATGGTTGTAGTGCGGAGTGCGCAAACCAATTCCGATTCCATAGTCAGTAAAATTGTTAAACCGATTCGCCGGCATTTGGGGCTCCGAAGATCCAGAAGAAGTGTCGAGGGCCGGTACAACGAAGTCCGGCCCCAGGCAGGACAGCTTTCGCTACAGCACCAACGCTCCGAGGAGCGTTAGTCCGGCATCTTTGAACCGTCAGTTGCGCAACCACCCTTGCCCTTGCAAGAGTTCTTGCCTTTGCAGCCGTTGTCGCTCGATTTACATCCACCCTTGCCCTTGCAGGAATTCTGACCCTTGCAAGCATGCTTTTCCTTCACCTTGGTGTCCGCGGGCTTCTGATCGGATTGAGCGGCAAGCCTCGCGCCGGACAGAAGATTCGATGCTTGAATCGTTGCGCCGGTGCCAGCCAACAAACCTGCGAGTGCGGCGCCGGCAACCAAAGCCTTCTTAGATTTTGTCATTTCCCGAATTCCTCCTATTGAGTTTGGACTTCAACCGCTACTCTTGTTACTACGCCATCCGGCAGAGTTCGGATGTATTTTGTTTGGGTTGGTTTTGACTGACGGGCTGGGTCCCAAGCCCCCGACGCAAATCCGGGGACCTACGCCCTGGAGGATAACTCAATGACCGGGCACCCACAATAACTTTTACGCGTGGGAACTTGAGGAACAGCCGGAAGGAGCGTGGCGACGCAAGTTACACATCAGTATGCAATAAAGCGGGTTATCTCGCGGGAATATCTGGAGCGGGATAAGAGAATCGAACTCTCGCCTCCACCTTGGCAAGGTGGCGTACTACCACTATACGAATCCCGCGCGGGTTGAGAACTCCGCAATTCCCAATTCTTTATAGCACGCCGCCCACACGCGAACAAGTCCTCGACCTCAGTGGGCTTCGGACGAACCAATGAAAACTGATTTGAACGGTGGCCGTGCGTGCCCTACGATTAATCGACTTCAAGAATCCGCGTGGCTTTGACGATGGGGGATTTTTTCTGTCGTTGGGCAAAACGCTGGGCGCGGTCGCGGTCGATGTACACGCGCGCGAACCTTTCTCCGTCGTGATAAAACACGGTCACTTGCCAGTGCTGGTGCTTCCTTCTTCGATCACGGTGCATACGGTTCGTTTTCTTCGCTCTTTTCTTTTTCACGATGAGTTTTTCCTCGGAACCTCGCACTATTGCAAGTTTACCGGCGACGCGCAAGTAACTAATTAAGAGTTAACCCCGGAATACTTTTTTGGAACAATTTCAGCGCTCAGGTTGCTCCACATCGGTACAGTCAGTCCGCAGAAGCCGGCGACACTGGAACTTTTGCCATGGCCCTCACGTAATACCAGATGAGAGACGATAAACGGGCTGGAGGCACCCATGGTGATGTGCTTAGAGCGCGAACTGGAGATTGAGGACTTGCGGAAGCATCCGAGAGAAATGGTTGCGCAACTGCGCGATGCGCTTGCGAGTGGAGCAGCGGTAACTCCCGACCCCAAACGCATAAGCTTCTATGAAGTGAAGCATTGCGAGCACATGTATTATATCTACGTTTCGCCAAACACAGGCAAGGTTCTACTGCTTGCGGCATGGCCACAGGAAAAAACTTTACTCGCCGAAGCCGCAGTTTCAGCGTGATAGTTGAAAACAGCCTAATGGGGTGAGTCGGGTTGACTGAGGTCAGTCGCTTTGAAATTTAGATCGCTCAGAATCTGCTTGCCGAGTTTGAAAACCGCCGGGCCGTCGCTGGTTTTTGCATAGACGAAACCACTAGATTCTTTCGATATTTGGACCGTCAATTTCTTGCCGGATTTGTCGGTCAATGTCGCCTCAAACTCGGGCTTAGCCAGCGTTGCGCGCACGTCGGGCGGCGGCCGATCGAAAATCTGCTCAGCGCTCGCCTGCTCCAACGGCGTTAAGAACTTCGAACTTTCGGCCGGCTTTCCCTTCTGGTCTGCAGGCTCATCAATCGTCCATTCAAACTCCGATTTCCGCGCGACGATAATCGTACCGTTCACATTATGTATTTCGACGCGAGTTATGGCGGGGGGATCGAAGTGCACCAGCTTCTTGTCGCGCAAGTCATTGTAATTCTCGGCCAGCTTCTTGTAGAACTCTTCACTGATCATGAAAATCGCCGGCTGGGAACTATTCCGCGCAAAATATTGATTGCCCTCCTTTCGGCCCACGCTCAACGTTGCGCTTTTCCCTTTGTCGTCTACAGCGGTAAGTGTAACAGCCGGATTGACGAGGCCATACTTGGACAGATTGTCGGGGGCTTCGCTCGCGGCCGTCGTCCATTTCGCCGAACCGACACTGGCGAGGAGAGCGCTGATAGTTCCAGTGCCGCCGCGCGACCCGGCCGGCTTCGTGAATTCCCACTCATCTTTTTCTTTCTTTGCCGAAAGTTGTCCGGAAGAATTCTTAAGGTCGAAGGACACGACTTTATCGCTCGCGATGTGCAGCACGCTGCGATCGCGCAAATCCTGAAGAGGCTTGTCCGAACTGATAAGAAGCGACTCGGGAAGGAGCGCGACGTCCTTGGCGCCGTCCACAATTGCATAAACCGAAATGCCGGTGAAATCCTTTTTACCCATCACGACAGAGTGTTTTGCGCCGACACGAACCTGAAATTCGAGTGAGAGAGCGGGCGGGTCAAGACCAAAAACCTTCAACCGGTCAGGCGTGCCGGGCTCCGTTTGCGCAATGCGCGCGCTCGACAGGCCATCGATTATTCCATCCAAGGACGACTGATCGGCTGGCGTCGCGATCGGCTGCGTAATTTGCCAAACACCATCGCGCTTTTCAAACTGCAGCGCGAGTTCAGCGGGATTCGCGGGATGTTTGATTACCAGCGACGTTACGTCCTGCAGCTGAATCGAGAATGCGAGCTTCGTCGCATCCACGGCGGGCTTGTCACCTTCCTTCTGGCTCCTTCGCCAGTCAAAGTAATACACAGCAGCACCCAAAATAATGGCACCGAGAATGAAGAATAGAGTCGTTTTCTTGATCATGTGAATGTGATTTTGGTGAGCGCGATTACCGGCGCTTCCACCAGATATAGACTCCCGCAAAAATTACGATGCCGGGGAGAATGAATAGATCGAGCCACCTGAGCGCACTGGCTTGGCCCTCGGTTAGTGTAACGCGGCGATTCGTTTGCGATTTTGGACGAATGGAGATCAGGTTTTCGTCTTGTGCCAGCCAATTAATCGTGTTGTAGAAAAGGTCGCCATTCTTTTGCTGCCCGACGTACGGATTCGCGGCAAATGTGGAATTCCCGATCACGACTACGCGGGCTTCGCCGCCTTCCGCTTTGCGCGAAGCAGCCACACCGAGTGACAGCGGCCCGAGCGTGGACGTCTTCGGATCGTATGTGACTTCATTGTGGCCCTGCTTCAAATTCGCAACGGTAAAACTCCGAGGCGAAGTCTTCAAAAACTCCACAACCTGAGGGTCGGCCTTTGTTTTGTCGGCGATGGTTACCGTCCGCGCTAGCGGAAAAAAAGTCATGGAACCCGCAAAGCTCTTTGTGATCGGGCTGTCACCAAATGTTGTAACCAGAGGAATCGCTGGCCCCGCGCCAAACAGACGTCCCACGCCGCTCGCATCGATCACCACGTTGTCGCCCACATTCGTGTTCCAAGCTTGGAAGACTTCCGCTAGCTTCGGATCAGTCTGAGGATCAACGAGGATCAGACCCTTACCGGTTCCCGCTAGATACCTGGCGAGCATTCCAGCCTCTTGCGGAAAGAATGCCTGAGTGGGACCAGCAATCACCACCACGCTGCAGTCAGAGGCAACGCCATTTTCTGAGACGAGGTTGATCGTCTTCGTAACGTAGTTTTCCTTCTTCAGTCCCGCATCGAGGTGGCTGTAGCCGTTTTCTCCGTCTTCAGTCAAAGACTTCTCACCGTGCCCGGTGACAAAGCAAACCGTTTTAATCTTGTCTTGCGTAACTTTTATAATCGCGCCGGTGATGTCTTGTTCCGAGATAGCGCCGGATTCCAGGTGCTCTTTTCGCGGTCCCGAAGCGAGTACTACGTCCCCCATTCGCGTGGCTCCGTAGTCTTGCGCGACCTCGGGCTTCTGTTGCGGATCGATGTTTTGAAATTTCAGATGGCGGCTCAAGCTGGTGTACTCAGCCATCTGGTCGTCCAAAGCTGCATTCGGGGACTTGTCGAAATGGACGATGGTGACGTCCTTTTGTAAGCCGCCTACGATCTGCTTCGTCTGATCGGAAAGCGTGTACAGCTTTTCAGTGGTCAGATCAAAACGCTTATGATGGCGAAATCCGACGAAATTCACGATCACCAAAATTGCGATCACGGCCGCGCTTAGAACCGTAGTGTTCGTTCCCTGCTGTGAAGAGCGTTTGGAGAAAAAACGAAGAATGCCGCCAAAACCGATGGCGATTGACCCGAGCAGCAGCAGGGCTCCGGCCGCCAATACGACCTTGCTAAACGTCAGAAGCTCGCCCTGAATCGAATAACGCAAATATCCGGCTATCAGCATGGCTATGCCAGCTGTGCCGAGAAATCTTGCCAACTCATCCCGATCCCATTTCATCCTGCAAGTTCCTCCATAATTTGCGAGCGCGAGATAAAGATCGCCTAGGCCCGCCGCCAGCGCATTGAATCGACGGAGCGCACCGTCAAGAAAACGAAAAGTGCGATAAAGCTTCCGTAATAAATCAAGCTGGACGTATCAATCACCCCGCGGGTGAAATCCTCGTAATGGCGTATCACCGAAAGATACTGAAGCACCGCGCCCGCGCCGCTATCGCTGTTGCGTCCAATGTCGAGCACCCAGATAAATAACGAAGCAGCGAACGTAACCACTGCCGCGATGAGTTGATTTTCCGTAAGGGACGAGACGAATGACCCGAGCGCCAATAGCGATCCGCCAAGCAATAAAACGCCTGCGTATCCCGCGGCCACCATGCTCCACGGCGGCCTGGGATCGCTGCGGAGAACCATAAAGATCATGTAGCTTGCGGTCGGCAGTAACATGAGCGCAAAAAGGGAAAGCGATGCCAGATACTTTCCCAGCACGATCTCCAGCTCGCTGACCGGCGAAGTCATCAGAAGCTCCATCGTGCCGCGCTTGCGTTCCTCGGCGTAGACACCCATGGTCAGAATCGGTGTAAAAAACAAAACAAGAGTGGAAAGCAGGCCGAAAAAGCTGCGCATTACGGCTCCAGGAACGTCAAAATCGGACGGCCCGGCAAAGCGCATGCCCTGCATCTCCATTTGAAAAGATTGCTTGATCACTTCGGCCAGAATCACGTTGAAGAAAAATGCGGTCAAGATCAGGAAAAGTCCGATGAAAATGTAAGCGATGGGCGAAACAAAATAATGACCCATTTCCTTGCGGTAAATTGCGTACAAACTTCGCATGATGCTTTCCACTCCTTTGACGAATTGCGCTAATTGGACAACTGCGCGTGTGCCGCGTCGTCCGTCGTGAGTTCGAGGAAGATGTCTTCGAGACTCAGGCTCACTCCGTGCAATTCGTAAAGCGGCCAGCCATTTTCCACAATTTTAGCCGCGATCTGATTGCGAATGTCGTTCCCTTGCGCTGCTTCGACCGTAACGGCTTGATGGCCTCCAGCGCGCATTGGTTCCACTACCACCCGGCTTGCTCCTGGAATCTGCGTCAGCATATCTCGCAACGGTTTTTCCGGGGCGTCAGTTTCAATGTGAATTTTTTGACCGCCTTTCAGCTGCGAGGTCAAATTCTGCGGAGTGTCCACCGCAGCAATCTTGCCTTTATTGATGATGACCACGCGGTCGCACGTCATGCTCACTTCGGGCAGGATGTGCGTGGAAAGAATGATGGTGTGGCTTCCGGCCAGCCCTTTGATCAGGTTGCGGACTTCAATGATCTGCTTTGGGTCCAGACCCACCGTAGGTTCGTCGAGAATTATTACCTCGGGATCGTGCACCAGAGCTTGCGCAATTCCCACGCGTTGCTTATAACCGCGCGACAGCCGTTTGATAAGTTCAGAATGCCGGCCTTCCAGATTGGTCTTCGTCAGAGCGTCATCGATGCGAGCGGGCCGCCGCTCTGCAGGAACATTTTTAATGCGCGCGACAAAATCGAGATAGGCCTCGACGGTCATGTCCGGATATACAGGGGGATTTTCCGGCAGGTATCCAATCCTGCGGCGGACTTCCATCGAATCGGTGAACACATCGAACCCGGCAACCCGCGCGGTCCCGTGCGTGGCGGGCATATATCCGGTTAATATCCGCATGGTGGTGGTCTTGCCAGCTCCGTTTGGCCCCAGAAAACCGAGAATCTCGCCCTTGTTCACCGTGAATGAAACGTGATCGACAGCGGTAACCGCGCCATAAGACTTCGTTAGATCCTGAACTTCGATCAAAGCACTCCTCCGAACACAGCGCCCCGTGCGCACCAGCAGGCGCCTCCAAACCAATCTTTATACTAAAGTTGGAGCAAAATTGAAAATCCCGAACGCCGTGGGTGGTGCGGCGAATAATCAAAAGACGTCGGTAAGATGCAGCGGGCGACCTCGATAGTTGTCATGGAAAAATCGCCGTATTACGTAGCGGCTTTGCGTTGCAGCGAATCATTTCGCCGCCGAAGCTGTCGGACCGCGCGCCAGGCGCCAGTGACTCCTTAGATTGAAAGACATAGCAGGCAACGGCCTTCTCGTCCGGCGCATCCACATTTACTACGGATGCCGCTTATCGTTCATACTCCCAATGCCGGAGTGATCGCAGCGAGACGCTAGGTCGTGAATCGCCCTACACCGCTCGCTTGGCGCTGGGAGATGTGCGTTGACACATGGCGGCGGTTTTGTTATTCAACTTGTTTCGCTTTCTTAGCTAATGATTCGACAACGGGTTCTGTCCCACCTCTTTGGGCAGATCTGAAAAAGAAATCCAAGGTGATATGAGAACATCGAAGGCGTATGCCCAAATGACCGAAAACTCTGAACACAGGCGACAGGGTGTGCCGGACGACGCGGTTTTCGGTTTCCGAGTGGCGCGACTGCGCGTGCTTGCACTCGCCCTGCTCGCTTTCCTTGGAGGCGGTTTCCTGTCAGGTTGCGGGGGAGGCAACTCGGCCATCACTTTGGAAGTGTTTCCGAACACAGCGCAAATGGTGGATCAAGGTCAGGTAATACAGTTCACAGCCATTCTCGGTAATGACACGCATAATCAGGGCGTTACCTGGAAGCCGCTTACCGGCTCGGGCTGTGCGGGCACCGGCTGCGGCACGTTGACGAACATCACGAAAACTTCGGTGACGTATACAGCGCCCACAAATAGCGCGATCGCACTGAACGTCAGTTTGATAGCCGTCGCTAATGGGAACACCGGCGCTACCGTCACCACCATGATCAGTGTCGTTCTGCCTCCCACATTTACGACGACCACTCTTGTGAATGGTTCGAACGGAAGCCAATACGGCCAACAAATTGTGGTGACAGGCGGTGTGCCGCCGCTGGCTTTCAGCGTAGTGTGCCCGAACAATCAGGCGAGCTGCCTTCCCCCTGGATTGACGCTAAATCAAACTGGTTTCCTTCTGGGCGTGCCTACCACCGCAGGGACGTATAACTTTTTTGTGAAGGCGACGGATCGCGGCGGAATACCGCAGATAGGCCAACCTCCTCCTTTTTCCGTTACTTCAACACTCTTCACTGTGGTTATCAATCCCGCTACGGCGCTGTCCGTGACGACAAGTTCCCTGCCTCCCGGGATCGTCAACCAGACATACAGCGCAACTCTTGCTGCCAGAGGAGGCGCTACTCCATATACGTGGAGTATCTCGCCGACAAATAGTTTGCCTCCGGGCTTGAGCTTGAACACTTCAACGGGAGTAATTTCAGGAATTCCGACTATGGTCGGTTCGTTTCCGTTGACTGCGACAGTGCAGGACTCTTCCGTTCCGGCGCAAACAGCTTCTGCTGCGCTGACCATCTCGATCCAATCAGCAGGTGGATTGCATATAACTACGCCGTCGCTTCCTCCTGGAATGACAGCAACTCCCTACAGTACGAGCGTGAACGCCACCGGCGGAGTTCCGCCGTTCACATGGAGTGTTATAAACGGCCAGCTTCCGGCGGGTTTGACTTTGGATGCCAAGACCGGCCTGATCTCGGGGATTCCAATTCTCTTGGGCACTTCGACCTTTACGGTGCAGGTACAGGACTCCGCGACAGGTGCCAGCGGGCCAGCAACGGCGACGCAAGTGTTCCATATAACGATTACAGCCGGCTCGTCGGGCAGCAATTCTCTGATTAAAGGAAATTACAGTTTCCTCTTCACCGGATTCGACGCAAATGGGACCGTAGTTATTGCAGGTAACTTCTCCTCGAACGGACAGGGAGCCATTTCAAACGGCCAAGAGGACATTAACCGCGTAACTGGCGTGGCAGTTGGAGCGACTGTGACCGGAACCTACTCGGTTGGAACAGATGGCCGCGGTACCATGCAGTTGGTCGCTACGACGGGAAACCTTACGATATTCACTTCAAACTATCTGCTGGCGCTCGATTCGAGCGGCAACATTCATGTGATCGAGGATGAGACGGTTCCCACGAACGGGGTGGGAATTACGCACGGCTCCGGAATCATGAAACTTTCTGTGGGAACATTTTCAGCTTCAAACTTTTCTGGAAATTATGCGTTTGAATTTGCGGGGCAAGACTTTTTGGCCGAACCCACCGTGCTCGCGGGTGTGGTCACACCCGACAACCAGCAGACCTTTGCAGCGGGCACCGTCGATTTCAACGATGGGGGCGTGTATTCTCCGCAAATCTCTCTCACCGGGAGCTTCCAGGTCGGCACGTCGAATTCGAAAGGCCTTGCAAGTTTGACGTTTCAACCGCCTACAAGCGCGCAGACGACTCTAACGTTTACTTTCTATTTCGTCTCATCCAACGACATTTTCTTCGCTGAGATTGACGCCGCCTCTACCACGAATCCCCTTCCCAGGCTGAGCGGCGAAATGTTGCTTCAGGACACCGGAACTCAATTCACGCAAAGTGTTTTGCAAGGAACTGGAGTCGTCACCGGCACCGGACTCATGGGAACCGGAATAACCGGGAACTCGACTGTCTTCGCGGGCTTATTGTCGTCAGCTTCAGGCGACGGGAGCGCGGACCTAACCTTTGATCAAAACGACGGCGGCACTGTCTCATCGAATTCGGCTTCGGGCACCTACCAGGTTTCTACAATCGGCCGCGTGGGATTTACAAATCTGGGTAATCGGCTGGCCGCAGCGTACCTGATTGGACCTAATCAAGGGTTCATAATCGGCTCCGACTCGGCCGCGACTTATGGATTACTGGAGCAGCAAACCGGAGCGCCATTTTCGGCTACTTCCATTCAAGGAAGTTACGTTCTCTCCGCGCCGGACGAAGCTGACACGAAAGCTGTCAACATGACTGGTGAATTGAGTTCCGCCGGCGGCGGAAATATCGTTGGCACTTTGGATGAATTTATCCCGCCGGACACGCCGTCCACGGACATTGCATTCTCCGCAAACTACACGGTGGCTGCAAACGGCCGTGGGACAATGACGCCAATTCTGATTGCGGGATTCCCGACGAACCTCGCGTTCTATATCGTTTCCGCGAGCAACGTGCGAATGATTTCGTTGGATTCAAATACAGGGAATGGCCATCCGCAGGTTATTTTCCTAAGCCACTAGCTTCCGGTGGGATAGCGCGGGAAGTATTCGCAAGCTGATCGCGAATTTCTACTTGTCTTTTTTCTCGAGCTTCAACGCAGCTGAATTAATGCAAAACCGCAAGCCCGTGGGCTCCGGCCCATCTTCAAAAACATGCCCTAGATGCGCGTCACACCGGCTACAGAGAGCTTCCGTGCGCGTCATGCCATGGCTGTTGTCTCGTTCCATTTCGACATTTTCGGCGGCGATAGGCTGGTAGTAGCTCGGCCAGCCCGAACCCGAATGGTATTTCGCTTCGGAACTGAAAAGCGGCTGGCCGCAGCAAACGCAAACATACGTGCCCTTCGTTTCCGTGTCGGCGTACTCGCCGGTGAACGGCGGTTCAGTTGCCTTTTTCCGCGTCACTTGGAATTGTTCTTCCGTCAACTTCGAACGCCACTCTGCGTCGTCCTTCTTGATTTTCTCGGTCATGTTTGTATTTTACACCCAGCGCGGCTTTCCTGGGAATCCGGCTCGCAACATACAGACGGACACGGCCAAGCGGAATAGAAACTCGCTGGCCCTCAGCTATACTAGCTTGGTTCCACTGATGCGTAGCAGTTTTGGCTGCCGCAATTAGTGGGCCGATTTTTTGGGAGATTTCTGTGAACGACGCCTTTATCTGCGATGCAATCCGCACTCCTTTTGGCCGTTATGGCGGTGCGCTAGCTCCTATTCGAACCGACGATTTGGCGGCTATCCCGCTCCGCGGACTAATCGAGCGCAACCCCAAAATGGATTGGATGGCGCTCGATGACGTCATCTTCGGCTGCGCAAATCAGGCCGGAGAAGACAATCGCAACGTCGCGCGGATGGCTCTGCTGCTTGCCGGTCTACCAAAGGAAGTCCCCGGTTCCACCGTGAACCGGCTCTGCGGTTCCAGCATGGACGCTATTGGTGTCGCAGTTCGCGCGATCAAATCAGGAGAAGCGGATTTGATAATCGCGGGTGGAGTGGAGAGCATGACGCGCGCTCCATTTGTGAACGGCAAATCTGATAGCGCGTTTAGCCGTACCGTCGAAACTTTTGACACCACAATCGGCTGGCGTTTCGTAAATCCGCTGATGAAAAGCAAGTACGGCGTTGACTCCATGCCGGAAACTGCGGAAAACGTAGCTGAAGATTTTCACGTCTCGCGAGCCGACCAGGATGCTTTCGCTTTGCGCACGCAACAGCGTTGGTCTCGCGCCAATACCCTGGGCTTTTTCAAGCGCGAAATCCTTCCTGTCTCGATTCCGCAGAAAAAGGGCGATCCAAAGATTTTTGACACGGACGAACAACCCAGGCCGGACACCACTCTCGAGGCGCTGTCGAAGCTCAAGCCCATCGTGAAACCGAGCGGAACCGTAACCGCGGGAAACGCTTCTGGCGTAAACGATGGAGCTTGCGCACTGATTATCGCCTCTCAAACCGCCGCTTCGAGATACGGATTGACGCCTCTCGCTCGCGTCGTCGCGACAACCGTCGTAGGAGTGGCACCCCGCATAATGGGATTCGCGCCCGCGCCTGCCACGAGAAAACTCCTCGATAAGGCTGGACTAAAACTCGATCAAATCGAAGTGGTCGAGCTCAACGAAGCGTTCGCGGCGCAGGCCCTCGCTGTCACGCGCGACCTGGGTCTCACCGACGACGCACCGCACGTGAATCCCAACGGCGGCGCAATTGCCGTCGGTCACCCGCTCGGCGCGAGCGGCGCTCGCTTGGTAACCACGGCGACCTATCAGTTGCACGCCATCAAAGCGCGCTATGCTCTTTGCACGATGTGCATCGGCGTAGGCCAAGGCATCGCAACAATCATCGAACGCTGCTGAAGGCTGATTTCGGTTCTGCTCTCCTTGATCGATATACCGGATTTCTCAGGTCTCAAGAGTATGGTTGCGTTAGCGGAATTGGAGTCATATCATACGGTTCGAAAGAGAGGACCTAATGAATGCTGTCGTAGGCGTATTCAAATCGCGACCAGATGCAGAGCGCGGTGCTGCCGAACTTACCCCGCTGGATATTCCGAAGGATCGAGTCACTGTGCTTACGCCTCATGCGACTGCAAAGGAACTCGCTGCCGTCCCGACTGTCGCGGGTGAGGAGCCCGGAATGGGTAAAGCGATGGGTGCCGCTCTTGGGGGCGCCATCGGAGTTGCGGGCGGCGTTGGACTGGTGCCCATGATCGCGAGCTTTCTGATCCCGGGCGTCGGACAAGTGCTCGCCATTGGCGTTGTTGGAGGAGTGCTGCTGGGCGCGCTCGGCGTTGTTGGTGGCGGCGCGGCGGGTGGCGCCATCGAGAGAAATGTGTTCGAAGGTCTGCCGGAAGACGAAATGTTCGTCTACGAGGATGCTTTGCGCAAAGGCCGCACCGTCGTTGTAGTCATGGCCGATGAGGATGAAACCGACGCAGTTCGCGGAGTCCTGGAAAACGCCGGCGCCGAGAGTATCGATCAAGCCCGTGACAACTGGTGGGACGGTGTGCGCGACGTGGAAAAAGAGAAATACGAGACCACTGGAAACAAATTTCAAGATGACGAGCGCTATTTTCGCTGCGGCTTCGAGGCGGCCCTGCATGCGAAGAATCGCGATCGAACTTACGAAGAATGCAAGAAAGTGCTCGGCGATCTCCACCCACGCATGCACGAGAGCGAACCCTTTAAGCGCGGCTTCGAGCGCGGCCGCGAATATATAAAAACAATCCGCAAACACATCAGCTAACGCTTTGTCGCGGCGCTGGCGGCATGGGCGCTCATTTTTTGAGTTTCGACGGAAACTCTTGTCTTCTGTACAAATACGTCCGCCAAGCTCTCGTCCTCGCAACCACCTTCCCGTTGCGCGACATGTATGATTCGTCTACCATCAAAGCATGAATGTCGAACAACACGCCGACGCAGCGGTTTGCAGGATTGCCGCGGCCATCGGCGAGCCGTCACGTGCTCGCATACTCTTTTGCCTGATGGACGGACATGCGCGAACGAGTACCGAACTTTCGGTCGTGGCCGAAGTGAGTCCGTCCACAGCGAGCGTGCACCTCAATCGGCTGAAGACCGAACACTTGGTCAAAGTACTGGTACAGGGCAAGCACCGCTTCTACAGTCTGGAAGGGCCCGACGTAGCCAGTGCGCTGGAAGGGCTGAGCGTCCTCGCAGGCGGCGTCCGCGATAAGTTTGTGCCCAGCACTCCCAGCAGGCTACGTGCCGCTCGAACTTGTTACGATCATCTGGCCGGGATGGTTGGCGTCTCGCTGCATGACCGCTTCAAAGCGCTGGGTTGGCTTTCAACTGGTGCGAATGCCGACGGCAACGCATATGAGGTCACCGCAGCGGGAACAAAAGCATTTCAGACTCTTGGCGTTGACCTCGCGGCAATTCGAAGGCTGCGCCGCCGGTTCGCCTGCTCATGCCTGGATTGGAGTGAGCGGAAGCCTCATGTGGGCGGCGCGCTGGGAGCAGCGATCCTGAATGTCGCGCTGAGAAGGAAATGGCTGACGCGAGATCTCGATAGTCGGGCCCTTGGCATCACCAGTTTTGGTCGACGCGAAATGGTGGCTCGATTTGGTCTTCATGTCTGAAGTCTCAATCCGATAGCGGTACTCGGACAGGCTGTAGCAGCCATTAATCATCCTCAGTTGAGTATAATAAAGCTCACGCATCGCATTTTCTGTGCGAGTCTCGGAGATTGAGTGGCGTCCGCCTCTAAGCTCATCCAAAACTACGTCAACGGCCAGTTCGTGCGCGGCTCGCGCGAGTTTGCCGACATCAATCCGGCTGACGGCTCGGTAATCGCTCAAGTTTCGGAAGCCGATGAATCGCTGGTGAATCAAGCGGTCGAATCCGCAAGTCGCGCGCTTAGTGGAAATTGGGGCAAGCTGACCGTGCCAGCCCGCGCTGCCCTCTTGTACAAAATCGCTGACGGCATCGAAGCGCGCTTCAACGAGTTTGTTCAAGCCGAGGTAGCGGACACAGGCAAGCCGGTTTCGCTGGCCTCGAAAATTGACGTTCCACGTGGCGCCGCGAATTTCCGCGTTTTCGCGGACCTCATCAAATCCGCCGGAATCGAAGCATTTCGGACGGAAACTTCCGACGGCGCGGCGGCTCTCAATTACGCTGTGCGCAAACCTCTCGGCGTTATCGGCATTATTACTCCGTGGAATTTGCCGTTGTTGCTCCTCACTTGGAAAGCTGCCCCCGCGCTCGCCTGCGGCAATTGCCTGGTAGTGAAACCCTCGGAAGAAACTCCGGCGACGGCGACGTTGCTGGCAGAAGTTATGCAATCGGCGGGAGTGCCCCCGGGCGTGTTCAACGTGATTCACGGTTTCGGCTCTGGCTCGGCGGGTGAATTCCTTACCAGCCACCCGGACGTGAATGCAATTACGTTTACGGGCGAATCGAAAACTGGGTCGGCAATCATGCGCGCTGTGGCGCCCACGGTGAAGCCCATCTCATTCGAACTGGGCGGCAAGAATGCCGCGATCGTCTTTGCCGATTGCGATTTCGACGAGACGGTCAACGGCCTCGCGGATGCTGTGTTCCTCAATACCGGCCAGGTCTGTCTCTGCGCCGAGCGTGTTTACGTCGAACGCTCGCTGTTCGATCGTTTCGTTACGGCGCTAAAGCAAAAGACCGAAAGTTTGCTGCTGGGTTGGCCGACCGATAGCAATACGACCACAGGCCCGCTGATTTCGAAAGATCATCGCGCAAAGGTTCTTTCTTACTACGAACTCGCGAAAAAGGAAGGCGCTACCGTTGTAACAGGTGGCGGAACACCCAAATTCGGTGACGCTCGCGACGATGGGTTCTACATTCAACCGACCATTTTCACCGGCCTTCCGGAATCCGCTCGTTGCGTCAAGGAAGAAATCTTTGGACCGGTGTGCCACATCGCGCCGTTCGATGCCGAAGAAGAAGCAGTCACCAAAGCCAATGACACTAAATACGGATTGGCAGCTTCCGTGTGGACTACGAACCTAAAAAGAGGCCACCGGGTGGCGGAAAAATTGCGCGTCGGCATTACCTGGGTAAATTGCTGGTTCTTGCGCGACTTGCGCACCCCGTTCGGAGGCGCGGGACTGTCCGGGATCGGACGCGAAGGCGGCTTGCACTCATTGAATTTTTATTCGGAGCTGAACAATATTTGTGTCAAGTTGTAGCCCGGGACTTGCGGACGCAAAATCGAGGTGGCTTCAGATGGAAAGCAAAGTTGTCGAAGGCAAAGCCAAACCGCGGGGCAAGTTTCCGCACATAAAACGCGCAGGCGATTTCCTCTTCGTCTCCGGCACCAGCTCGCGCCGCGCTGACGATTCTATCGCCGGCGCCACGACCGACAAATTCGGCACCATGCATCTCGACATTCGCGAGCAGACTCGCGCTGTAATTGAAAATATTCGCGATATTCTTGCCAGTATGGACGCCGGCCTGAAAGACCTAGTCGAAGTTTCCACCTTTCTCGTCAAGATGGAGGATTTCGATGCTTACAACGAGGTTTACGCCCAATTCTTCGACGAGCAAGGCCCCGCGCGAACTACCGTCGCAGTCCGCCACTTGCCGCACGCGTATCTTTTAATTGAAATGAAGGCCGTTGCCTACAAGCCCGAGGCGCAAGAAGAAAAGCAAGCCGTCGAGAGGAGAAAGTAATGCCATCGATTAATACGCTGAAAGCTTTTAACTTCCAGGGATGGATCGACGCGAATCGCGACAAGCTGAAGCCTCCCGTCGGAAACGCGCAAGTCTGGGAAGATGGCGATCTGATGGTCACAGTTGTCGGTGGCCCCAATAATCGCAACGATTATCATGACGATCCCACCGAGGAATTCTTCTACCAGTTGAAGGGCGATATTTTCCTACGCCTGATGCCGGAGCCAGGCAAACCGCCCGTTGAGGTTCCCATCAAGGAGGGTGAAATTTTCCTTCTGCCAAAGCACGTGCCGCACTCGCCTCAGCGCCTCGCTCCCAGCACCATTGGATTGGTTGTTGAAATGCCGAGGCCCGAGGGAGTGATGGACGGCTTCGAATGGTATTGCGCGAAATGCAACCACCGCGTCTATCGCGCGGAAGTTCTTTTGAAAAGCATCGTGCGCGATCTGCCCCCGCTCTTTGAAAAGTTTCAACAAAGTCCGGAACTACGGAAATGCAAGCACTGCGGCGAAGTTCATCCGGGCAAACCGGCGTCGCAGAAATAACGGCACAGACGAAATGCCAGTCATCGATATACACACACATTTTTTCCCGGAATCCTGGCCCGATCTCGCCAAGCGCTACGGCACCCCCGACTGGCCGTCGATCAAACATACTGGCCCGGGCAAAGCCGATATCATGCTCGGCAATCGCATGTTCCGCCACGTCACTTCCGGTTGTTGGGATGTGAACGTGCGCCTGGAAAACATGGACCGCAACGGCGTGGACATGCAGATTATTTCCGCCACCCCGGTTCTCTTCGCTTATGCCCGCGAAGCTAAACACGCGCTCGATTGCGCACGCTTGTTCAACGACGTGGCCCTTGAAATGTGCCAGCGCTCCAAGGGTCGCCTTAAATCTTTCTGCCAGGTCCCCTTGCAAGACATCGACGCAGCTTCCGCGGAACTTTCGCGTTGCATGCGCGACGGCCATCTCGGGGTTCAGATCGGTAATCACGTCGGACAAAAAAATCTCGACGATCCGGGCATCCTGAACTTTTTGCAGCATTGCGCCGCCGAAGGAGCCGCGGTCTTCGTTCATCCCTGGGACATGATGGCCGGCGAGCGTATGCCGAATTACATGATGCCCTGGACCGTGGCTATGCCGGCCGAAACGCAGCTATCGCTCGTCTCCATGATTTTAAGCGGAGCCTTCGACCGCTTGCCGCCGAGCCTGCGAATCTGTTTCGCGCATGGCGGTGGAAGCTTTGCGTTTCTCCTGGGCCGCCTGGAAAACGCGTGGAAAAACCACGAAGTCGCGCGCGGAGTTTCGCAGTTCGCGCCAAGCCATTATCTGGATCGCATTCGCGTCGATTCCGCGGTCTTCGAACAGCGGACGCTGCAATTCCTAGTCGAGGTGATGGGAGCCGATCGCGTGCTTCTCGGATCCGACTATCCTTTTCCGCTGGGAGAAGCACGAGCTGGTGCGCTGATCCGTGAAAGCCGTTCTTCGCCGGAAGTGAAAGGGAAACTGCTCGGCGGCAACGCCGTAACATTTCTAAATTTGCCGAGCATGGATGCGGCGGTAAACGCAACCGCCTCGTTCACATCATCGAGTGTGCCGAAGTCAAAGATTTCTGCTGGCTGCCCATTTGGAAGCGGCGCTCCTCCGTACGACACGGCGGGCACCTCGTCCAGCGCCGATTCAGGCCAGTCCGAGAATCGATTGACTTACAGCTCCTACCTGCGCATCCCGGAACTTCTGGCGCTTCATCACCCCGTCTCCTCGCCGGTGCATCACGACGAATTGCTGTTCATCATCATTCATCAGACCTACGAGCTCTGGTTCAAGGAATTGCTGCACGATTTGGACGCCGTAGTTGCCAACCTTCGCGCCGCGGGCGCTGATCCGTCTTCGCGTGACAACGTCTACGAAGCCGCCCGCTTGCTTCGGCGCTGTACGGAAATCATGCGCGTGCTCGTCGAGCAGTTCACGATTCTTGAAACGATGTTGCCGTCTCACTT
>Ga0209330_1000229_pt1 | contig 27213 bp, 22 predicted proteins | sample JacPinW_OM2H0_O3_FD_187969 | JGI IMG/M metagenome (GOLD analysis project Ga0209330, IMG submission 187969) | Forest soil microbial communities from Algoma, Ontario, Canada - Jack Pine, Ontario site 1_JW_OM2H0_O3 (SPAdes) (version 2) | ecosystem: Environmental > Terrestrial > Soil > Boreal...
GCCGCGAAAAAATCAGCTTTTCATCGTGCATCAGACTGGTGAACGCGACTATAATGCGGTGCGAGTAGCTTATGCGCGTCGCGAATTCCGAGCGGAGGTTGTGCCCTTCATCGAGAATATGGCGGAGCGGTTTGCCCAGGCGGACTTAATCGTCTGCCGGTCGGGCGCGATCACAGTCGCGGAGATATCTGCCGCCGGACGCGCCGCTATCTTCATCCCCTTCGGCGCCGCCACAGATGCGCATCAAACCCGCAACGCCGAAGCCATGCAGGACGCTGGCGCTGCGCGCATGTTGCCCCAGACTGAGCTAACACCCGAGCGCCTGACCTCCGAAATTTTCTCTCTGATCGACCAGCCCGGAAAAATTGCGGGAATGGAAGCACGCGCTCATGGACTGGCGCGTCCGCGCGCCGTCGAGGACATCGTGGATTTGCTCGAAGCCCAGCTCGAAAATCCGCTGAAAGGAATGGTGCGCGCATGAGCGTAACCTTCCGGAATTTTCAGCGCATTCATTTGATCGGGATCGGCGGCAGCGGCATGAGCGGCATCGCCGAAGTCTTGCTTTCCAGCAATTACGCGGTTTCAGGCTCCGATTTGAAAGCCACGCCGGTGACGGAGCGGTTGCGAAAACTGGGAGCCACAATTTTCGAAGGCCATCTCGCCGAAAACGTCCGTGGCGCGCACGTAGTCGTCATTTCTTCCGCGGTCCGCACGAACAACGTCGAAGTGGTGGAAGCTCACAAGCTGAAAATTCCGGTGATTCCTCGCGCAGAAATGCTCGCCGAGCTGATGCGCTTGAAATACGGAATCGCGGTTGCCGGCGCGCACGGCAAGACGACCACAACCTCGATGGTATCGTCCGTGCTAGGTGAAGCCGGCCTCGATCCTACGTTCGTTGTCGGCGGGCGCGTGAATCATGCCGGCTCGAACGCTCGCGTGGGCCAGAGCGAATATATGGTGGTCGAAGCCGATGAGAGCGACCGATCCTTTTTGCTGCTAGCTCCGGTCCTCGCTGTCATCACCACAATCGATCGCGAGCATTTGGATCATTACCATTCACTCGAAGAAATTCAGGAAGTGTTTCTGCAATTTGCGAACCGCGTGCCGTTTTACGGCACTGTGATTCTCTGCATCGACGAGCCGAACGTGCAAGCGATTCTGCCGCAAGTAAAACGCCCGGTAATTACCTATGGCACATCGAGCCAGGCAGACCTGGTCATCAGCGATGTGAGGCTGAACGGACTCTCGAGCGAATTTCGGCTGAAGTATCATGACGAGGATCTCGGAATTTTCCGTCTTCCTTCACCCCCGGGAATTCACAACGTGCGCAACGCGGCGGCCGCTGCTGCCGTGGGGCTTTCACTAAACGTGCCGGCAGACTTGATTCGCGCAGGACTCGCAAAGTTTTCCGGAGTGGGCCGGCGTTTTGAGATTAAGGGCGAATTTGGCGGCGTAACCTTGATCGATGATTACGGCCATCACCCCGCCGAAATTCGCGCCACACTCGAAGCCGCGCGCGGCTGCGGTTACAAACGCCTGCTCGTTCTCTTCCAGCCGCACCGTTATTCGCGCACACAGTTTCTCTGGGAAGATTTTCGCAGCTCGTTCAATCAAGCGGATATTTTGGTGATGACGGAAATTTATGCGGCAGGCGAAGCGCCCATCGAAGGCGTCAATGGAGAAATTCTGTCGGAAGCGATCAGTACCGCGGGCCACAAAAATGTGGTGTTCACCAGCACGATGCAGGCCGGCATGGAATTTCTGTACAGAGAAGCGCGTCCCGGTGACGCGATTCTTACCATCGGCGCCGGCAGCGTTGGGCGCGTGCTTGACCAGCTCGCCATGCTGCTTGCTTCCAAGGTGCCGAGTTCTTATGCGGATTAGCGAAAAGCCGCTGTCTGCGCGATTGAAAGCGCTTGGAGTGGAATTGCACGCGGGCGTTTCGTTGAGCGAGAAGACTTCGCTGGGAATTGGAGGCGCGACCGATGAACTTGTGCTCCGGCGCTTCGACACGATTCCCGAGGTGATGCGTTTGCTGGCTGACGAAAAAATCCCTCACCGATTCCTCGGTGGCGGAACGAACGTGCTGATCGACGATGGCGAACTGCCCTGGGTTGTTTTGCATTTGCCTACTTCGCAACCGGGCATGCGAGTGGAAGGAAACGCAGCGTACGTGGACGCGGCGGCCGACCTCGGCGGAATGGTGACGTTCTGCGCGAAGCGCGACCTGGGCGGTATGGAAGGTTTGATCGGCGTGCCTGGCAGTGTGGGTGGCGCGTTGCGAATGAACGCAGGCGCGTACGGCACGCAGATCGGGTCGTACGTGCGCGAAGTAGAACTTTACCGCGCGGCAACAGGAGCGATTGAAACGGTTCGCGGCAACGACATTCGCTTCGACTATCGCCACACTTCGTTTGCGCCGGAGGACGTAATGCTGCGCGTAAAGTTGGAGCTGCCGTCCAAGCCGTTCAAGGAAATTCTTGCCGGCATTCGCGTGTGCAACGAAAAGCGCCGCGCCAGCCAGCCGCTCAATCAGAAAAGCGCCGGATGCATTTTCAAAAACCCTCCGGGCGGTTCGGCCGGGAGGATGATTGACGAGCTGGGTCTGAAAGGCCACCGCTCCGGAGATGCAATGGTCAGCGATCGCCACGCGAACTTTTTTATTAACGCGGGCAACGCAAGCTGCTCCGATATGCTCAGGTTGATTGACGATGTCCGCGAGCGCGTGCGCGCCAGATACGGAATGGAACTCGAGAACGAGGTCATTCTCTGGAAAAACTAAAGACCATGGACGCGGACGCTTATCCCCAGGAGGTCCTGGCTGACGAAGAGCCGAAGTATCTTCGCAGGCAAAAGCCGCTGGAGATCAAGCGTCGAAAATTCGGCCGCAAGGCCTGGAAAACGTATCTCCGCGTTACGTTTGGAGCGGGCATAGGAATCGCGGCCGTGTGTGTGGCGTACGCGTGTGGACATTTCCTGTTGGCATCGCCGCAAATGGCTCTGATGCATGCGAATCAAGTGGAACTAGCGGGGAATAATTACGTCTCGCGCGGCAGTGTGCTCGCAATTTTCAAGGCCGATCAAGGGCACAGCGTGTTGCGGATTCCGCTCTCTGAACGGCGGCGGCAACTCGAAGCGATTCCATGGGTCGAGCATGCGACCGTCCGGCGAGCATTACCCAAAAATATCGAAGTGGAAATCACCGAGCGGGTTCCCATCGCGTTTCTTCGCCAGGGAAGCGATATGTCGCTGGTAGACATTCACGGAGTGATTCTCGAGCGGCCCTTAAAGGCGAATTTTCATTTTCCGGTGGTTACCGGCATTCGCGAAGATATGACGCCGGAAGAGCGCGAGAGACGCATGAGGCTATTTGCCGGATTCACCCAGCAAGTGGAATCGACGCATGCCGGAGCGATGGAACATGTGAGCGAAGTTGATCTATCGGACGCCAGTGACCTGCGCGCTACGATTTCCGGGCTGAATGGCGACAGTGGTGTCAGCGGAGGAGCTTCAAATCCGGCGTGGGACAATACTGCGAGCCTTTCCTCCGGTGCGCAAACGGATTCGCTCGTTCTGGTGCATTTTGGCGACAACGATTTCGAAGCAAGGTATCGGACGTTGCTGGACGATTTCGGACAGTGGCATGCGAAAACAGGGCGCGTGGAATCCGTGGATTTGCGCTTCAACGGCGAAGCAGTCGTAAACCCGGACACAACGTTGGCGCAGCAAATTGCGCCTCGCGCTCCTGCGCCGCCGCAAGCCGCGCCCAAGCCGGCTCATGCGGCGCATAAGATTTCGGGGCGAAAGTCACGATGGCAGAGATAAACGTGGGGATTATTTATAAGGAGAGGATTTGACGAAGAAGGAACGGCATATCGTAGCGCTCGACATCGGCAGCACGAAAACGTGCGCGCTGATTGGAGAGCTTGGTGACGACGGCAGCGTGAAATTTGCCGCGCTGGGTGCGGCGGAATCGAAAGGTTGGCGCAAGGGCCAGATCGTGAACCTCGATCTCGCGGTGAGTTCCATTCGCCGTGCCGTCGAGGAAGCGGAAAGCATCGTCGGGGTGCCCGTGGAATCGGCGTTGATAGGCGTCGCCGGGACGCATGTTCGCGGCGTGAATAGTCGCGGCGGAATCACAGTTGGCACTCGCCCCCGCGACATCCAGCGCGAAGACGTCCGGCGCGCGGTGGAAGCTGCGCGAGGCATCCAGTTGCCGGAAGATCGCGAAGTGTTGCACGTGCTCCCGCAGGAATTCTTCCTGGACGCGCAGGATAACATCCGCGACGCAATCGGAATGGTCGGGCAGCGCCTGGAAGCCAACGTACACATCGTCACTGCGAGCGGCTCTGCCACTCAAAATATCGTCACCGCCGTAAATCGCGCTGGCGTGCGAGTTGACGACACGGTTCTCGAGCCGCTTGCTTCGGCGGAAGCCTGCTTGACGCAAGACGAGCGCGAATTGGGTTGCTGCCTGCTCGACATTGGCGGCGGGACCACCGAACTACTCGCTTATTCAGGCGGCGTTGTGCGTCACACCGCCGCGATTCCGGTTGGCGGCGACCATTTTACAAACGATCTTGCAGTCGGTTTGCGAACTCCAATCGATGAAGCCGAGAAGATCAAACGAGAGCAAGCCTGCGCGTATCGCGAGCTTCTGAAGGAAGATTTTGCCATCGAAATCGCGAGCGTGGGCGATCGCCCGCCGCGCACCGTTTTTGCCCGAATGTTGTCGGACATCGTTGAGCCTCGCGCGCAGGAATTGTTGATGCTTGTCCGCGATGAGTTGCGGCGAGGCGGCGTCGAATCATCCATCCCTGCGGGGATTATCCTCACCGGCGGCGGCGCGCGCCTCCGCGGATTTTGCGAACTCACCGAGAAAATTTTCAACCTGCCCGCGCGCGTCGCTGTTCCACGCGGACTTTCAGGGATGAGCGAAGAAGATTCCCGGCCCGAATATGCAACAGCCGTGGGACTTGTGCTGTACGGTGCGCGCACGCGGCGCAACGCCAGCGCGCGTCCTACCGGTTGGGTGGGCAAGTTTAAAAGTATGTTTGCAGGAGCGTCATAAGAAATTGATCAAAAATTTCACGAGGGCGAAAGACTGGGGAGGAAGCATGTCACCAAAAGAATCGAGCCTTAAAGTTTCATTCAGCGAAGAGCCGCAAAATGGCGCGAAGATCAAAGTAATAGGTGTGGGAGGCGGCGGTTCAAACGCCGTCAACCGCATGATCCGGGCGAAGGTGGAAGGTGTCGAGTTTATTGCGGCTAACACAGATTTGCAGGCGCTGAAGCTTTCGCAAGCGCCGGTGAAACTGCAACTCGGTGCCAAGTTGACGAAAGGGCTGGGAGCAGGTGCCAACCCCGAAGTCGGCCGCAAAGCAGCTCTTGAGGACACCGAAAAAATCCTGGAAGCGCTCGACGGCGCGGACATGGTTTTTGTCACCGCAGGATTGGGCGGTGGCACGGGCAGCGGAGCTGCGCCCGTCGTCGCAAACCTCGCCAGCGAATTGGGCGCGCTTACCGTCGCTGTCGTCACCAAGCCGTTCGCGTTTGAGGGCAAACGCCGGATGGAGCAGGCCGAGCAAGCTCTCGCCGAGCTAATAGGCAGCGTGGACACGGTGATCGTGATTCCGAATGAACGCCTGATGGAATGCGTCGAACACGGAACCAGTTTTTTTGAAGCCTTCCGCATCGCTGACGACATCCTGCGCCAAGCGGTGCAGGGCATTTCCGACATCATCACGATTCCGGGCATCATCAATCGTGATTTTGCGGACGTGAAAACGATTATGTCGGGCCAGGGCTATGCGGTGATGGGCACGGCTGTCGCTTCCGGGTCTAACCGCGCGATTGACGCTGCGAATCGCGCGATCAATAGCCCGCTGCTCGAAGACAATTGTATTCAGGGCGCGCAGGGAATTTTGATCAACGTTACAGGATCGTCCAGCCTCAGCTTGCAGGAAGTTCACGAGGCCTCGTCGATCATCCAGAAAGCGGCGCACGAAAACGCGAATATCATTTTTGGCGCGGTGATGGATGACGCGATGAAGGAGTCGGTAAAGATCACTGTGATCGCCGCTGGTTTCCGCGAAGTGGCAGGCCGGAAGACTCAGTCGCGGCCTTCGTACTTGCCGAAAACGTGGAAAGCCACGCGTGAGCCGGCCCCTGCGCAACCCACCATGTCGCAACCGACAAATGTTGTGCAGCAGGTGTCGCGGAACGTCAGCGAGGTTGTGCATCAAGTAGCGCGAAATGTCAGCGATGTCCGTGAGGTGCCGGCTGACGATCTTGACGTCCCGACATTTCTTCGCCGCCAGGCCCAAAAGGCTTAGCGACGAGTCCGGTCGTTGGGCGGCTGCAGAGGTATCTGCCTGCAGCCTTCTTTCTTCATTCGCAGAAGCACCCAGCAAGCTGTAGGAGTGTGTGCCGGCAGTGCGCAAAAACTTCAAAGCCGACACCGCTGGGGCTAAAATTCGGAATATGGCAGACATAATCCGGATAAAGAATGTGGTTCTGACGCGAGTGATGGACCGCGTTTTGGAGGAGTCGCGTGTGGAATGCTGCGGGCTACTGGCGGGGAAAGACGGCGTCATAACACGGGTTTTTGCCGCGACGAACGCGATGGACAGCCCAACTGAATACGCGATCGCGCCAAAAGAGCTATTTCAGTCCATGCGAAAAATTCGAGCAGCGGGACTCGAGTTCATGGGGATTTACCACTCGCATCCCGAGGGCGATAACAAACCATCTGCGCGCGACATCGACCAGGCCTATTACCCGGACGTTGCTTACTTCATTCTTTCGCCGCGGAAAGGCAGAGCCAAACCCATTCGCGCCTTCTCAATTCGCGATGGGAAAATGGCGGAGTTGGATGTCAAAGTTGAATAGCCGCGATATCGAGCGGCTAGAGAAGCGGAATTTTTAGCGCGATCGCCGTAATGTCGTCATGCTGAAACCCACCGACGGCAAAGCGCATGGCTTCGTGAAGAAGGCATTCCAACGCTTCATCCGCCGACGCTTCGCGGCATTTGCCCCAAATTTCGCCCATCCTGGCCCACCCAAAATCATCGCCGCCGGAATTCTGCAGCTCGTGCAGCCCGTCTGTGGCGAACAACACTGAATCGCCGGGTTCCAGTTGCACGCGGTGAATATTGTAGGAAGAGCCCGGAAACATTCCCGACGGCAAGCCTCCCTCTTTCAATTGTTGGCAGCCTGAAGCGGAAGCTCGCACAGGGTACGGCATCCCCGCGTTGGAAAACGTCAGCTCGCGGGAGCCCGGATCGTAGGCGGCATAGAGCGTGGTCGCGAACCGCCCTTGTACCGGACGCACGAACAAGCGTTTGTTCAGAACGGCGAGAATAGTCGATGTTTGTTCGTCTGTTTTATTGATCCCGCGCAGCGTGCCCATCACCAGCGCGGCGTACATTGCAGCCGCCAAGCCTTTCCCCACGACGTCCCCGATATAGAGGCCCGCTATCCCATTCGGCAGGATGAAAAAATCGGCGAAGTCTCCGCCAACCTCAGCGAACGGAGAAAACCTATAGGCAATTTCTACCGAAGCGCTGTGAAGCGTTCCAGAAGGCAGCAGCGAATTCTGAATTTCCCGCGCCTCGTCCTTTTCCGCCCCACAGCTATGGCTGCAGGCGGACTCTTCCACTCCTATGAGCAAACTCATTGTTGGCCTTCGTGGCAGCTACGCGAACCAATGGAAGGCTGGCAACTCGACTACCAAAGCACAGATTTCGTTGTCGGTTGAGCAGCCTGTGAAAGGATTTAGGCAGAGAAGCCTACGCGAATGCGCCCAAAGCTATTCGAAGTGACCCAGACAGAGACAGGTGTGCCTGATTGAAACAACAGAACGAGGATTTGCCGTGCGTGGCGCGCTAGCTATTTGCGCGTTGACTGTGCAGCAAATCGGCTTTGTTTGCAGCTTCGAGTCGGCGCGCATATAGCGGAAACTTTTCAGCGAGCGTTGCAACTTCCGCGCGCACCCGCTGCTCGATGGAAGTGTCACCAAGGTGTGTGAGCACTTCGGCAATCCATCCCGCAATCTTTTCCATTTCCGGCTCGCGCATTCCGCGCGTGGTCACTGCGGGACTCCCCACGCGAATTCCGCCCGCCTTCATCGGCGGCAGCGGATCGAAAGGAATCGCATTCTTATTGACGGTCATTCCCGCGCGTTCGAGCGCCAATTCCGCATCGCGTCCCGTAATTCCTCTGGAGTGCATATCAACGAGAAATAAATGATTGTCCGTGCCGCCCGTGACGATGCGGAAGTCCAATTTTGCCAGCCCCGCGGCCAGCGCGCGCGCGTTGGCTACCACCTGCTTTTGATATTCGCGAAATTCCGGCGCTGACGCTTCCTTCAGGCACACGGCTTTGGCGGCAATCACGTGTTCCAGAGGCCCGCCTTGCACGCCGGGGAAGGTGATGCGGTCCAAATCCTTCGCGTATTTTTCTCTGCAGAGTACCAAGCCGCCGCGCGGCCCTCGGAGCGTTTTGTGTGTAGTTGTCGAAACAAAATCAGCGTGCGGCACGGGGCTCGGATGCAAACCCGCGGCCACCAGACCTGCAATGTGCGCCATATCCACGAAGAACAGCGCACCGGCGGATTGTGCGATCTTGGAGATGCGCGCGAAGTCGATGATGCGCGCATAAGCGCTGGCGCCCGCCACAATCATTTTGGGCTGATGTTCGCGCGCCAACCGGTCGATTTCGTCGTAATCGATCGTTTCGGTTTCTTTCGTCACTCCGTACGCAATGAACTTATACGTCTTTCCTGAAAAATTCAGCGGATGCCCGTGAGTCAAATGTCCGCCGTGCGCGAGATTCATTCCCAGCACGGTGGCGCCGGGTTCGAGCGCCGTCATGTAGACGGAAATATTCGCTTGCGTGCCGGAATGCGCTTGAACGTTCGCGTGTTCCGCGCCAAAAAGCTGCTTTGCCCGCCCGATAGCGAGCCGCTCGACGCGGTCAACATTCTCGCAACCGCCGTAATACCGTTTGCCCGGATATCCCTCGGCATATTTGTTAGTGAAGACCGAGCCCGCGGCTTCGAGAACAGCTTCCGAAACGAAATTTTCGGACGCGATGAGCTCCAGCCCAGTTGCTTGCCGGCGAACTTCGTCGCGCAACGCTTCTGCCACCTCGGGATCGACTTCGTCGAGTGAGCGGCTCATTCTCACGAGTTCAGGAGTGTCGTGTGTCATTTCATCGCACCAGAGGGATTCGCAATGTCAATTTTGTGGGCGCTAAGTAAACTCGAACGTGATTCTATCGGAGGCGGCGGGGTCTTTGCAATGAATGGCGGGCATCTTGCCCACCGGTCACTCTTTCGTTTCCATCTGATGTAAGTCTGAATGAACTGAACTAGCCTGTTGTACCATCTTTGTACTTTCTGTTGGCAACGGAAAAGAGCTGTTTATACATCTAAAAGCACCAAGCTGCGCCGCACGATTGTGAGCTTCAAGAAACAATATTTCGATTCAAAAGGAACCGCGCGCTGATCCTTGCCGCGAAACATAAGGAACTTTCGGCTGCAAACGGCGGAATACCCCAGGGGAGGGTTCATCTTGAAGTATTCGTTTGGAACGATCGCAAGAAGCGTGTGTCTTCTCTTTGTTTTAGCGTGCGGTGCGTCCGTCTACGCGCAGAATGACGGTCAGCCGGCCAATCCACCCGCGAGCCAGCCGGATCAATCGTCGCCGTCCTCCGCAGCTGCCCAACCTCAGCAACAAACGCCGCCTGCAGCCGCTCCGGCTCAGCCGCAAACGCAACCGGGGCAAACCAGCCAGGACGCTAAAGATCAGAAGAACCAAGGCACTTCGAATGACCGGTTGTTCTTCGCTTTGCCCAATTTTCTGACGCTAGAAAACTCGGCGCATGTTCCGCCCCTCACTGCGGGACAAAAATTCAAGGTCGCTTTCCGGTCTTCGTTCGACTACATCCAATATCCTTGGTACGCCGCGCTCGCGGGAATAAGCCAGGCCCAGAACAGCGAACCCGGTTACGGACAGGGCGCGGAAGGTTACGCCAAGCGTTACGGCGCAGCTTTCGCCGACGGCACCATCGAGAATTTTATGGTCAACGCCGTTGTGCCCTCGGTCATACACACGGATCCCCGCTATTATCAGCTGGGGAAGGGAACTTTTTTGCACCGTACCGGTTACGCGTTGAGCCGTCTCTTCATTACTCGCACGGATTCAGGACACAACACGTTCAATTTTGCCGAAATTGGCGGAAGTGGAATGGCTGCCGCCATCTCAACCTACAGCTACCATCCGGAAGCTGATAAGACTTTCTCGAACACCGCCGAGGTGTGGGGTACGCAAGTGGGATACGACGCTGTCAGGATCGTGCTAAACGAGTTCTGGCCGGATATTCGCCGCAAATTTCACAAAGACAAAGCCCAGCCCCAGCCTTAGTAACCCGGAACGCAGCGTTAGTTGGCTCGCATCGGAAGCAAAATTACTCCAACAGAAAAACCTGCTGGCTAATTTCTTTCTTCGCCCTGGATATCGCCAGTGAATGTAGCGCCTGCGGAAACAAAAAAGGGGAGCGCTGAACGGAGTGCCAACATCCGCCGCGCTCCCTGGAAAACTCAGTTCAATTCTTATTAGTTGTTAGGCTTCGACCCTGTTGCGTTCGAGAGAACCGGCACGTGATGGTGGCTCAGCAGTGTGTGCGGCCCGCCGTAGATGAATTCGAGCGCGAGGTTCAGCCCGGCCTGTACCAGCAGGTTGTAATTGCCCATGCGAAAGCCATCCATCGCATCGTAACGGTTCGGATACCACAGTAAAGCGGCCGCTTCCGTGCCGGCATAGGGAGCCGCGATTTGCGAAAAGGAGATCATGCGATGCCCGTCCTCGCCCCGGCGCGCCGTAACAGTCGAAATCAACGCATGTTCCGTTCTATGAATGATCCCCGTGCATTCGCAGCGATAGTAGATTGTGTCTTCGCGCAGAATCTCAGCCATCGTATAACGAGCCGTCTGGGTGACCAGGTTGATTCCAAAGTTGCTTCCAACTCGAGCTCCGTACGAGTCCCAGCCCTGTCCCCAATCCGGCGGAATTCCGGACGGGTTGTGCGAGTTACCAGCGGTGTCCCATTGCTGAATTCCAGCGGCCGCGGCTGAGCCGATGATCGCGTACGGACCAAAAGCATCGAACGCGAAATTCTTCAGCTTCTCGCCGTTTGTCGGACGGCGGTACGTTAGCCCCGGCTGCACACTGGTGGCACTCGAAGAAGTGGAAGAGGGTGGCGCAGTTTGCGTCGGCGTTTGCGTCTGGCTTTGAGCCGTTGTGCCAGAACCACTTGATGACTGGGCCTTCGCAAACGGCTGGGAAACCATAAATAACGTAATTGTAACAATCAAGAATCCGGCTCGGCACATCTTCATCTGGTTAAACTCCTTTAGTTTAGGCAACACTGGCGGGGGACCAGGCGCGGCGAACAGCCTACACCGAAATGCCCTTTCGTTCACGCAAAAAATGTCAAAAAAGCGCCCGGTTGACTTCAAATGCCGTCTCCCCTAACCTAGCTCGACCGCTAAACGTGTGATGCGCGCTGACGTGTATGCGGTGCTTTAATTCGGAACAGAAAAGAGCCTACGAGCATATGTCAGACCAGAAACTTCCCACTCGTGCGGAAGATTATTCCGAGTGGTACAACCAAGTTGTTCTCCGTGCCGAACTGGCTGACTATGCGCCGGTTCGCGGCTGTATGATCGTGCGGCCGTACGGCTGGGCGTTGTGGGAAAACATCACTGCCGCGCTCGACAGCCGGTTCAAGGCTACCGGGCACGTCAATGCTGCGTTCCCTCTGCTGATTCCGCGCTCCTTCATCGAGAAAGAAAAATCGCATGTGGCCGGATTTTCGCCCGAACTCGCGGTAGTGACCCACGGGGGAGGCGAAGAACTCGAAGAGCCGCTGGTCATACGACCGACTTCGGAAACCATCATTGGTTACGCTTATGCGAAATGGATTCAGTCCTATCGCGACCTGCCCGTTCTCATCAACCAGTGGAACAGCGTGGTGCGCTGGGAGCTGCGAACCAAGCTGTTTCTCCGCACGCTCGAATTCTTCTGGCAGGAGGGCCACACCGCGCACGCTACCGCCGAAGAGGCAGAAGCCGAGACGAGGCAGATGGTGGATGTCTACACTGATTTCGCATTAAAGGAAGCAGCGGTGCCGGTGATTCCTGGACGGAAGTCGGAGTCCGAAAAGTTCGCCGGTGCGGAAATCACATATTCGCTCGAAGCTATGATGGGAGACGGAAAGGCGTTGCAGTTCTGCACCTCGCACAATCTGGGCCAGAATTTCGCAAAGGCATTTGAGATTCGCTATCTCGATAAGAATGGAGTCCACCAGCATTGCTGGACCACTTCGTGGGGTCTTTCGACGCGAGTCGTGGGCGCCATGATCATGGTCCATGGAGACGACCAGGGGCTGATTTTTCCGCCGCGGCTCGCGCCCGTCCAATTGGTTATCGTTCCCATTTATAAGACGGACGACGAAAAGTCCAGCGTTCTCGAATGCGCTCAAAAATTGCGCAAAGAGCTGGTAGCCGCCGGCATCCGCGTCAAAATGGACGAACGCGAAGGCGTGAGCCCGGGTTTCAAGTTCAACGACTGGGAAATGCGAGGAGTGCCGCTTCGTCTCGAGGTTGGTCCCAAAGACGTGGCCAAGGGCTCGGTGGTGCTCGCTCGTCGCGACCGTCCCGGCAAAGAAGGCAAATCCTTCGTCTCCCAGCAAGGGCTGCCCGCAAGCGTCACCCAGTTGCTCGAAGAAATTCAGAAATCGCTATACGAGCGCGCTCTCGCTTTTCGAATCGAGCACATCGCTGAAGTCGTCGATTACGAAGAGTTTAAGAAAGCGGTCGAAAAGGGCTTCGCCTTCGCTTGGTGGTGCGGCAGCAGTGAATGCGAGGCGAACATTAAGGAAGAAACCAGAGCCACTATGCGCTGTATCCCGCTCGAACAGCCCGGCGGCACCGGCAAGTGCGTTCATTGTGGCGAGATAGCGAAAGAGAAAGCTATTTTCGCCCGCGCGTATTAGGCCTGCTGGGGTTATCACCCGCCGTTTACTCATTCCGTACACCATTCATTCGCTGGGTCTTCCGTGGGGAACCTAGGATGTTAGCATCGGTGTACCGATGGGGCCAATGCCCGCGGAGGTATTTCAACTGTGAACACCCTAAAAGACCGATTGAAAGAACGCGGCGGAACAAAGATCAATTTGCTTCTGACTTTGATCATCCTGGGATCAATGATCTTCGCGGCGGTGATGCTTATCCCGCCGTACTTCACCAATTACCAGCTTCAGGACGCCATGAACACCGAGGCTCGTTTCGCCAGCTACAACAGGAAATCCGACGAGGAAATCCGCGATGATGTTTGGAAGAAAGTTCAGGAACTCGGAGTTCCGGCCAAGCGCGGGGATATCCACATCACGAACGAAAGCGGCACCACTCAAATCACCGTGAATTACACTGTTCCAATAAACATGATATTCAAGCAATACGACTGGGAATTCCATGCTCACGGGGACAACCACTCGCTCTAAACCTACAATCTAATATAGTGGAAGCAGGGGACTGTCGCGCTTGTAACTACGGCGCTGAGCTGCGGACGCTGGATGGCTTCGGCCGACCCTTTCAAGTTATAGCGGAGAGACCCATTGCGGATTCGAATCGCCCCTGGATTTTGGACTTCTCGGACCGGCATCGCGCTGCTGGTTGGGGCGTTAAGCGTGTTTATTGCCTCTACTTCGATTTTCGCGTACTTCTACATTCAGTTCGGCCACCTTATTGACCAGCGGCTTACCGGCCAGATCTTTCAGAACACTTCCCGCGTTTACTCCGCTCCAGGACACATTTACACCGGCGAGAACCTTCGTGCCGGCGACCTCACCGAATATCTGCTGCGTGCCGGTTACCAGGACGGCGAGGTGCCCGGAGCGCCTGGTCAAGTGCACGTAAAAGGCAATACGGTCGAAATCAGGCCGTCTGACCAATCCTTCTTTCACGGCGGAAATGCCCTGAAAGTGGTTTTTACCGGTCCGGCCATTTCGCGCATCTCTCAAATTTCCGATGGTGCTCTCCGTGATTCGGCCGAACTCGAGCCGGAAGTGATTACCAATCTGTTCGACAGCTCGCGGGAGAAACGCCGCATCGTCCGCTTTGAGGACTTACCCAAGGACATGGTGAACGCCGTCCTCGCCGCCGAAGACAAACGATTCTTCGAACACGGCGGTTTCGACATCGTTCGCGTGATGGGTGCCGCCCTTGCCGACCTAAAGATCGGCCATCGAGCGCAGGGCGCCAGCACCATTGACATGCAGGTAGCCCGAAGCTTTTTCTTTTCCACCAAGCGCGAGTGGCGACGCAAGGTGAAAGAAACGCTGATGGCCTTTGAAATCGACCAGCGTTTTTCGAAACAGCAGATTTTCGAACTCTACGCGAACGAAATCTACCTGGGCAATCGCGGCAGCTTCGCTATTCGCGGGTTCGGCGAGGGTGCTCAAGCCTACTTTGGCAAGGATGTTCGCGAGCTAAATCTCGGGGAAACAGCATTCTTAGCCGGGATCATTCGCGCGCCCAATCGATATTCGTCCGCCGAGAACCACGTGGACCGCGCCATCGAATCGCGCGACCGGGTTCTCGCGCAGATGGTCGAGAACGGCTACGTCACGCAAGAGCAAGCCGATGCTGCCAAGAAATATAAGTTTCACTTTGTAAGCGGCGGCGTAGGCACTAGCTCCGCACCCTATTTTGTGGATATGGTGAAAGACCATCTCCTCGAGCAATTTTCCGAGACCGACCTCCAGACCCAAAGCTATCGCATTTACACAACTCTCGATCCCGACCTCCAGCGCGCAGCAAGCGCGGCAGTCGATGCCGGAATGGTAGGCGTCGACAAGCTCCTCGAGAAACGTTATGCGGCTTGGAAGAAGAAGGGACAAGCCGTTCCGCAAGTTCAAGTCGCGCTCGTAGCGCTCGATCCCCACACCGGCGAGATTCGAGCATTGATCGGCGGCCGCAACTACGGTGAAAGCCAGCTAAATCATGCCCTGGCTCATCGTCAGCCGGGTTCGGTGTTCAAGCCGTTCGTATACGCCGCTGCGTTCCAGAACGCGGCCCAGGGACTGCAGCCGGTCGTGACTCCCGTCACCACGGTGGAAGACGTACCCACTACCTTCAACTTCGACGGCAAGGAATATACGCCCGACAACTATGGCGAAACCTTTTACGGCACGGTTACCGTGCGCGACGCTCTGATTCATTCTCTAAACGTCGCCACTGTACAGGTCGCCCAACTGATCGGCTACCAGCGCGTCGTAGAGGTTGCGCGGCAAATGGGACTCGGCTCGAATATTCTGGCTACTCCCGCCGTCGCGCTCGGCGCCTACGAGATGACTCCCGTTGATGTGGCCGCGGGATATACACCCTTTGCCACCAATGGCCTTCGCTCGGAGCCGATCTTTCTGCGCAGCGTTCTGGCTGCCGACGGCAGCGTGGAAGAATCGGCCGCCCCGCGTACGCGCGCAGTCCTGGACCCACGCGTCGCCTATTTGGTTACGAGCCTCATGGAGGACGTTATCAATCGTGGGACAGGTGCAACTGTACGTTCATTGGGATTCACGGCCCCTGCAGCGGGTAAGACTGGAACTTCGCGCGACGGATGGTTTGCAGGCTTCACTTCAAATCTTCTGTGTGTCGTGTGGATTGGGTTTGACGATAACCGGGACCTGGGCCTGTCAGGCAGCCAAGCTGCCGCTCCTCTCTGGGCGGACTTCATGAAGCGAGCGGTCGCATTGCCTCGCTACCAAAACACGCGGCCCTTTGATGCTCCGCCCGGCGTTATGGCCGAATCGATTGACCCGCAGAGCGGTCAGCTCGCCACTGCTGCTTGCCCGCAAACAGTTACGGAATATTTTGTGTCCGGCAGCGAGCCCACGCAACTCTGCGAACTGCACGGCGGACACCTGGCCCAAGCTCCGGGGTCGTGGCTATCGCATTTATTCGGCAAGAATGGAGATCAACCGCCCGCCGCCAATTCCGCGGCTCAGCCTCCGGCCCCTGCCAATCCCGAACAGGCTCCGCCAGCCGACGCGGAAAAGAAAAAGGGGTTTCTTGGCAAGGTTTTTGGTATATTCGGATCAAGCAAGAAGCCTGCGGATAACCCGAAACCACAACCGTAGGTCAGGCGCGGAAAAGGAGTTGGGCAATGAGTCGGGCAATGAGTCGATTGACTCTGTTTGCCATCCCGCTAGCTCTCCTGAGCGTAGGAACGAGCCGCGCGCAGGTTCCTGTCAGTTACACTAAGCTGGCGCAAGCATCCGAGAATTCGTCCGCAATGACGCCGCGCGAGGTCGCCGAAATGCAGGGCGATATCCTGATGGCGCGCAAAGAATATGCGTCCGCTGTCGTTGCCTATATCAAGATCCTCGACACCGATCCTAAAAGCCCTCAAGTCTTGAACAAAGTGGGAGTCGCCTTCCAGCAATTGGGAGATTTGAACAGGGCCGAGCGCTACTACAAGAAATCCATCCACGCTGACAAGAACTTCTCCAGTGCGATCAACAACTACGGGACGGTTGAGTACGAAAAGAAGCATTTCGGCAAAGCGATCACGCTTTATAAGAAGGCGCTGGAATACCATATCGAAACGGCCACCCTATACAGCAACCTGGGCTATGCCTACTTCGGCAATAAGGAATATCCCCAGGCCATGAGTACTTTCGCTCAGGCCCTCGCGCTCGACCCCGACATCTTCGAAAGACACGGAACCAGCGGGTCCATCATCCAGCAGAGAACGGCAAACGATCCCGGACTATTTTATTTCTTCGTTGCGAAGACCTACGCTCAGAACGGAAACGCAGAACGCGCCGCGCATTACCTGAAAATGGCGCGCGACGACGGCTACAATAATTTTCTCTCGGCGCAAACGGACGTTGCCTTCGCCCGCGTGATCAAAGATCCTCGCGTGCAGGAAGTTTTGAACGTGCCGCCGTCCTACGCTCCACCGTCGAAGAAGCAAAACCCAAACTAGCGCAGCCAAGTGCTTCGCCGGCTGCTCGCTCATTAGTCAGGATGCGCTGTTTGAACCAGAAAAACCTACTTGTCCTTTTCCGATCCCTTCGCCTCGATAAAAACCAAGTCGTAAACGCTCCCGCTGCCGTTCGTCTTGATGCTGGCGATGTGTTGCATTTCCTTCGTCCCGGACTTTAGAACGGTTTCTCCCACTTCCGCGTGATCCGAATCGCAGTCCAATCCGTTCGAAGATTTGTCTTTCTGTGCTGCCGCCCCGGCAGGATCCGAACAGTTCAAAACCTTGCCGTATTTTGACAACGCCTTCCGGTAGAACGCCGTAACTTTATCGGGTGTGTCGTCCGACTCCATTTTCAGGACCGCAATCTTGAATCCGAACGATCCACCCCACGCGCCCAGTTGCACAGAGGAACTATCGTCGGATTCGTCTTTGTGCCGTCGCGATCCCGGGTACAGCGGCAAGCCGATCTCCTTCGCGCTCGCATTCTTGCTGGCGATAAATCCGATACTATCGTTGTCGGATTTATTCGCGTCAGAATCTTTCTTATCCTGCGCGGTCACCGGCATCGCAGTCGCCGCAAAAATCAGCCCCAACGCCATCGCCGCTCGGCCGAGCCACGCGAAACCAACTAGCATTGCACCCAACATAGATCGCTGCGCTCTCATGGTTGTCTCCTCCACTCACGGGAAGATACGCCGTCCGGCGCTTCAATGTTCCATGGCCCTGCAGGTCCGGGCCTTTTTACGAATGTTTTACGGAACTTTACGAAGCCTGACGAATTCTGCTGCTATAATAGCGGCCGGAATGGCTCTCCGCTTATTTCGGTGCTTGATTCTGTTTGTGTGCGTGGCTGCAGGTTCATTTCTCGTCTTCAACCACAGTGCCTTCGCGCAATCGGCTCCCTCCGAATCTTCACCTTTGGCATCCGGTTCCAAGGTCGTCGAGCTTCATATCGACGGCGAGATCGAGCCTATCCTCGCGGAGTATATCGTCCGTGGAATTGGCCAGGCGAACGACCAGCACGCCGGCTTGGTTCTGATTACGATAAATACTCCGGGCGGCCTCGACACTTCCATGCGGTCGATTATCCAGGCGATCCTGCGCTCGTCCGTGCCCGTTGTTACGTACGTGTATCCTTCCGGCTCGCGCGCCGCTTCCGCCGGGTTCTTCATTTTGCTCTCCGCCGATGTTGCCGCCATGTCTCCTGGTACCGAGACAGGCGCCGCTTCGCCGGTCTTCGAGTTCTTCGGCCAAACGGTACAAATCGACGAAACGATGCACAAGAAAATTGTAAATGACGCGACGGCCTACCTCCGCGCTTACACCAGCAAACGCGGCCGCAACTCCGATCTGGCAGCGACTGCCGTCACCGACGCGAAAGCCTTCAGCGATAAAGAAGCGCTGGACGGCAAGCTGATAGATATCGTCACCTCCTCGCGCGAAGATCTGCTCGCGAAGCTCGACGGCCGTACGATCACGCGCTCTGATGGAACCACTACGCAAATCTCGCTCCGGCATCCCGCCATCTCTGCCGTCGACATGACTTCTCGCGAGAAGTTCCTTTCGCGCATCGTTCAACCCGATGCTTTCTTTATTTTATTGATCATCGGCGTTCTCGGCCTCTACGCGGAATTCACGCATCCGGGAGCGTTTGCGCCGGGAGTGATGGGAGTGATCGCCTTGGTGCTGGCTCTTTATGCCATGCACATGCTGCCGATCAATTTTGCCGGCTTGTTGCTCATTGTCGTGGCGCTCGTGCTATTTGTCTTGGAAGCTAAGTATCCGACGCACGGCGTTCTGGGCGTGGGAGGAGTGGTAGCCATGGTGTTGGGCGCGCTGTTTCTAATCAATTCGCCGCTTACGGGAATGGGCGTGAGCCTTGGCGCTGCTCTGGGCGTGGCCATCCCTTGTGCGATCATTATCATTTTCTTGATGCGGCTGGTCCTGCGATCGCGCACCTGGAAACAGTCCACCGGCAAAGAAGAGCTGATAGGCGAAGTCGGCGAGATGACGGAACCGGTAGAAACTCCCGGTGGTGTAGGCATGGTATTTGTCCATGGTGAGCTATGGCGCGCCGCGGCGCGAGGCAGCGAGGAAATTCCGAAGGGCGCGCATGTTCGAGTAAAAAAAGTAGCCGGGCTGACCCTGGAAGTTGAGCAAGTGAAGATGCCTCAATCGGCTTCTTCTTAGATACACCCGAGGAGGCAGCGAATGGATTTTGCAACGATCCTCTTGGGATTCGCCGTACTTATTTTTCTTTTCTGGCTGGTGAATTCCGTTTACGTCATCAAGGAATGGGAACGCGGCGTCGTGCTGCGCCTCGGACGCATGCTGCCCGAAGCGAAAGGCGCGGGTTTGCAACTGGTTTTCTTTCCCATCGACAAGCTCACGCGCATCTCGCTGCGAATCGAAACGCTCGACGTCCCGCCGCAAGACGTGATCACCCGCGACAACGTCTCCGTGAAAGTGAATGCCGTCTGTTATTTTCGCGTGGTGGACGCCAATCTCGCTCTTTCGCAGGTCCAAAATTACCTGTACGCCACTTCACAGCTCGCGCAGACCACGTTGCGCAGTCTAGTCGGCCAGTTCGAATTGGACTCCATCCTCTCCGAGCGCGAAAAGGTAAACGCCAAGCTGCAACAAATCCTTGACCAGGATACCGAGCCTTGGGGTATCAAGGTAACGAAGGTTGAGGTCAAACAAGTCGATATCCCGGAGAATATGCAGCGTGCCATCGCCAAACAGGCGGAGGCCGAGCGCGAACGCCGCGCCAAGATCATTCACGCGGAGGGCGAATTTGAAGCTTCGGCGAAACTGGCGGACGCAGCCGAAGTGCTCGAGAAACAGCCCGCTGCTATTCAGTTGCGCTATTTGCAGACTTTGACCGAGATCGGCGTGGAAAAAAATACGACCATAGTTTTCCCGTTGCCGGTTGATATTATTTCGCAGTGGATGAAACTGTCCGGCAAGTAGACACTAGCGAGTAGGAACGATGGCACGAAACGGAAGCCGCGGTGGTGGCGAAAGGGTGCTGGAGAGCCGGCATCTGGTAGGACTATTTCTCGGCGTCGTGTTGTTGTGCGGCGTGTTCTTTACGCTCGGTTACGTGATGGGTCGCAATCAGTTCGGCGGCTCTGTTCATGCCGCGGAGTCGCTCTCGAGAAAATCCTCTTCTGCGAAATCCAAGGAAACGGAGCAGCCTGCGGGAACTGCTGATAACTTTTTCCCGGACGAGAAGGACACCGATCATCTCGTGTCGCCTTCGCCCGCGAAATCTCCGACCACTTCGAACGCGCCATCCAGGCCCAACGCCGCTGCTCCCGTGCCGCCGTCCAAACCTGCGGTGGCGGACGCGAAACCCTCTCAGCGGTACCAGCCCCCGGCGCCTGCCAAGCCCACAATCCTTCTCCAAGTAGCTGCGCTGCGGCGCCAGGGTGACGCCTTGGAAATGGCTGACGCCATTCAACAAAAGAAATTCCCCGCCTTTGTCGTTACGCCCGGGCCGGACAATTTTTACCGCGTTCAAGTAGGTCCCTACCAGGACATGGCCACAGCCGAAGCCGCAAAACGCGCCCTCGAACAATTCGGTTTCAAGCCTATAATTAAACACTGAATGAACTTGCCCCGTTACGCGCGAGTCCTGCTCGCCATCGGCAGTGGAGTCGCCCTTGGTCTTTCATTTCCCAACTACAATTTGTATCTGCTCGCATGGATCGCCATGGGAATGCTCGTCCTCGCATCGGCCGGAGCGCCTCTGAAGGAAGCGCCGCTTTACGGATTTCTTCATGGCCAGGTGTTTTACCCCGTCTGTCTGCCATGGGTGGACACGGTCATGAGGCAGTACGGCAACATCGATCCGTGGATCGCTGCCGGGTTCGTCGGACTAATTGGTTTCATCGGCGGGCTGATTTGCACAATTTTTTCCACCGGTGTCGCATTGGCATCGAAGAAAAGCAAGCTGCTGGCGTGCCTCCTCGCACCCTTCCTGTGGACCGCCCTGGAGTATTTCCGCACGAATGTCCCCATCATCGGTTCCTCTTGGGACTTGTCCGGATATCCCGCGGCTCGCAGCATGGCTCTGCTGCAAATCACGTCGGTCACCGGCATCTACGGCTTGTGCTTTCTGATTGCTACGTACGGCGCGCTGGTCGCGTATGCCGTCCTCGCCAATACTCGGCGCGTGTGGGGCGTCGCGGCGATTGCCACGCTCGTGCTGGTCGTCGTTTCGGTAGGTGGCGCGTATCTCATCCCGCAGAGCGCTCCTCACTACGTCGCGCATCTGGTGCAGACCAATTTTCCGCAGTCGGAAAGCTATCCGTCCGACTGGCTGCAAATTCATGCCGGAGAGCTCGACGAGCTCGAGCGCATTAGTGTGGACGCTGCTCGGAGCGCTGCTGGAATTGTCATCTGGCCGGAAGTCCCCGCACCTTTCAGTTTCACGGAAGCCCCCTTTGCACAGCGCGCGGAACGAATCGCGCAGGAGGCGGGGAACTATTTTCTGGTCGGCGTGCTGGATTGGAAGCAGGACCCTAGCGGAAAGTGGCTCGCATACAACAGCGCTGTGCTCCTGAATCCTGAGGGCCAGCGTGTATATTCTTACAACAAAATTCATTTGCTGCCCTTCGGCGAGTACGTTCCGCTACGCGGGTGGCTGACATTCGCAAAACGCCTCACTGCGGACATCTCCGATTTCACTCCCGGCTCGCAATACAACATCGCGCAGGTCCCCCAGGGAACATTCGGGACCTTCATCTGTTACGAGGCGATTTTCCCCAGCGAAGTCCGCCGCTTCACCGCGGGCGGCGCCCAATTGCTGATTACGATTTCGAATGACGGCTGGTTCGGACGCTCCTCCGCAGCGGAACAACACATGGCCATGGCACGCGTCCGCGCGGTGGAGAATCGCCGCTGGCTTTTGCGCGACACCAACAACGGTTACACTGAATCCATCGATCCGTACGGCCGGACCGCGGCTCAGTTTCCGCTGGACATCCGCGGCCAGCTCGACGCGCCTTACGATTTCCGCAGCGACATGACGCTCTACGCCCGTTTCGGCGACTGGTTCTCCTGGCTCTGCGTGATCGTAACCATCGCGATCCTGGGTCTGGCGCTGAAGCCCCGTGTCTCGCAGCCGGTGCTGCGAGCCGAAAACCCCGTGCGATGATAAAATCAGCCGTTAGTGGTTTGGAAGTTGATTTTCAGGGTGCCGCATCCTTCGTTTTTTGAAGGGTGCGGATTTTGACTTATTTTTGCACTTAGAAGTCCAAAGGCGAAAAAGCATGGCTGAACACATCGAAGACCTGCAACAACGCTACGCTGAGCTCAAGAAACGCATTGCGCTCGTGCGTAGCTTTCTTTGACGCCGACTCCGCTCGAAAACAGCTTGCCGTTCTGGAGGAAAAAGTAAGCGATCCTGATTTCTGGCAGAACCAGGAAAAGGCGCAAACCCTCTTGCAGGAGCGCAAGCAGGTCGAAGACCGCGTCAGCGCGGAAAAGACCCTCGACACCAAATCCAGCGACATCGAGACTTACTTCAATCTCGCGCGGGAAGAAGCCGATGACGCGCAGCGCAACTCTCTTCTCGAAGACGTCAGCAAAGAGCTTGCCTCTGCGGATACCTATTTATCCGACCTCGAGACGAAGACACTCCTAGCTGGCGAAAACGATTGCCTGAACGCTATCGTCACCATCAAACCCGGCGCTGGCGGCACGGAATCGCAGGACTGGGCCGAAATGCTGCTCCGGATGTATCTTCGCTGGGCGGAGCAGAAGGGACTCGGCGCGACGGTCATCGACTCAACTCCCGGTGAAGAAGCGGGAATCAAGACCGCTACCGTCCAGATCGCGGGAGAAAATGCTTACGGCATGCTCGCGGGTGAAAGCGGCGTGCATCGCCTCGTACGCATCTCGCCGTTCGATCAGGCCGCCCGCCGCCACACGTCCTTCGCCTCCGTGTTCGTCATCCCGGAGATCGACGACAAAATCGACATCGTGGTCAAGCCCGACGATCTTCGCATCGACACATTCCGCGCCGGCGGCCACGGCGGGCAAAACGTCAACAAAGTCGAATCCGCCGTCCGCATCACGCATCTTCCATCCGGCATCGTCGTTCAGTGCCAGAACGAGCGCAGCCAGCACAAGAACCGCGAATGGGCTATGAAAGTCCTCCGCTCGCAGCTTTACGAGCTCGAACTGGAAAAGCGCAGCGAAGCCCTCCATAAACTTGACGCCTCGAAGCCCGAAATCAGCTTCGGCAGCCAGATTCGCTCCTACACCATGCAGCCTTACCAACTCATCAAGGACCACCGCACAAAACTTGAGCGCGGCGATGTGGATAAAGTTATGAATGGCGATTTGGATCCCTTCATTCGCGCCTATCTTCTCTTTCGTCGCGACAACGGAGCCGGCGCCAGCGCGTCTTCCGCCAAGTAGTCCAGCCGGAATTTCGCCCAAGCGCCGAATTCGGCTTCGAGCCTCAAGTTCCCCCAAGGCATTTCCAGCCCGCAAAACTGCCGTTCAAACTGTATTTAACGCCTTTCGGTGCATAAGATTGACAGCCCTATACCCCTATGCTAGCGTCCTTATTCGGCTGAAACTGCCCGAAACGCAATTTGGCCCCGCATGTGCCTTTCAATCTGCTGGAGGATACTTTTTTGGCGCACTCTGACGAAAAATTCCTGTTTACCTCGGAATCTGTCACCGAGGGTCATCCCGATAAAATAGCTGACCAGATTTCCGATGCCGTTCTCGACGCCGTCCTAAAAGACGACCCCACGGGCCGCGTTGCCTGCGAGACCCTTGTCACCACTGGACTCGTCGTCGTAGCCGGCGAAATCACCACCTCCACTTATGTCGATTTCTCCGACCTGGCTCGCGAAGTGATTCGCGACGTCGGATACACTCGCGCCAAATTCGGCTTCGATGCGGAAACCTGTGGCGTAATTTGCGCCATAAAAAAGCAGTCTCCGGACATCGCCATGGGCGTGGACACCGGCGGCGCCGGCGACCAGGGCTTGATGTTCGGCTTCGCTTGCGACGAAACGCCCGAGTTGATGCCCATGCCTATCCAACTCGCCCACAGTCTCACGCACAAGCTCGCTGAAGTCCGCAAGAAGGGAACTGTCGATTTCCTCCGCCCCGATGGAAAGTCCCAAGTCACAATCGAATATATTGACGGCCGCCCGGCTCGTGTTGACACCGTCGTTATCTCCACGCAGCACAGCGAAAAGGTTTCTCACCGCGACCTCGAAGACGCTGTGATGACCGAAGTCATCAAAGCCGTCCTCCCCGAATCCATGGTCGATAAGAAAACCAAGTACCACATCAATCCGACCGGCCGTTTCGTAACCGGCGGCCCCATGGGCGACGCAGGCTTGACCGGCCGCAAAATTATCGTCGACACCTACGGCGGATACAGCCGTCACGGTGGCGGCGCACTCTCGGGTAAAGATGCCACCAAGGTTGACCGGTCGGCTTGCTACATGGCGCGCTACGTCGCGAAAAATATCGTCGCCGCGGGCCTCGCCACCAAAGTGGAAGTTCAACTCGCTTACGCCATCGGCGTCGCCGAGCCGGTTTCCGTAATGGCCGATACCTTCGGCACGGGAACGATTCCGAATTCGCAGATCACCGAGCTGATTCGCGCGTTCTTCAAGCTCAACCCCAAGGGAATTATTGAGACGCTTGATCTCCGCCGCCCGATTTACCGTCAAACAGCTTCTTACGGTCATTTCGGCCGATCCGGGCCGGGCTTCACCTGGGAGAAAACGGATAAAGCCCAAGCCATCAAGAAAGAGGCAGGCTCGCGCGGAGTGGTGGCATCTTCACGCGCATAATCTTGAGCATCTAGTTTTTGTTTCGTAACGCTGGCTTGCCCTGACGACGGAAGAGGCTTCCAGGTTTTTTGTAGCGCCGGGCTTCAGCTCGGCATCTTGGTTCGCGTTTTTTCGCTGGCGATACATAATTTTCTCCGCAAAATTAAAAACTTAAGGGAGTTCTCGTGGAAACGACTGCACCGAAGCTGACCGGCGATGTGAAGGACCTTGCCCTGGCTGAAAAAGGCAAACGCAAAATCGAATGGGCCAATCAGCACATGCCCGTTCTGCAGCTCATCCGCAAGCAATTCATAAAGGACCAGCCGCTCAAGGGCGTGCGCATGTCCGCCTGTCTGCACGTCACCAGCGAGACGGCCAATCTCGCCATCACTCTGCGCGACGGCGGCGCTGAAGTCGTTCTTTGCGCCTCCAATCCTCTTTCCACTCAGGATGAAGTCGCTGCCTCTCTCGTCAAGGATTACAACATCCCCACGTTCGCGATTAAGGGCGAAGACAACGCCACCTACTACGCGCACATCAACGCCGCGCTGGATCACAAACCGCAGATCACCATGGATGATGGTGCGGACCTTGTAACCATCCTGCTCACCAAGCGCCCCGATCTTGTGAAGGGCATCATCGGCGGCACCGAAGAAACCACCACCGGCGTGATTCGCCTTCGCGCCATGGCCAAGGACGGCACGCTGAAATATCCGATCGTGGCCGTGAACGACGCGCTCACCAAGCATCTATTCGATAATCGCTACGGCACCGGTCAATCTTCCATTGACGGCGTCCTCCGCGCCACGAACCTTCTGATCGCTGGCCTCCGCGTAGTTGTTTCCGGCTACGGCTGGTGCGGCAAAGGCGTGGCCATGCGCGCCAAGGGCCACGGCGCAGACGTCATCATCACCGAAATCAATCCCGTACGCGCTCTCGAAGCTGTCATGGACGGTTTCCGCGTGATGCCCATGCCCGAAGCCGCAAAAATCGGCGACATTTTCATCACCGTCACCGGCAACAAATCTATTCTCACTCACGACCATTTTGAACGGATGAAAGACGGCGCGGTCATCGCCAATTCCGGCCACTTCAATGTCGAGATCGATATTCCCGCGCTCGAAAAACTTTCCAGCTCGAAAAAGCCGGTTCGTCCTTTCGTCGAAGAATACGTGATGAAAGACGGCCGCAAACTCTACCTGCTCGGCGAAGGGCGCCTCATCAATCTCGCCGCCGCCGAAGGCCACCCTGCTTCCGTGATGGACATGAGCTTCGCAAACCAAGCACTCGCCTCCGAATACCTGGTCAAGAACGCCAGCAGCCTGAAGCACGAGGTCTACTCCGTCCCCGAGAATATCGATCGTCACATCGCCAAACTCAAGCTCGACTCCATGGGCATCCAAGTCGACAAACTCACCCCCGACCAAGAGCAATACCTCGCCTCCTGGTCCGAAGGCACTTAAACTTCGCGACCCGATTAAGTAGCGAGCGGTTTCCGATAGCGTGTTAATCGAAGGCGTCGATTGTTTTCGAGTGCCCCGTCACGTCAATCGTCCACAATCGGCGGCGGGCAAGCTCCCCACTGAGCTTTAAACTGTCAAACAAGCGCTATCGAAAAGTGGGGCTACTACTTTTTCACTGAAGCTGAAGTAAGCACAGATGCTGTTGCGGTGAGTTTCTTGTACTCGGCTTTGGCTTGCAGGAGTATCGGGATGTCCGGGTCCGCGTCTTTCCAAGTGGTGAAGAAATCGTCGTAAGCTCTGCGACTGAGGTCGGTGTCGCCTTGTTTCGCGTAGGCCTGCGCCAGGCCGAGTTGCGCGAGCGGAGAATATATTTCCCACTGGGGCCATCCACGATGACTGATGACCGTCTTGAAATCGGCGACAGCCTCGCCGTACTCTCCCGCAACCAAGTAAGCTTGTGCACGATGATAAGAAACCGGTGCGTTTGGGTATTGCGTGACTGGGACGAGCAAAGCAACGGCCTTAAGGGTGTTTCCTCGTTCGCGCTCTATGATGGAACGAACCATTGGCAGAACTACCTTCTGCTGAAATGTGTTCTCCGGAAACTGCTGATCGAGTTTCGCAGCCAGCGCTTCTGCCTGCGCCACGTCGCCGGCCTCTCCTAAAGCCGTGGCACAATCCCACAGCCCCGTTGCACTGTCATTACCCGCCTGTTCCGCCAGGCGGCAGAGATTCCGCGCCGACGCATAGTCTCCTAGAAAGGATTCCAGCGCGGCACGCCAGGCAAGCTGGTCGGCGGCGTTTTCCGTCCCGTTCGCGCGGTTCTGTTGGTTCACCAGGGTTTCGCTGAGCGAACGGAGTGTGCGGGAGTCGCCGCGCAAG
>Ga0209330_1000230_pt1 | contig 27202 bp, 27 predicted proteins | sample JacPinW_OM2H0_O3_FD_187969 | JGI IMG/M metagenome (GOLD analysis project Ga0209330, IMG submission 187969) | Forest soil microbial communities from Algoma, Ontario, Canada - Jack Pine, Ontario site 1_JW_OM2H0_O3 (SPAdes) (version 2) | ecosystem: Environmental > Terrestrial > Soil > Boreal...
TTTCACTCTACTTCTCCTTTGTATGAAGCGCCGCCAGGAGGTGGTTCCCGTCATCCTAAAGCAGCCGGGCTCACGCTGGTCGGCAATCAAGCCGAATTAATGCTCGTCCGCTGTTGCCATGCCGATATAAAGAGCTGGAAGAATGGTGAAAACGAAAGCTTGCACGACAGCGACAAACAGGTGCAAACCCATGAACGCCACAGGGACGATTATCGGAAATATCGCCAGTGCCTGGGCGACAACCGGATGTGTATGTTCCAGACTCAAACCCGGCGCCATGCACAGGCCTAAAAAGATCACATAGATCAGTTCGCTGGCGAAAATATTGGCCCACAAACGGACGGTGAGCGATAGCAATCGAGCGGAGTGGCTAACGATCTCAACCGGAAAAATCAGCCAGGCCAGCCACGAGACAGGACCGGCAAACTGCTTGGCGTATCCGATAGGGCCGTGATGGCGTAACCCGCTCCAGTTGTAATAGGCGAAGGTCAGCATAGCGCAAGCGAGCGGAACACTCGGGTGTCCAGTGGGAGAATCAAATGCCGGGATCAGGCTGATGGCGTTGGCGAACAAAATAAAAATCGATATCGAGCCGACTAGAGGCACGTAATTGCGGGCGCCATGATCGACGTTTTCGTCCAGCAAGTCGCGGATGCCAATGCCCATTGGATTCGTCAGGAGCATTTCCATCACTTGCTGTGTTCCGCCGGGTCGATCCACAGAAATCCTCGGCCGCAGCCAGAGAAAAAAGAGCATGCTGATCAAGACGACCAAAAGCGATGCGGCCACGAAATTCGGGATGGGATAGGCGGAGTCCTTGGGAGTGACATGAAAAGCCGACAATACGGCCAGCGCCACCCTGCCAAACCATTTGTTCAGCAGGATCGCAAACCAGTTTAGGTGCTCGTGCATTCTTTATCCCCGGCTCGATTGAAATGCCGCAAAAATCTCGTAGAGGCTCTCCGCGAAGGCGCCTGCTCCCAACGCCAGGAGCCCCAAGATCATAGCTACGAGAGGCACTGCAAAGTAGTGAAGACTAACATAGATAGCCAACGCTATCAACACGTAGCGGCCCGCGAACTTCCAATAAATCCGGGCCGGAACGCGCGCTTGCTCGCTTCCTTCCTGAGCCTGTGCGACGGAGACTAGCGCGCCCAAGCCCTGGTCCATCCAGCGATAATTCAGCCAGGCGAGGGCCGTGCCGATGGCGATACCTATTCCCTGTTTGTGGGATTTGCCGAAGAACCAAATCAGGGCAGCGGCAAAACCCAAGGCCAGCGTGAGCCAGGCGATCCGTTGGCGCGAGCCTTCCGAGACGTCATTGCCCTGAGTTTCCACCGCCATTCGGATCATCCTTTTGCAATCTCCTGAGCATATCGCGAACCCCTACAGCGAAACCGGCGGCACCGACAATCAGCATCAGCCAAGGATTAGTATGCAGCCAGCGGTCCAAGAGATAACCCAGCAGGCCTCCGACGAGTGCGCCGCCAACCAACAGAAATGGGAGTTCCATTGCCATGGCGAGTTGCCGAGTAGCCTTACCCGGATTCTTGCTCGGCGGAGGAGCCTGCGAAGCCATAGGCGGTTCCGTCCTAGTGTCCGAGCGGCGCGAGGATGGAATATGTGGCTAGCCGCAGGAACTGCTCGGGAAAGATTCCGGCGGCCAGAGTGATGATCACCATAGCTGCCAACGCGAATTTCTGGGCCATCGAGATAACCGGGAGCACAGGATCGGTTGAGTCGCGCACCCACATTGCTGCGACCAGCCGGAAATAGTAATAAACCGCGGGCAGAATGTAGAGCACGGAGAGAACCGCGAGATACGTGTGTCCAGTTTCGATCAAGGCCCAGAAGACCAGCAACTTGGCGAAGAAACCGGCGGTCGGCGGAATACCGGCGAGCGAAAGCAAAAATATCAGCATCAGGACGGCAGCCCCGGGATTGCGCTGGATGAGCCCGTTCAAGTCGTCGACGTCGTCGCCGATCACGCCTTTGTGCCGCAGGAGAATCACAATGGCAAAAGCGCCGGTATTGAAAAATGCGTACACGAACAAATAGAACGCCATGGCCTGCAAACCGCGCTGATGCAACGTGCCATCGGCATTCACTGCGGCGACAAGCCCGAGGAGGATATAACCGACCTGAGTGATCGAGGAGTAAGCGAGCAGCCGCTTAATGTTTGATTGCGTGATCGCCGCAAGCGTTCCGACAGTGAGCGAGAGAACCGCGACTGCTTCCATCACCACAACCCAGTCCAAATTCACCGGCCAGAACACGGTGAGGAAAAGCCGGAGCAGGAGCGCGAAGCTGGCGGCCTTGGAAGCCACGCTGACGTAAGCGCTGATGGGCGTGGGCGCGCCTTCGTAAACGTCGGGCGCCCACTGATGAAATGGTACTGCGGCGATTTTGAAGAACACGCCGGCTGCGACTGTACCGAGAGCCAAAATTGTGAGCACGTCGCCGTGTCCGAAGCGCGAAGTGCGTTCGGCGACCGCGTTCGCGATCACCTGGAGATTCGTCGACCCGGAGATCCCGTACAGAATCGAGAAGCCGTACGCCAGAATGCCCGAGCTGAAGGCACCCATCAGCACGTACTTCATCGCTGCTTCGTTGGATTTGCGGTCACGCCGCAAAAATCCCGTCAGGACATAGAAACCCAGAGCCATGGTTTCCAGTGCGACGAACAGCACAACCAGGTCGTTGCCGCAGGCTAGAAACATCATCCCCACAGTGGCAAAGAGCATGAGGGCGTAATACTCGCCTTGCTGCTCGCGTTCGATTTCCATGTATTTGACGGAGATCAGAATGACGAGCGCAGTGGAAGCCAGGAAAATAAAACCGAAGAAAATGAAAAATGGGTCGATGATGATCGAATTACCAAACGCGGCGTAGGAGCGGCCTTTCATTTCCCTCAACATCACGAACAGCGAAGCGGCGCTCATGATCACGCCGATCATGGCCGTCAACGAATTCCAGAGTTTCTCGCTCTTTGTCAGCAGGAAGTCGAGAAGCAGAGTACCCAGGCCGAAGAATGCGAGTATCGCCTCCGGCAAGACGAAAAACGAATCTCGCCGCGATTGGTCGAAGACGTCTTGCCAAGGAACCTGAAGCATCTACCTGACCTCGTCCTGAGAGGATGTAGGCGAAGACACGACGGGCGCCGCCGACAGCGGGATTCTTGCGGGGAGAGCCATCGAGATGGGAGCTTCGCCCGCTGGAACTGCCGGCGTAATCAGTTCGGGCGCGGAGTAGTAGCCCGGATGCACGCGCTCCACTAGCTCATGTACCGGCTTTTCGAGAACCTCGAAAAGCGGCTTCGGGTAAATTCCAATCCAGAATGCCAGGGCCACAAGGGGGAGCAACGTTGCGTATTCGCGCGCGTTCAAGTCCGGCAGATGCTCGTTCGCCGGATTCGTGACATTGCCGAACATCACGCGCTGGTACAACCAGAGCAAATACGCCGCGCCAAGAATTACGCCGAGGACGCCCCAGGCGGCCCATTGCCAGCTCACTTCAAATACGCCCCGCAGAATCGTGAATTCACCGATGAACCCATTGAGCAGAGGCATGCCCAACGAGCTCAGTGTGACGATCAGATAGACAGCCGCGAAATTCGGCATGGGCGTCGAGAGCCCGCCGAATTCTGAAATCAAACGCGTGTGCCGCCGTTCGTAAAGCACGCCGACGATGAGGAACAGCGCGCCGGTGGAAATGCCGTGGTTGATTTGCTGGATGATGCTGCCGTAGAGACCCAGCGGCGTGAGGACAAAAATTCCCAGCGTGCAGAATCCCATGTGGCTCACCGAAGAGTAGGCGATGAGCTTTTTCATGTCTTTTTGCATCATGCAGACCAGAGCGCCATACACGATGCCGATCAATGACAGGACGATGATGATCCCGCGATATTTCACCGTGGCATCAGGAAACATCGGCACGGAGAAACGCAGGAATCCGTACGTACCCATTTTCAACAGAACACCGGCCAGGATAACCGAACCCGCGGTGGGAGCTTCGGTGTGCGCGTCCGGCAACCAGGTGTGAAAGGGAAACATGGGAACCTTGATGGCGAAGGCGAAAAAGAATCCCCAGAACAGCCATTTCTGCAGCCACCCGTATTGCGCAGTAAATGGATGCATTAGGATTTCCCGGATATCGAACGTGCCGCGATAATAGTAAATCGCCAGAATCGCGAGCAGCATCAGCACCGAACCTGACAGCGTATAGAGAAAAAACTTAATCGCGGCATAGAGACGGCGCTCGCTGCCCCACACGCCGATCAGGAAATACATCGGGACGAGCATCACTTCCCAGAAAACGTAGAAGAGCACGAAGTCGAGCGACATGAAAACACCGAGCATGCCGGTTTGAAGCAGCAGAAGCAGGATGTAGTATTCCTTCTCGCGTTTTTTGATTGCAGACCAGGACGACAGAATCGCAAGCGGACCCAGAACCGTGGTCAGCATAACTAGAAGGAAACTCAAGCCGTCGATTCCGAGCGTAAAGTGCGCACCGATTGAAGGAATCCACGAGCTATCGGTGACGAACTGGAAGCGCGGCGCGTTCATTGAAGTGTTAAAGCGCCACAAGAGAGGCAAGGAGACGGCCAGTCCCAGGAAGCCGAATATATTGCCCATCCAGCGATGGAGATCGGGACGCTCTCGCGGGATGAACAGCATCAAAATCGCGCCCACCATCGGCGTAAATAAAATCGTGCTTAAAATATGGCTATCGGAGAAAAGCATCCATTCCCTCGCGTTCTTGCATTAACGTATCGCGTGATGCGCGACGTAAAAGTAGTACCCGAAAAATCCAATCAAGCCGAGGACGATCAGCAGCATGTAACTCTGCACCAAGCCGTCCTGAATCAGGCGCACCGGATAGCTGAAGAGCCAGACGATGCGAGCGCCAAGCCGCACAGAGCCGTCCACAATCCACGTATCCCACCACATCGAAACTTTCGAGATGAATAGTGTGAGCCACCCCGCGCCGTTCACGCCGACGCCGTCGATTACGTTGCGATCGAACGCGCCCAAAGCCAAGCCTAAGTCTTTCGCGCGATTCACGAACAGCGCATCGTACAGTTGGTCCACGTAATATTTGTTGTAGACGAGCCGGTAGAAGCCGCCGAAACCTTTCGCGATTTTCTCAGGCAAGTCCGTGCGTTTCACATACAAAAACCACGCGAACAAAATCCCCAGTATCACCAGGCCCTCGGACAGCAGCATCAGATAAAGCTCGCCGAGGCGGGAGCTGGGGCCTTTCAGCGGTTCCATGCGCGCTTCGTGCGGCACGGCGACTACTGTCGAAAGAAAATTGATGAAATGGCTATTGCCGCCGAATATCTCCGGCCAGCTAATCCAACCGCCGATGATGGAAAGCGCCGCCAAAATAACGAGCGGAACCAGCATTGATTTCGGCGATTCGTGAATGTGATGCTCTACGTCAGGGTCCACGCGCGACTTTCCGTGAAACGTCATGAAGATTAAGCGGAACATGTAAAACGCGGTCATGCCCGCGGTGAAATATCCGATGGCCCAAAGAAGCGCGTCTTTCTCATATGCTTTGCCGAGAATTAGATCTTTGCTGATGAATCCGGCAAACGGGAAAATCCCGGCAATCGCGAGCGCGGCGATGAGCATGGTCCAGTACGTGACCGGAATCTTTTTCGACAGCGCACCCATATTGCGCATGTCCTGCTCGCCCGAAACCGCGTGAATCACGCTGCCAGCCGCTAGGAAGAGCAAGCCTTTGAAAAACGCGTGCGTCATTAAATGGAAGATACCGGCGGTGAACGCTCCCACGCCGCAGGCCAGGAACATATAACCGAGCTGCGATACGGTGGAATATGCGAGAACTTTTTTGATGTCGTTCTGCACCACGCCCATCGAAGCCGCGAAGAGCGCGGTTATCGCGCCCACCAGCGCCACGAGTCCCATGGCCTTGGGCGAAAGTTGATAAATCGCGTTGGTGCGCGTCACCATGTAAACGCCCGCAGTAACCATGGTTGCGGCGTGAATCAGCGCGCTCACCGGTGTAGGGCCTTCCATCGCGTCAGGCAGCCAGACGTAGAGCGGAATCTGCGCCGATTTCCCCGTAGCGCCGACAAAAAACAGCAGGGCAATCGCAGTGATTCGGGGATCGCCGATCGCGAAGCCACCTGCCGCAAGCGCCGGGCCGATATCGACGAAACGAATGGTTCCAAGAAGCGCGGACGTCAAGAAAATACCTAGAAGGAAACCTGCATCACCGACGCGGTTGACGACGAACGCTTTCTTCCCCGCATCCGATGCCGATTTCTTGTGGAAGTAGAATCCGATCAAGAGGTAGCTACAAGTGCCCACGCCTTCCCATCCGACGAAAAGCAGCAACAGGTTATTCGCAAGCACCAGCATGAGCATCGAGAACATGAACAAGTTCAAATAGCCGAAAAAGCGGTAGTAGCCGCCCTCGTGCGCCATGTAGCCGGTGGAATAAATGTGAATCAGAAATCCGACGCCGGTGACTACGAGGATCATCACGCAAGAAAGCGGATCGATCTGGAATCCCCAATCGGCCACAAATTTCGCGAGCTTGCCGTCAAACATGTGATACGGCACGGCGGGAATCCACTCGAACAAAACTTTAGTCGCGACTCGTTCGGCCGATGGTTTCGCGACGGTCTGGAAGAAAGCCCCAACGGAAAAAACGAACGAAACGAAGACGCTGCCAGAGCACAGCCAACTCACGACGCTATTGCTCAGCCGACGGCCGTAGAAAAGCATGACCGCTGCTGTAATCAGCGGGAACATCGGGATCAGCCATATGTGGTCGAGAAAAAAAGGCTGCGCGTTCATTCGGCGTCCTTCACCATTTCAGCATGTCCATTTCGTCGGCGAGCAGCGTCTCGCGATTGCGGAAAAACGCCAGGATGATACCGAGCCCGACAGCGGCTTCAGCAGCTGCATCCGTGATAATAAATATCGCGAAAACCTGCCCGTCGACGGTGCCAAACATGTGCGAAAAGGCGACCAGGTTGATGTTCACCGCGTTCAGAATCAATTCGATGGACATTAAAATGATGATCACGTTCCGCCTGGTGAGTACACCAATCACTCCGATGGTGAACAGCGCCAGGCTAAGCCAAAGATATTGATCAACGGGAACCATTACACCCTCCGCTTCGCCATCACGACGGCGCCAATCATGGCGACCAGCAGCAAAATCGAAGCAATCTCAAAAGGCAGCATGAAGCGGCCAAAAAGAGCGTCGGCCACCGCTTCGGTGTTTTTCGGCAAAATCTCCGGGACACGAGTCGCCGGGAAAAGCGATTTCTGCCCCATTTTTATCGCCAGAAATATCTGCGCCCCAAGCGCCAGTGCAAGTACTCCAGCCACAAATCTCTGCCGGTTGAACTGATATTGCAGCAGCGAGACGTCCAGGTTCACCAGCATGATCACGAAAACGAAAAGAACCATGATCCCGCCGACGTAAAGGATCACCTGCACGATAAAAAGAAATTCCGCTTGAAGCAGCAGAAAAACGCCGGCCGTGGCCAGCAATGTGGTAATCAAATAAACCGCGCCATGAACGATATTCCGGCGCGTCACCATAAGAATCGCGGAGCCCACCGCGAGCGCGGAGAAAAAATAAAATAGAATTGAGTTCAAGCCCATTTATTCACTTTCCGGCACCGGAACTACGCTGTCGACATCGTCATTCTTGGCGAGCCACATAGCCACTCCCAAAGTCAGGACAATGGCCAGGATACTCGTTACCCTTAAGCTCCAGCCCCATTCCCTGCTCATCAACAGCGCTACTGCCATGGTAATCAAGTTCACCAGCGCCAGCGGAATCAGAAATCTCCAGCCGAGACGCATCAATTGATCGAAGCGATATCGCGGAAACGTAAACCGGAACCACAAAAAGAAATAAAGATACGCGAATACCTTGGCCATGAACCAGAAAGCTCCATGAACGCCTTGAAGCACGGCCGGCGAGGCAAACAGCGAGCCGGCCAAAGCTCCGGCGATAGCCAGGCACAATATTCCGACCAGCCCCATCACGATCTTCTGAATTTTCACCGGCTGCTTGGGCGCCAAGAGGAAGCAGTACAACGCTACGCCAAGAACCAGCAACGCCGGCAACGCATCCAACAGCTCGATCGATGTCCCCGGCATATGGTCGTGGTAACTGGCGAACGGACGCAGCCAGCCGCCAAGAAACAGCGTTGTAGCGATCCCCGCGACGATAATCATGTTGGCATATTCAGCCAGAAAATAAAGCGACCAGCGGAAACCGCTGTATTCCGTCATGTAGCCGGCGACAAGTTCTGATTCAGCTTCCGGCAAATCGAAGGGCGCGCGATTCGTTTCCGCAATGGAGCCGACCATGTAGATAAAAAAGCCTATTGGAACGTAAAAAATGAACCACATTCCCTGGTCGTACTGCGCCATCACGATGTCTTTCATCGAGAGCGATCCGGCCAGCAAGAGGGCGGAAATCAATCCAAGGCCGGCAGCCGTCTCGTAACTAACGAGCTGCGCGGCGCTACGCAGCGCCCCCAGGAGCGAATAGTGGCTGTTGGAAGCCCAGCCGCCCAGGACGATACCGTAGATTCCCAATGAGCTCACGGCCAGGATGAAGAGCAGGCCGATGTTTAGGTCGGCTATCTGAAATGCCGGGCCGATGGGCAGCGCGGCGTACGCGAGCAACGCCATTGTGACGCTCACCAGAGGAGCCAACCAGAACATCAGCCGGTCAGCTTTATCGGGAATGATGTCTTCCTTCAGGAGTAGTTTCACTGCATCGGCGATGGGCTGCAGCAGACCATGCGGACCTACGCGCATTGGCCCCAGGCGCGCCTGCATGTCCGCCATGACCTTTCGTTCCATCAAAACAATGTAGCCGGCCATCAGCGGCAATACCGCGACGATCACAACCGCGTAGAGCACGGGCAAAACAAGCCGCATGACCGATGGCGTAAATAGATGACCCATTACCGATCCACTTCCCCGAGCACGATATCGATCGTGCCTATGATTGCAACCACGTCCGCTACCAGCGAGCCGCGCGCCATTTTGTCGAGGGCCTGCAAATTAATAAATGAAGGCGGCCGCACGCGGACGCGATAAGGCTGCGTAGTTCCATCGCTCACGATGTAGTAACCAAGTTCGCCCTTAGGAGCTTCGATAGAGTGATAAACCTCTCCCGGCGGCGGCTTCAGAACTTTTCCAATGCGCGCCATGATGGGTCCAGTCGGAATGTTTTCGATAGCCTGCAGACAGATCAGGCGCGACTGGCGCATTTCTTCCATGCGTACGACGTACCGGTCGTATGTGTCGCCGGTCTCTCTAGTTGGAATTTCGAATTTGTAGAGGTCGTACGCGGCATAAGGCATGGCCTTGCGCAAATCCCATTTCACGCCGCTTGCGCGCAGCACTGGGCCCGTGACTCCCAGCGCGATGGCGTCTGCCGCTGAAAGAATTCCCACGCCTTTTGTGCGACCGACCCAGATGCGGTTCTCGGTGAGCAGCGTTTCGTATTCGTCGATTCTGTGCGCGAAGTCATCGCAGAAGCGCTTCACGTCCTGCTCGAAACCGTCATACGTTTCGTATTGCAGTCCGCCGATGCGGAAAGCGTGAGTAGTCAGCCGCGCGCCGCAATATTTCTCGAAGATTTTCAGAATTTCTTCGCGCTCGCGGAAGCAGTAAAAAACCGGCGTGAGCGCTCCGATGTCCAAAGCGTGGGTTCCGAGCCACAACAGGTGGCTGGCAATTCTCTGCAACTCGGTCAGAATCGTGCGAACCACTCGCGCCCGAATCGGAGCTTCGGTGCCTAATAATTTTTCGACGGCTTCGCAATACCCCAGACCGTTCGACACTGCTGCGACGTAGTCCATGCGGTCTACATAGGGTGCGAACTGCTGGTAGCTGCGGTGCTCGGCAATTTTTTCCACGCCGCGGTGCAGGTATCCGATGATGCATTCCGAATCCACCACGCGTTCGCCATCGAGCCTCAGTTTCACGCGCAACACTCCGTGAGTGGAAGGGTGCTGCGGACCCATGTTCAATATAATTTCGTCAGCTCCCAGCACGGTGGTGCTGACGTTTGTAAGTTCGGTTGTGCGCGGATCGCTCATCTGTTTATTGGCCGCTCTCGATGCCCAGGTTCTCGCGAACCCAATCCGTATCTTGCTTCAATATGTCGTAATCTTTGCGCAACGGATATCCCTGCCACTCATCCGGCATCAAAATGCGCGTCAGTTTCGGGTGGCCTTCGAACACAATCCCAAACATGTCGAAACATTCGCGTTCGAGCCAGTTTGCGGCCGGCCAGATTTCGCACACGCTGGGCACGGGTTCACTTTCGCCGGCATGCGCTTTCAGGCGTACCCGCTCGTTCTTGGCGAATGAATACAGAATCAAGATCACATCGAATCGTTTTTCGCGTTTGGGCCAGTCCACCCCGGTTAAATCCACGAGCATGTCGAATTTTTCATCGTCGCGGCAATAGCGCGAAATTTCGCGAAGTTGATCCGCAGCAATTGTCACGATGGCTTGCTTTCGATCGAGCGTGGCCTCGCGTATTGCGTCGCCGAAACGCGTCTTCAGTCGTTGCACAAGTTCGTTATCCAACGGTACGGGCTTGGGCGGCGCTTCTTTTGCAGGAGGAGCAGCAACCTTAGGTGCAGCGGGAGCGGCAGGAGCGGGTGCGGCAGGTTTTGCGGGAGGGATCCCTGGCTTAGCAGCGGCCGGAGCATCGGGCGACGCGGGCGGATTAGCAGCAACGGGAGCGGCTTTCGGAGGTTCGGGCGGCTTCTGAGCAACAGGTTTATCTTCCGCCGCTGACGCAGGCGGTTTCGAAGCTGGATCTTTTTCCGAAGGGTCGTTTGCCATTGATTCGGTTTCTACACTCGTTGCCGGTGCTCCCAAGAAGCACGAGCAGCCTGCCTTTTTAACACACCCCAAAAAACAGGGTCAATCAAGTTGAGATCAAAATATTATGCAGACGCCCGCGTGCTGGGACACACAGAATCCACCCGTTACACCCAATCAAGCGCGCCTTTGCGATAAAGCCAAACGTAGCCCACCAGCAGAATGCCCAAGAAGACAAGCATGGATACGAGGCCGTATGCACCTAACTGGCTGTACTTTATCGCCCAAGGAAATAAAAATATTGTCTCCACATCAAAGATTACGAACAATATCGCCACGATATAAAATCTCACCGAATAACGGCCTCGCGAACTCCCTTCCGGCGGCACACCGCACTCATACGGTTCCAGCTTTGCGCCGGTAGCACGCATCTCCGGCCGGATGAATTTGAAAATAATCAGTGTGACGGCGGGAAAGGCCGCAGCGAGGACTGCGTAGATCAGAATCGGGATGTATTGGCTCGGCATCTCCGAATCAAGACGGCCATCCTAGCACACCAGTCGAGCGCCAGCCAGTGTCATCGCGGAAAATTTAATACGTTTTATTGCTTACTCTTCAGCTCCGCCGGCCAGTTGATCACGAGAGCCGCAGGCGTAATGGTTTGGTTTCCCGCCGGAATGAGAACAAGCAACCTACCGTCCGGAGCTACGGACACTTCACTCACTCCGCCGTTCGGCGCCGAGTAGATTTTCTTCGGGACGCCCGCCTTGAACCCGCCCTTATTCTCGAGAGGCACCGCGGTTACGCCGCCTCCGGCATCGATGTAATACAGCGTTTTTCCGTCAGGACTCCAAGCCGAGAATCGAGCTCCTGTTCCTCCGGTCAATCCCTGATTCGAAATCTGCCACTTCTGCCCAGGCTCCGGAAAACCGGTCACGTAGAGTTCGGGTTTGCCAGACTCGTTGGAGCTATACGTCAGTAACTTTCCATCCGGAGAGAGAACACCCGCGTTCTCAACGGCTGGCGTCTGAATTATTGGAGCAAGCTTGTGTTCTCCTGCCGCCGACAAAGTTTCGACATCTTGCCCCGTCTTCGGATTCTGCACCGTCATGATGAGTGTTTGGCCATCCGCCGTCCACTGCGAGGGGAACTTCGAGATTTGATCCGGAGCAATCAATTGTTCCGAGACATTTCCCTGGAGGCTGATCGTCTTGACCTCAAAACCATTGGCTAGTGAAGCTGTAATGCTCTTTCCGTCCGCCGACCATACGCCTAAAATGACGCCCTCCGGATTAAATGAAGCGCGCGAAAGGCTCCCTCGCTGCGAGTCCACTATCCAGAGGTCTCGTCTTACCCCTGGTTGTACCCGAGTCACCAGGATTTGGTGTCCGTCAGGTGAAATGGACGGTCCCGAATAGTAGTCGGGCTCGCCGAGCTTTGACGCTTCCCCGCCATTGTGGTCGAGCCATGCCATCTGATACTTCGGCGAATAATCGGGCCGGTACACGAGTCCGCCGGTCTGAGACACCGAAAAATTTCCCAACGATTTCCCAATCGAGAATTCCACCTGGCCGGCGACTGGAACTGGCACACCCTTGACGACCTGATGATCCGGATCAAACGGCTGGGCTACGAGATTTCCGTCCGTAACATAAACAATATATCCGCTGGAATAGACCGCATTGGACTTGGCTTGCACAATGACGTGGCTGTCGGTTGAATCCAACGATCCGACACCGACACCCTCATCCGTCGTAAACAGAAAGTGCTTTCCGTCGGGAAGGAAAGTTGGCCAGCGATGGCTTTGCAATCCGGCGGACTGCTTGGTAGCTGTTGCCGCCGCGGGGGTCCCGCCGCTATCCGGAATTTTAAATAGCGGCTCCTTAAGCCCGGGAGTGAATACGATCACGCCGCTCTGGTTCCACGTGCCGCCCCGGCCCGCCATTGCATCGCATAAAACTTGTACCACTCCGCCGGTTGCGGGCACGCGCTTCAGTTTGCCGTCGGCGAAGAAAGCCAGGTTTCGGCCGTCGCCTGACCAGAAAGGGTAGGTGGCGCCGTCGGTGCCTTGCAAAGGTTGCGTCGCTCCGGAACTCAGCATGCGCACAAAAATTAATTGTTTGCGCTGGCCCTCCGCTACGAAGGCGACTGCGCTTCCATCGGGCGAGAGAGCAAACTGGTTGTCCTTGCCGATGGATCCGAATTCGAATCCCTCGGGCGGAATCATCTCCGCATGAATTACCGGCATGGGCTGAGAGGCTTTGCGCGCGTAAAACAGCGAGCCGGCAATTCCCACAGCGGCAACAAGCCCGAGCACAACCAGTAGAACCTTCCAGACACGATCTCGGCTCTTTCGTTGCGCAACCACGGGCGCGGGAACTCCCGCAAGCGAACCGGCACCGGAAATCCAGATCAATTCCCTCTTCAGATCGCCGGCACTTTGCCAACGGTCGTCCGGATCCTTGGACAAGCATGTTGTAACAATTCGTTCCAGCGCCGGCAGCGACATCGGCTGAAGTTCGCTGATCGGCCGAGGCTCTTCCTTTATGATTGCCGCGATTAACGTCGCTTGGCTCTTCGCCGGGAATGCTTTCTGTCCGGTGGCCATCTCATAAACCGTGGCGCCAAATGAAAAAATGTCGCTGCGCGCGTCCGCCTCGCCACCCTCAAGTTGCTCCGGCGACATATATTGCAGCGTGCCGACGATCGTTCCTTGCACGGTCAATTGATTGCCGCGTGCACTTCCGGCCATAGGCTGAGTCACGGTCGGCGAGCTGGACATATCGGTGACGGCCGGTGCCGCACCCTTCGCTAAGCCGAAATCCAAGAGCTTCGCGCCCGCCTTCGTGAGCATCACGTTTCCCGGCTTCAAGTCGCGATGGATCACGCCTTGGCGATGCGCTCGCTCCAGCGCTTCGCAAATTTGGATGCCCACACGCAGAAGCTCCGGAGTCGGCATCGGACCTTGCTCGATGCGTTTCGCGAGCGTCTGGCCCTCCAGATATTCCATGACGAGATAATCGGTGCTGTCTTGCCGTCCGATATCGTAGAGCGCGCAGATATTGGGATGGTTGAGGCTAGAGACTGCGCGGGCTTCACGTTCGAACCGTTGTCGCACCTCCGGAGCGTCGGCCAAATGCAGCGGCAAAATCTTGAGGGCGACAGTGCGATCAAGCCGCGTATCGCGCGCGCTGTACACTTCGCCCATTCCACCCGCACCGATAGGTGCGATGACTTCGTAGGGCCCAAGGCGAGTTCCGCGAGTGAGTGCCATTCGCGGGGATTATACGCGAGCCGAGTTGCGCGGCAAGGAACAAAACTTCGCAGGGTCTAAGAGGGTCCGGAATCGTGGCGCGCGCCGTGTAGCACGGCGACAGCATGAGGAAGTAACTCGGCGATAGCGTCGAGTGAGTCGACCGCTCCGCGCGGGCTACCGGGAAGGTTAATGATGATTGTCTCGTCACGGATTCCTGCTACTGCGCGGGACAAAATCGCGCGAGGAGTTTTCTTGGCGCCTTCCGAGCGCATGTGCTCGGAGAAACCTGGAATCAGTCTCTCAACGACAGCTATGGTCGCCTCAGGCGTCACGTCGCGCGGCCCTAGGCCTGTTCCGCCCGCCGTGAAGATCACATCGATTATTTCGGCGCTCGTCGCGTCGGCCATCTCTTTTAGAAGCGTCTCAATCGCAGAGCGATCATCCCGTAAGATTGTGGACACCACAACTTGCCAGCCCAGTTCCTTACAGCGGGCAACTACTGCAGGACCGGAGCGGTCTTCGTACTTGCCACTGCTTACCGAGTCGCTGATTGTCACGACGGCAACACGCATGGAAAGGTTTAAGGACGGCTATCCCTCAGTTACTTCGGCGTCTTCGTCGGAAGATTGATGCTGCTCTTCGTCGACCAGCCGCAGTGCTTCCATCAGCAGACCTGTTGTTGTGCGGGAAATCGTCGAGCGCGATGGCGCGACATTGAAATCAATTTCGAATTCGCCGTCGGTCCACCGCACAGCCTGGAAAACCGCTGCTTCGCCTTCGAGGGAACCGAATCGCGCATCTTTGCATTGTCCCGAAGAAAAGAAAAGCTCGCAGGTCTCTTCGCCGCGGCGAATCGAGAGCTGGCACGATTTCTGCCCCATTTCGAGCGACTGCATCAGGTCCATGATGCTCATTTCTTCGAGGCGCCCTTGAATCACGCCCGGCCGCACCTGACGCTTCTGTAATTTTTCAAGCTGCAGACGATCTACCACTTTTTTGGCCCGTCGCACCAGGTCTTTCACGAAAAACGGCTTGGAAATGAACTCCTCGACGCCTTCGACGATAGGCCGCAGTTTCTCTTCGATATCGCCTCGGCTGGCCAAAAAAATAAACGGAATCAGCTTGGTCTGCTGGCGCGCGCGAAGTTTTTCATAGAGCTGGCGGCCATCGAGTCCAGGCATGCGGTAGTCGCACACCACGAGGTCCGGTGGATCATCCACGATTTTCAGCAGCGCGTCAGCACCGTCCGCGGCTGCTTGCGCGTCACAATGCGGCAGCAAGCCTTTCATCAATAGGTCGAGGATCAGCGCGTTGTCATCGACAACCAGTACCTTAACATCTTTCCCCGGAGTCATCGCTTTACACGCTTTCCTTCGCGATTGTATTCGCCGCTGCGTCCGCCCGATTTTTTCACGAGATACACATCGGTGATTTCCATTCCCCGTTCCAGAGCTTTGCACATATCGTAAATCGTCAGTGCCGCGACCGCCGCCGCTACCAGAGCCTCCATTTCGACTCCGGTCGGCCCCGTGGCCGTAGCCTCCGCGGTCACCTCAATTCCATTCTGGCACAGCTTCGCGCTCACATCCACGTGCGTCAATGCCAGGGGATGACAAAGTGGAATCAGCTCGGATGTACGCTTAGCAGCAGTAATTCCGGCGATTCGCGCGATTTCAAGTGGATTTCCTTTTGGCGATTTCAGCCGCCGCACACTGGCAATCGTGGCGCGTTGCATTCGAATAAATGCATGTGCGACCGCGGTACGCGACGTTGCGGGCTTCGCAGTCACGTCCACCATGCGCACGCCGCCTGTCTTGTCATAGTGGGAAAGCTTTTTCATCGCAAATATTAGAAAAGTCCGCGTCGCGGCAATATATCGACCATTTCACCCGCTTCGAGCTTGAGCTTCGATTCATGGACCACCAAAAAACAATTGCCGCGAACCACCGATCCAATATCTCCGGATCCTTCCCAGTGGAGTACTTCTACCGTGGGCTCGCCCCCGGGCCACTTCACGCGTGCGGGAACGAAATGCGCTAGTGGAGGCTTCTCGTCCACTGGATGTGCAAGCTTGGCCTTGAATAAATGCAGCGAACCCGGAGGATGACCACTCAGCGATTCTATCGCCGGGACAACGAGCAGTTCGAACGTAACCATGGTCGAAACAGGATTCCCCGGCAGCCCGAACACTGGCTTGCCGTGGCATATGCCAAACACTGCTGGGCGTCCAGGCCGAATCGCGAGAGCGTCAAAGAAGAACTCAATACCAATCTCTTTCAGTACCTGCTCCACGTGATCGTATTTCCCTACCGATACGCCACCAGTGAGAATCACGATGTCGGCCTCCAGCGCCCGCTCGATTCGAACGCGAAGATCGGCCACATCATCAGACGCAATTCCCAGGACTACCGGTTCGCCGCCGGCGAGTGCAACTTGCGCAGCCAGCGATATGCTGTTGCTGTTGCGAATTTGAAACCGTAGAGGCGGCGTGCCTACTGCAATCACTTCGTCACCTGTGGAGAGAATTGCCACACGAGGTTTCTTCGCTACTACAACACTGGCACGTCCGACTTGCGCGGCCATAGCGAGCTCTGCATAACCGAGGCGCTTTCCGCGACCGATTACGGTTTCTCCGACGCGTGTCTCCTGACCTTCCAGGACATAGTGTTGGCCCGCACGAACGCCCCGCTCAAAAACAACTGAAGCGCCAACGATCTCGGCATCCTCCTGCATCACCACGGCATTTGCGCCGCGCGGCAGGGGGGCGCCGGTCATGATTTGCACACACGTACCCACCTCTAGGGAACCCTCAAAAGCGTGGCCTGCGCGGCTTTCGCCGATTAATCGCAATCGTGTGCCGGGATACGCGGCATCGGCGGCGCGCAAGGCAAATCCATCGCGCGTCGAACGGTCAAACGGAGGATAGTTGCGGTCCGCGATTACTTCTTCGGCGAGAATACGGCCAAGAGCCTGAGACGGATTGCTGGCAAACTCGAGGCTTTCAGTTGCGACGCGGGACACGCTTGCACGTGCCTGAACAACTTCAATTACTTTCGCGCGTGCCGCTTCGTAGGAAAGCATGGGAAGTTGTCACAGCCAGGACGCGAGTTTAGTTCCTCGAGGGATGATTGTAGCATCCCGTTCCGGACCGGTGGATATCATCCCGATCTCAACCTGCAGCTGGTCGGAGATAAAATTCAAGTATTCGCGGGCTGCCAGGGGCAATCCTTTCACGTCGCGAATTCCCGGCGTGGGAGTCTGCCATCCAGGCAAAGTGTGATATTCCGGCTCGACTTCGGCCAGAGTTTCAGCGTCGGGCGGCATTTCCGTCAGGCGCTTTCCTTTGTGACGGTAACCGGTACAGATTTTTATTTCTTTCTGCGCGTCGAACACATCCAGTTTCGTTACCACCAGAGAATCGATGCCGCTAAGCATTTTCGCGAAGCGCAGGACCTCCAAGTCCAGCCAACCGCAACGTCGCGGCCGGCCGGTGACAGCGCCAAATTCGTTCCCGCGTTCGCGCAGCGCTTGAGCGTCCAGATCGGGCATCTCGGTAGGAAACGGCCCGCTCCCGACGCGCGTGGTGTAGGCTTTCGTCACTCCTACCACGCCTGTCAGCCGCGTTGGCGCCACGCCGAGCCCGGTCGCCACGCCGCCGGATGTCGCGTTCGATGAAGTGACGAAGGGATAGGTCCCGTGGTCGATGTCCAGCATGGTGCCCTGCGCGCCTTCGAACAAGACCGACTCGCCATTATCGAGCGCGTGATTCAACAGCGCTCCCGTGTCCGTCACCAGCCCGCGAATGTGCGCGGCCAATTCCAGATATTGCTCTAGCACTCCCGCGGTTTCCAGTGGATGCCCATAAGTCGCCCGACTGATCGCATTCTTTTCGGTGATTACGCGCTCAAGTTTCTCCGCAAAACGCTCCGGATCGAGCAAGTCACAGACGCGAATCCCGCGCCGCGCCATTTTGTCTTCATAAGCCGGGCCGATGCCGCGCGAAGTGGTGCCGATTTTTGCTTCGCCGCGCGCTGATTCCGCTGCTTTGTCCATCTCGCGGTGATAAGGAAAAATCACATGCGCGCGATTACTCAAGAAAAGGCGTCCACGGACTTCGATCCCGGATTTTTTAAGGTTTTCAAGTTCTGCGACGAGCGCGGCGGGATCCACAACCGTCCCCGCGCCAATTACGGCCTTTTTTTCTGCGCGCAAAATGCCGCTGGGAATTAACTGAAGAACGAACCTACGCCCGTCAAAAATGACCGTATGGCCCGCATTGTGTCCGCCTGCGTAGCGTGCCGTGTAGTCGAACGAAGAAGCCAGATAATCTACAACCTTGCCTTTACCTTCGTCGCCCCACTGCGCCCCGACCACGACAATCGCTTTCGTTCGAGCTTTCTCCGCCACTCTCGCTCCCACCCCTCGCCAGGCCGCACCTTGCCCGCTCGATCTCAAAACTTAAGTTTTTACAGGAGGGCATGCCTGACAAACAGCAATTTCAATCCTACGCCTCGCTCACGCATAAACGCAAGCGTGGCCCTTCACGCGGAGTATTTACACGCTGAGTACGGATGCCCCAGTTTATTGAGGCGGGTATTCGGGCCTAACTAGAGGCATAACGAAAGCAGTCGCTAGCGTGGTCGTTGACCATGCCGGTGGCTTGCATGAAGGCGTAGCAGATGGTTGTTCCAACGAACCGGAAGCCTCGGCGCTTCAGGTCTTCGCTCATGGCGTCCGACTCGCGTGTGCGCGCGGGTAAGCGTTTGGATGTTGTCCACTTGTTTTTCTTCGGGCGGCCGCCAACAAATTTCCAAATGTAACGGTCGAACGTGCCGAATTCTTTTTGTACTTTGAGGAACGCTTGGGCATTCGAGATCGCCGCAGCAATTTTCAGGCGGTTGCGCACGATACCTGCGTCCGCAAGCAGCGCGCGGACTTTTTTCTTGCCGAAGCGTGCGATCTTCCGAACATTGAAACGGTCGAACGCCCGGCGGTAATTCTCGCGCTTGTTAAGAATTGTCTCCCAACTCAAGCCCGCTTGCGCGCCTTCCAGAATCAAAAACTCAAACAGCACGCGGTCGTCGTGCACCGGTTTGCCCCACTCGTTGTCATGATACTCGACCATCAGAGGCTTCTGCGCCCAACGGCAACGCTTCCGGGCCTTGTTTGATTTTGCAATCATCGTGACGTTCTGAGGAGGGAATGCACCAGGTTCATACCGACTCGTCGCGCGAGCCGCTTTTTTGCGCAGCGGAGAGGCAACGGGGACACAAACAATCGGAGTGGCGTTCGCGAAGCGCGTTCAGACTATTGCGGTCCAGCTTCAACTCTTCGCACCAGCAGCCCGCGGCGGACGCGCTGCAGGGAAACGTCTCCCCGCATGCCTCGCAGGTCTTCTGCGTCGGCGCAGTCCCAAGGGTTTGCGGTCCAGTCATGCCGGAGCTCATGCTCCACCGTCTCTTCTCGTTCCGAGATCCGCGCTAGGAAATATGGCGCTGGATAGCTTTCACGATCTGCTCTTTCGGCACAGCTCCGACGAGCTGATCGGCCACTTGTCCGCCCTTGAAAATGAGTAGGGTCGGGATGCCTCGTATGTTGAATTTTCCGGCGGCGTTCACGTTCTCGTCTACGTTCAGCTTGACCACTTTCAGCTTCCCTGCGTTCTCGCGCGCAATTTCTTCCACCGTCGGCGAAAGCATGTGGCACGGACGGCACCAGTCGGCCCAGAAGTCCACGAGGACAGGCTGCGTCTTGCTGGCCTCAATCACATCTGCGTCAAAGCTCGCATCGCTCACTGCTTGAATGTCTGCCATGTTCTTTGTTTTCCTTGTCGAGCATTACCGGTCACCGACAGGCCGACGCCAGTTCAACTCGCTAGTGTTTTAGATGTTCCAACCACCCGTGGGATTCTAGACCTTTTCGCCGCTTCGTACAGCGTGACATATGCCGCCGCCGAAGTCTTCCATGAAAAATCCTTGATCATGCCATTTTTTTGCAGTACCCGCCACGATTTGGGATCCTGGTAGAACTTTAAAGCTGTTCGCAGGCACTCCAGCAGCGCGGTTCCTTCATATGCATCGAACTTGAATCCTGTGCCCTGCTGCGTTCTGGAGTCGAAATTCTGGACCGTATCGTCCAGGCCTCCGGTTGCGCGCACCACTGGAACAGTGCCATATCGCAGGCTATAAATTTGATTCAAGCCGCAAGGCTCGTAGCGCGATGGCATCAGAAACATGTCCGCGCCGGCTTCAATTTTATGCGCTAGTGCATTGTCGTAGCCGATCTTGACGCCCACCGATCCCGGATATTTCTCGGCCAGCATTTTGAAGAACTTCTCATATTCGGCCTGCCCGGTGCCCAACACGACGAGCGAGAGAGTCTCTTTCATCATCTCACCCGCCACTTGCGCAATCAGATCGAATCCTTTCTGGTCGACAAATCGCGAAACAATTCCCACCAGAGGGCGCTCCAAAATCTCAGGCTTATCGGAAGACAACTTGAAAGCATTGAGCAAATCTTTCTTGCAAACTTTTTTGCCGTCAAGATTCTGCGCCGAATAATTCTGGGCGATCAGAGTATCCGTCTCCGGGCTCCAAATCGAATAGTCGACGCCATTCAGTATCCCGACCATCCTATCCGCGCGCTGGATGATCACACCTTCCATTCCCGCACCGTATTCCGGTGTCTGAATTTCCTTCGCGTAGCGGCGGCTCACCGTCGAAAGATAGTCGGCGAAGAGCAACCCGCCCTTCAAAAAACTAATCTTCCCGTAAAACTCAAGCGCGTCCATTGCGAACAGCTGAGCGGGAAGGCCTGATTTCCGAAGAGCGCTCTGCGGGAAAATTCCCTGATACGCGAGGTTGTGAATCGTCAGAACTACGGGCAGAGAGCGCACCGCCGGGTCCGCTCTGTGCTGCGTTCGCAACAAGACCGGCACCAGCGCAGTCTGCCAGTCATGGCAGTGAATCACATCAGGTAGCAGGACTCGCTTGGCAAATTCGATCACCACGCGCGAAAATTCCGCGAACCGTTCAGCATTGTCGGGGTAATCGCCGGACTTGTCTCCGTAGGGCTGTTCGCGGTCGAAGTACCCGGGGTCGTCAACGAAGAAGTAACGTACTCCGGCGACCGAAGCCCCCTCGGCAATGGAGGGAAACCGTACGTGGTCACCGAGCGAAACGGTAACACTTGAAACCAGCATCGAAGTAATGCGGTTGCCACGGTAGCGCGGCAGCAGAACGGCCACCTCGTGGCCAATCTCCACAAGCGCCTTCGGCAGTCCCTCTACTACATCGGCTAAGCCGCCCGTTTTCGAGTAAGGCAGTCCTTCTGACGCAACAAATAAAATTTTCATCAGCCCTCGAATGACAGAAAAACGGTAGCGGAACGTTTCCGCCGCGTCAAGCTAGTAACCAAGCCGACCGGCATGAGCCGTTCGCCTTATCTTCGTTCCTGCGATTAGTTCGCACCGCCGCGCGACGCATTGCTACACTCTGGCCGGCATGTCTCGACAGCGCATGGGACAACATTTTCTCGGCGACGCCGCATGGCGCCAGCGCATTCTCAAGATCCTTCGTCCGGGCGCAAATGAATCGTGGATCGAGATTGGCGCGGGACACGGCGAAATGACGCAAATACTGGCCGCTGACGGGCGCCGCGTCATGGCCATTGAAGCGGACCCGCACCTAGCAGAAGAGTTGCAACAGAAGATCCGCTGGGACGGACACGAATGGCCGAACGTCGAGATTATTTCTGAGGATGTCCTCACTGTCGATTTCAAAAAGCTGCTCAGTGGCAATTCTCGAGTCTACGGCAACTTGCCTTATTACATCACGTCGCCAATCCTGCACCATTTGTTCGATTATGCCGGCCAGATCCTCTCCATTCACATCGTAATCCAATTGGAAGTGGCTGAGCGAATCGCAGCGAAGCCCGGCCGGCGCGAGTATGGTTATCTTTCGGCGCTGTGCCAGTTTTACGCCAAGCCGGAAATTGCGCTGCGCATTCCGCCCGGCGCTTTTCGACCGCCCCCTCGCGTGAACTCCGCGCTCGTAGGAATGACTCTTCCCGGGCAGCGCGCGTCCTTGAACGTCGGCGATGAGAAACGCTTTCTGGAATTCGTTCAGGGCTGCTTCGGCCAGAAACGCAAGATTTTGCGGAATAATTTGCGATCGATTGCATCAGATCAGCAGATTCACCAGGCACTCGAGGACTGCGGCTTGCGTCCCGATTCGCGGGCCGAGCAATTGACTCTTGCCCAGTTCGCCTCTCTGTTCGCCAAACTTTCTTAGGCTGTGGTTGGCCCGTCGTGGGTGTCTTCTATGAGAGCCCTAAGCCGGTCGGGGAAGTTGGTCATAATGCCGTCCACACCGGCGGCGATCATTCTTCGCATCTCTTCGACGTCGTCCACGGTCCACGTTGCGACCTGCAAGTCAGCGCCATGCGCTCGCTCGACGAGTTCCGGTGTAACTAGGGACGACTGGGGACACAGTTGGCGCGCACCCAGCTCGAGTGCGTCTTTGACATAATCCGCTCCCGATTCGTCTCCCAATAAACCCATCATGATGGAAGCGTCCACTCGCCGTAGCGCGGCAAGAGTCGTCTGATCGAACGAGATTACGATGGTGCGCGCCGCGTTCTGGGCATTTTGCAGCGCAGCCATCAGAGAATGGTGCATACCCCAGGCCGCGTCGTACTTCACTTCCAGGTAGAAGATCACATCGTTTTTGCGAGCAAAATCCAGTATCTCGTCCAAGGTGGGTATACGCTGCCCCATGAAATCACGATCGAACCACTTTCCCGCGTCCAGACGCCGCAATTCGGCGAGAGTGAAGTCGCGAACAGAGCCGCGGCCATTTGTGGTTCGTTCAAGCGTCGGGTCATGAATGGCCACGAACTGTGCGTCGCGGGTCAAATGAAGGTCGGTCTCGATGAAACCAGCGCCCAACTGGACGGCGCGCTCATATGCCGCCAGCGTGTTTTCCGGGGAGTGCCCGGAAGCGCCTCGATGCGCGATGATCCAAGGTTTTCGCATGAACCTGTGGTTATCGTAGCAGATAACCCGCTCCCGGCTAGTCGCTCCCGCTAGGTGCGTTGTAGAACTTACAACCTAGGTGATCGGGTATCAAAGCCGGGCCAGTGAGCTTTCGCTGCCAGGGCGGTAGTCGCGCCTATTGAGAGGTCTTCTCGCTGGCGTTTCGCCCGGTGCAAATCGTTTTCCTAAATAGGACAACGTGTTGCCTAGGCCGGAAGCCTCAATTGGTAAAGAGCTTCAGATTTTCGACTTTTTTTCACTTCTTGCCGATCGCGAGCAAATAACTTATTTATCTACAACTAGATAAGATTATCACCCGTCGCGCCGAAGCTTTTAGCTCTTTGGTCAGTCGATTGCCCGCACTACCTCGCCGCTCCCAGAGGCATTCGCGATGAGCAGTGCGAGAACGCAAATGGACCTTACGCCAGTGCAGGCGATGAACTCGGCCCCAGCCGGCTTCGATCCGGCGCGCGACCTCCCTGCGGGCTTTCTCGAATTCCTGCTACCTCTGCACCGTTCGTTTACCCCTCGTCAGCGCGACCTGGTTGAAAAGCGGACGGCGGCACTCGCGGCTTCCCACCAAGGCCGCCTCCCGAACTACCTACCTCCATCCCCTGCAACCACGGATGCCTGGCAAATCGAGTTGCCTGTATGGTGCCGGGACCAGCGCAACCAGATGACCGGGCCGGCGGACGACGCGGAACTCGTCGTGAAGATGCTCAACTCCGGAGCTCCCGGGGTCATGCTCGACCTTGAAGACTCCATGGCCAACGCTTGGCCGAATCTAATGCAAGGCGTGACCAATATCCTCGCGGCGCTGCGCGGAGAACTCACCTATTTCGACCGCAAGCGTAACCGAACAGTAGGCATCCAGCCGAGCGATACAGTGATTTCGCTGCGGCCACGCGGTTTGCATCTTCGCCAGGCCAGGATTCTGGAGGGCGAAAAAGTTTGCGCTTCATTGTTCGACGTGGCGCTTATCGCGTTTCAAGTCGACCCAGCCAAACTCAAGCATTCGCTTACGTTTTACATTCCCAAATCTGAATCCGCCGAAGAGGCCACTTGGTGGCGCAGTGTTTTTCAAGCGATAGCCCGCTGGAAAGGATGGCCCGCAAACTACATCAAGTGCATGGCGCTTGTTGAGTCGCACCCTCTTGCATACCAAATGGAAGAGTTTGCCGGCCACTTGCGAGAGCACATCCTGGCGTTGAACCTGGGCCGCTGGGACTACATGGCTAGCCTGATCCATTTCAATTTGCACGATCCGAATTGGGTGCTTCCCGACCGCAATACTATCCCGCACGATGTTGCGTTCTTTCAGAACTTGCGCAATCTTTTGCCCGACACTTGCCACAAGCATGGACTACTCGCCATCGGCGGCATGACCGCTTTGTACCCCAGCCGAGAAGATGCCGAATTGAACACACGCGCCCTCGCTGCTCTCGAAAAAGATAAGAAGAATGAAGCGATGTCCCTGATGGACGGCGCTTGGACCGGTCACCCCGATCAAAACGAAATCGCCGTGAAGCAGTTTCCTGCTCCCAATCAACTGAACGCACGGCCTGCCAACCAGGATCCGCACCCGGATCTTCGTCCGGTTCCCACGGGTGTCGGCCAGCGGACTCTTGGCGGCACGCGCGCCGCTATCCGCACCGTGATTCGCTATCGCAACGGCGTGCTAAATGGCCGGGGAGCCAGCTTGCTCGACGGTTATATGGAAGACCTTGCGACAGATCGCATTTACCGGCTCATGATTGCGCAACGCGTGCGCCACCGCGACAGTGTTCCCATTTTGGACGACAACGGCCGAGCCATAGTACACACACCGGAGCTCATTACCCGCCTCTTCGACGAAGAACTGAAGCGCATTATCGCAGAGCTTCCAGCCGGCGCGCCGGAAGGAACCGTCGAGCGATACACCCAGGCAAGGATTATGAGCGAAAAGATGATCGTCACAGAGGAGTTCAATCCTGTATAGCGTTATACGCAACATGTTGCACAGCTTGACGGTGTTGAAGAAGTAGAAGTAGAAGTAAAAGTAGTTGAAAAGCAAACGCAATAGGGTCTGTCGAAGCAATTGAAGCTGCGTCGGGGAATACGCGGCTTTGTACTGAGGGAATTCGACGGCAGCGGCCCTCGACCATTTCGGGCAGTCATCGGTTTCGCGTTCCGTCCGCAGGGTGACGCGGCGCGCTGAACTTGATTGCCGAACCGGTCACGCTGGAAGGGGGAAAAGTGGCGCTGTTCGTTTTGTTTATCGTAGCTGTTGTCGTCCTGCAAACCTGGCTTGATTGGCGCGATGCGCGAAAAGGCTGGGTCCTGCCGGAGTGGGTCAAAGGCGTGGCCTTGGCCGGGGCTCTGGGCGCTCTACTCACCGCTGCAATCTCGTCCGCGTCGTTTCTGTTGCAGGACGCTGCGGGAGAATGGACCGGCGGCGGAATGGGCTCTGGTCTACTTTGGCCGGAGCTGGGCTTCATGCTCGGCGGTATGGCTATTATTATCTTTGTCGTGCGAAAGAAACGATTGCGTCTCTTCCTCGCGCTGTCCGCCTTGCTGATTGCAGCCTTTTGGCTCGGCATAGCGCTCTCTTCCTAACGGCGTAACGCGCGACCCGGGCAGCTGTTATGTCGCTGTTCCAGGTTGAAGAGCACCGCTTCCCGCCTTGCTCCCGATTTGCCGCCATTCACCGGTAACCACCCGCCGCTCGCCGAAAAGCCAGAGACTCGTTCGCGGTTTGCCTCTAATCTCGCGACATGGACAGCAACAAAGTTTCGGCGGGAGACGAGAAGATGACAAACGCGAATCGGCGGACACAAGCGACGGCTTCAATTTCCGGGTCAGCGGCCATATCGGCGGCAGCCACCGTATTGGTCCTGGTAGGCATCGTGTTTCAAGGCGCCGAACTCGGCTTCGGCCATATCGTCCCCGGTAACTTTTGGCTATTTTCCGTTCTGGCGACGAACATTTGGAATATGCTCTCGCTGCACGTGAACGTCTCAGCTGTGCAGGAACTTTGCCGATTCTGGCCGTTGCTCCTCGTGGGTTTCGGCTTGGCGATCATACTGGCCGCTAGGGAAAACCGTTCCCGAAGTCTTTCAGGCAGCCGCAAGGAGGAAAGCCATGGGCTGTAACACTAGGAGCTTTAGCTGGAGCCTTACTTTCGGCTTACTCATTGCTGCCGCGGGCGTGATCCTGTTGCTCGACCAACAGGGCATCATCGACGCTAACCGGGTCTTTCAGTATTTCTGGCCTGTCCTCTGTATTTCGTTCGGGCTGGTGAATCTGTTTCAAACAGGCGGTAGGCGGACCTGGGGCATTATTCTGCTCGTAATCGGTGTCCTTCTTTTGTTCGATAGTTTGGGCTTCGCGCACGTCGGGTTTCAATCCATCTGGCCCGTGATCATCATCGCTGTCGGTGGGTTGATGGTTTGGCAGGCAATCGCTCCTCACTCCAACCCTATCAGCGGACAGGCGGCTACCTTGCGCGAGCGGCTAAACCAGTGGCGCAAGGGCGATTCATCGGATTCTGACTTCAATCACGTTGCAGTCCTGGGGGGATTCAAGCGGCGGGTCACCGCGAAGAATTTTCGCGGTGGAAGCATCATGGCCATTATGGGTGGTTTCGAGATCGATTTGCGGCAAGCCGGCATAGACGGCGATTCAGCCGTGATCGATGCCACCTCTATTATGGGGGGCGGTGAAATTAAGGTCCCGGACACCTGGCGTATCTCTCTGGACGGCCTCGGGCTTATGGGCGCATACGTCGACGAAACTCATCAAATTCCTCCGATCGATGGTACGGCGCAGAAGCATTTGATTGTCAAGGGCATCAATTTCATGGGCGGCGTCGTCGTCAAGAATTGAAGAAACCGCATGCATCCCATATTTTCTCAACTTCGGCGGCTCGGCCTTTACCTTCTCGTCTGGATTCCCATCGCGGGGATGCTTGCTTATCTGCTTACCATCCCTCGCCAGATCACTTTGCGCGAAGCGGGAATTCTCTCGGTTCCACTTTCTCTCATTTACGCTTTCGTTTGTCTTTCTTCGTGGTATTCCTGC
>Ga0209330_1000231_pt1 | contig 27117 bp, 17 predicted proteins | sample JacPinW_OM2H0_O3_FD_187969 | JGI IMG/M metagenome (GOLD analysis project Ga0209330, IMG submission 187969) | Forest soil microbial communities from Algoma, Ontario, Canada - Jack Pine, Ontario site 1_JW_OM2H0_O3 (SPAdes) (version 2) | ecosystem: Environmental > Terrestrial > Soil > Boreal...
TCCGCTTCCGCCGCCTGAACCGCCGCCGGTTCCGCTGCTGGTGGTTGCTGCCATCATCGCACCTTGCGAAAGCGGAACGCGCCCTTGCAACGCCTGCTGTTGCGCGGCGACATTTGTTTTCGCGCTCTGTGCGTTCGCTGGCGAGCCCACGCTCCCCGCGACTGCTCCCACCCATGCAATCGCGAGCGCAACGTCGTCCCAGTAGGGATAGAAATAATATGTGGTGGCGGCAGCGAGTCCCGAAACCGCGAGCGAGCCGTTTGGAACGGCCGTAGCTGTACCATCCGCGCGCGAAATTGTGAGCCCGCTCCAGGACCACGTGATGCTCGAGGTTGTGGAAACGTACGTAAACCCACCAGACCACGTCGGAGGCACCGAGCCTTCCATCAGCACGCCCGCTTTCGTTGGATCGATTTGATTCCCGGTCAGCGCGCCAGACGTGACGCGCGCAAAAGTCGTGCCGTCGGTGATCTGGCTGTCGATGCTCCAGCCTTGGTTCGGCCCGAGCGAAGCCGCCGCCAGTCGTTGCATCGCCTCGTAAAGCTGCGGATTCGTCCGCCGCAGCGCTTCAATTTGTGAAATATTCAGCATGGTTTTGGGATAACTCGCTATTCGTTGCTCAATTCGTTCCGCGCACAATCGCGAACGGATCCGGCTTTGCCCACGGCACCAGCTTGGTGATGGAGAACCACGACCCTGGCGAGTTCGTGCCGATCTGGTATGACACGCGCTCGGCCAGCACGTTCGTGAACTGCTCCATGTCGCGAGAAGCGGGCGCGGACAGCGTCCAAGCACCCAGCGAGAGCACGCTCACGTCACCGGGCGAAAACGAAGTCAGCGATAGCGAGCCCGCGCCCTGCACGTAAGCGGTCAAGTACCCGAACAAATTTCTGCCGCTCAATCCCGTAGCCGCAAGAAATGCAGTTGAGTAAAACGAATTGATCGCCGCGCCATCGTCTGAAAACTGCCCTTCGGTAAGCGCATAGATTTTTCCGCTCGAATTATTTGATCCCAGAAAAACTTGCGCCACCCCGTTGGTGCGTTCGATCAGCCCGCATGAATTCGCGGAGATCATCCAAGGCGCCCATTTCCGCGAACGCTCTGCCGCCGCTGTGTAAATCGAAACGAGCGGGTCCTGCATGCCTTCGGTGTAATCCAGCATCAGAATCTGATTCGGCTGTGTGGCCGCGCCCATCGGCACGCCCACATAGATGCGTTTGTGCTGCGTGTCCACCTGCACCCAGAGCAGTTGGCCGAATTCCCAATTGATCGCGTCCCATGTGGGCTGAATCTCTTGCGACAATTTCATCGGTTCGCTGCCGTCGAAATAATAAAGTCCCGAGCGGCCCGCGATCACCACCCATTCTTCGCCGTAGCCCACGCCGTGGGTCGAAGGAGTGCCCACTTTGTTCGACACTTCCTCCACTCCCCAAAGTGCCGGCTCGTTCACTCCGTCCGTTGCGGTCACATACATCGAGCGTTCTTTCACAAAATACAAATTGCTGCGCAGCGTGAACGCCGCGCGAATTCCCTGCCCGTTATTTGCCGCGATTTCTTGTATGCCGGAGACGCCGTCGTAACTTTCCGGGGTTTGCGTGCCCGACGCGCGCACCAGCGAGGAATTCTGCGCCGCGAAAGTTGGAAATATTTCGATGTCGTCAACAAGGAACGACTCTCCGTTCGGCCCCGGCGTGCCGTCCGCATAAACGCGCAGTGTCAGATCCGGTGGCAGCGAAGTTTGTGGCGGAAAAAGCTGCGCGATGAATTCCTGGTACGACACCGTAGCCTGCGCCGAGGAAACAACCAGGCCTGCACCGACCAGTCCAGCCGTGGGGCTGAAAGCGTTGATGCGCAGCGTTCCGGTGGAAAGGTTCGAACTCCGCGCCACCCGAACGCGTACAGAATAATCCGTATTGTTGACGAGCAACTGATCGCCGAACGCGTCGGTGATTGCGTTTTGGACGATGGTTCCGCGCTGGACTGTGACGCCATCGGCCGTGATGCGATACGCGTCGCCCCAAACTGAAAAAATCTGTTCGCGGCTTCCCCCCGCGCTGAAAGTTGTGCCGAGCTGCCACCCGAGCGGGCGTCCATCGCCGGAAATATCCCAGCCGCCGTCGAACGAAAGATTGCGCCAGTTGTCCATCTTGGCCCGTTCGCCCCACCAGAACATACGCTCGGCGTAATCCACCACGCCAAGCTGGCACGGCAGCTCGATCTGGCCAAACAAATTCTCCACGCTGAGGCCGCTGAGCAAAATCGTATCGGTAAAATCCACTTCGAGCGAGGTGGTGGTGTTGTCATTGATAGTCATCGTAGCGGGCACTTGATAAAAAGTGGCGCCGCCACTAGCCGTGAACGCGAGCAGTCGTTGCACCACGTTCGAAGGCCCGGTAGGAATATTCGTCACATTAACTTTTTTGCTGCCCGCCGCCGTCCACGTGGTTGGAGGCGAAGGCGCCGTCATGAATCCCTGCCGCGTCACAAAAATTACGGAACATTGATGAACACCCGGCGAAATGTTGCCGGCGTCGGTGGCGTCAGCGACCGTTGGCCCTTCGGCCGGGCCGATCTGGCTCACGCGATCGAAATTCGTGTCGTCGTACTGGCGCGGGATGTCCTGGCCGATCAGTCCGTCACCAAAAGCCATGTATTCGCGGCCGAAATGTGTGTCCGACGCAAGATAAAGTCCCGGCTTGCCGCCCGACGCCACTACGGAAAGCACGCCGGGCGAAGTTTCCTTGTACAAATTCCCAATCGAATCCAGCGCAATCATTCGCTGAACGAGATTCGTCGTAGCGTAAGTTTTCAGCCCGTTGATCTGCGGCGCGCCGGCAGCCACAGGAAATTGCGAGACGAGTCCCGGTCGCGTGCGCACTCCGCCCGGAAAAAACTCCACGTCAGCAAGGGATGGCGACATCCCAGGCGGCACGTCAGACGGATCGAGCAGCGTGATCCAAGTGCTAAAAATATTCAGCGGCAACGGCGTAAAGGTTTCAATCGACATAGTGTGAGACGCTCGCGATGCTGGGATTATCAGGTTGAGTAGGTCCCGACTGGCTTATGGCTCGGGAAGAAGTGTTAGAATTCGCTGCCATATGGACTGGCGGAGCGATCGACGAACGAACGCAGCTCTTGGCGCTGCCCTCCTCGCCGGTGCGGCGACCTTCTGTGTTTCGTGCTTAGCGCTTGTGTTGGCGGGAATATATTCAGGGGTGCTAAACTTTGCCCTCTTCGGGCCGGAGCCGCCGGAATCGCCTTGGGTGAACTTCGCCATAATCGGCGGTGGCATTGTTGTAGCCAGTCTGGCGGCTTGGCTGGTCTTGCGAGTTTTACGGAACAAACCTATTGCTCACTGAGTGTATGTGTTACGCGCAGGATTTTTGTCCTACTGAAATTTCTTGAAGATGCCGTAAAACGTAATCGTGTCGGCGGTGATTGCTGCGGGGTACGCTCCTGCGGCAAGTTCCGGGAACGGACCCGCGGCTGCGCCCTGCTGAAAGATTTTCACTTTGTTCGCGTTCATCGCGGCGCCGGGAATGAAAACGTAATCGTATCCCGCGAGCCCGTCCATCCACGCGGTTCCCTGCACCGGCGGCTGGTCCGACGCAATCAGCGGAACTTGCGAAAGGTCCAGCGTGTCTCCCGAGGTCGTGTAATTCCCTGACGCGACCACCGTGCCGCTGACGTGCACGCGCTTGCCGTCTTCCCATGTATCCACAATCGAAAATGTAAGTGCCATTGTTCCTCCAAGAGTGACAGGTGATTTTGCTTGCGTAGCGGCCGCCTTTAGGCGGGCGTAATTCTCGGAAATGTGATTCGCAATGCGCGACGAATCTTGCGGGCAAAAGATGGAATTGGGATTGGCGCCGCGACTACACGCGGCAGCTACATAGAATCCGTTTTCGCAGTCTGAACCGTCGTGAAGAAACCTTCGGGATGCTTGACGCGGTTCGCTCGCAGTCAGATAATCGCGAAACGTGGAGGTAATTTAAAAATGATCCGGCCTATTTCCGCAGCAGTTGCATTGGCAACCGCGCTCTTCATCCTTTGTACGAGTTCGCCCGCAAGACTCGCGGCTGCGCCTGCTCCCGCCGGTGCAGCCGATTCGCGGAAGATCGCTCCGGGCTTCACTCTCGATGATTCCAAGGGCGCCTCGGTGAAATTGTCCGATTACAAAGGCAGAGTCGTGCTGCTGGATTTCTGGGCCACGTGGTGCTACGGGTGCGGCCTTGAAATTCCCTGGTTCATCGACTACCAGAACAAGTACAAAGACAGCGGCTTGGCCGTCATCGGCGTTTCGATGGATGACGACGGCTGGAAAGTAGTGAAGCCCTTCATCGAAGAGAAAAAGATGAACTACGCTGTGGTCCTCGGAAACGCCGACCTGGCAAAACTATATAAAGTGGAAACCATGCCGGTAACGGTGTTGATTGACCGCGAAGGCAAAATCGCCGAATCTTACTTCGGCATGGTCGATCGCGCCGCCTGCGAAGCGAGAATCCAAAGCCTGCTAAAGGACGACGCCAAGGCCGCCGTCAGATAACTCCGCCCACTATTCTTGGTGGACTCACCGATCCGCTACAAGTCGTGTCCGCTGGCTACAGAGCGCGCTCACTGTTATGATTTATGACTGTGCGCTGAGCGGCACCCGGTTCGATTCTGCGGCGCACAACCCGAACGCCTTCAGTTGAATCCTAAGCGTCGAATGTAAGGAGAGATTGGTGCGACGATTGCGAATTTTTTGCGCCGTAACCGTATTGACGCTGCTTGGATTTGCGGTCGTACTCAAATTGCCGATGGCAACGTCGGTTCGCGCACAGAGCAAACCGTCCGTCATCACTTCCTCTCCCCAGACCTCTTCCGCCAAAACAAATTCGAGTGCTACGCCGGCACAGACCGTCGCGGCTCTTTCACAGCCGCAGGTGAACACTCTGATCACCATCGCCACAAATATTTCGGCGCGTTCGCTCGCCGTTGAACCTCAATCTTCGAGTGCAACGAATGCGGCGAGTGTGGAAAATTCCAGCGTGCCCCAGTCCGCGACTCTTTTTCTGACGAATTCCGACAAAGGTAATCGAATTTTCACTTTGGTGACCGCGCTGAGCACCTCCGCTGCCAATGCTTCATCGGGCGCGCGCGCTACAGCTCCTGTAGCTGGCAGCAAGCTTGCGCTGTTTGCCGGACAGTCTGCGGCGGGATCTCTTGGTGACGGCGGACCAGCCTCCGGCGCGGAATTTGATCTAGGACTCGACTCGCTCGCGATGCGCAGCAGCATTGCTGTAGCGCCCGACGGCACAGTCTTTGTGGCGGACACGTTGAACGGCACAATCCGCAGCATCGCGGGCGCGGCTAGTAGCGAACCCGGAATAGTTCGCAGCGTAGTAGGACGCTTTGGTTCCCGGCAGAATTTTGAACTCGTCGAGCCGCTCGGCCTGGCGCTCGACCGCGCGGGCAATCTCTATATAGCGGATCGCGGCGCGAATGCAATAGTCATGCTGCAAGCTGCCACCTCTGCTACGCCAGGCGCGCTGGAAATCCTCGCACACGTCGTGTCACCCGCGAGTGTCGGCGTCACGCTGGACGGCAGCAAAGTTTTCGCTGCTTCGCCCGACACCGGCTCCATCGTCGAAATCAACACCAAGACCCGCTCGATTTCTACTGCTGCCATTTCGCCTTCGCAATTGTTTGTAGCCAACCAACAAGCCACGGGCGGCAGAATTATTCCCACGGGTGTTGCTGTCGACGGTGCGGGAAACCTGTTCGTCTCATTTTCTGGCCCCGGCGCTGGGCTGGATCAAATCTGGCGGCTTGATGCGACGTCCGGGAAAGTGACGTCCGCAACCCGAGGTTTGACTTCTCCCGGCGAACTCGCCTTCGACTCCAACGGAAACCTCTTCATCGCAGACCAAGGCACTCACAGGCTTCTCGAACTGCGCGGCGCCGGCGTGCCGGCTAACGGCGTTTCGCTGTCTCCTCCGGTCGGCCCCGTTCCGACGGATTTCGGACTGGAGCCGGTTGACGGCACAACCCCGTCGCAGCCGTTCACGCTGACAAACAATTCCGGCGGGACCATCTCGCAAATCGCCCCCAGCATTCAGAGCGGCGAGACCAATTTTAAAGTGGCCAGTACTTCTTGCACGACCACTCTTGTAAACCTTTCGAACTGCGCTATCAACGTGGCATTTACTCCGCAATCGAGTGGCGTGCTTTCGGACAATTTGGCGGTAACCTACACATCAGGCGCAAACCCGCCCGCCACTTTGACCGCTGCGGTCACCGGCACTGGCGACGATTATCAAATTGCCCTGGCCAGCGGCTCTCCGCAGCAAATCAGCGTCAATCCTGGCGTGGCGGCAACGTTTCTCTTGCAGATCGTGCCGGACGACATGTTCAGCGGCCCAGTGATGCTAATCTGCCCGGCAACCTTGCCCACTTCCACGACGTGTGGCATTTCCGCAGGAACTACGGTAACTACTCCATTGGTTCCGACCCTGATGGTGAATGTTGTCGCAGGCACCCCGCTCCCGTTTAACGTCACCTTTCAAACTACAGCGAAAGGTACTCCCGCACCTGCTTCCGTAGGAGTGCTTCCAACGATTCAACAGCCCGGCGAAACAAACCGCCCGCCGGCTTCCGCACCACGGCTTGCACAATTCTCCGCAATCGCGACTCTTGCCGCATTCGGGATTCTGGCCGCGATTTTGTGCGCCTTATTTGTACCGGGTGTTCTCCGGCGGGAACTTGCACGGCCGAACACAACGCGTGTCACCGTCACGAATTCTCATGGCGTTGCGACTAGGGCCGCGCACTTAGCGCGATTGGGTGCCGTTGGTGCGTTCCTCGTTATTTGTGCCGCCGCTCTAGCAAGTTGTGGCGGCAGCAGCACGCCAACATTTCCCCCTACCCCGGCAGGCACGACTAACCTCACCGTTCAGGCTACAGCTCAGGGCGCCACGCGCGGCTTCGTCGTCACGCTAGTCGTCAACAGATAGCGTCCCCTGAATGCAGCGAGGAAAACTACGTCTCACAAATAAATTATCCGGCGGTGGTAACTGTATGGCTTTCGGCGTCGTCCCTTGGTCTGTTCCGGACGCACGTAACGATTGATCAGGTTTTCCGCTGCAGTTTGCGCCGAGCCAAGCAAATCCGCAGCCAGCGCGCGAGCTCCGCGAGAACGAGCCGCCAGCGCCGCCGTTGCAAATCCCAACGCGTCCGTGGCGCTTCGAATCTGCACCGGATCAGTCCCCAGCACAAGCAACGGCAGAATCTTTTCGTAGCGGACACGCACGGTAATGGATTGCGTCGCACCGATCAGGTTTACTTTATCCTCGCGCCACTCCCACAGACGCAGATAGCTGCTCGGCTGCAGGTTTAACATCCCTCCGCCACTCATGAATTTTTCCATGGGGACGAACGTGTCGGTCGTGTTCGCCGTGGCGCGCTCCCATAACATGTGCGGCATCAGGCAATCGGCTGGGAGCTGCGGGCTGGAAACGTCGCTGATTTCCAGGTTCGTCGCACCCGTGTCCGAGTTCACATCAAGCTCGATATCCTGCTGCTCAACCAGCACGCTTACGCCGTTTTCGGCGAGTTCGCGCTGCAATCCGCGATATGCGGAATTGAGCAGCGGCATTAGCAGCGTGTCGGTAAACACCACGCCTGCCGAGTCGTTCACCAGCGCGCGCGCCAGGTTCAGCGCGTCTTCCGCTTGCGAATATGCGGTTGTCGGGACGACGGGCATTGTTGCCTCCGGGAATTCTGTTGCGTATGAACCTGCGAGAAGTTTCGCGGACGGTTTACAGGAAGTGCGGCCTAAGAAGACATCGCTGCGCGTAATTGCGCTATCATTTTCGGAGATTGCACTTTGCCTGAATGACAGGAGGACGCATGACAAATCTGAATAAACGATTGCACGTCCCGGTACCCGGCGGTTTTGGTCCACTGCCCTTCAGTAGTGGAGTACTCGTAGGCAACACGTTTTATCTCTGCGGCCACGTCGGCGTGGATCCGGCTACGAAAAAAGTCCCACAAGATGTGGAGAGCGAGATTTGTCTAATGATGGATAGCTTCCGCGAGACTCTCGTAAAAGTGCAAATGACCCTGCAGGATCTAGTCTCCGTGCAAATCTTTTGCCCCGACGTTTCGCTCTTCGAACGCTTCAACGCTGTCTATCGCACCTATTTCACCGAGCCTCTGCCCGCCCGTGCATTTATCGGCTCCGGCCCGCTGCTCTTCGGCGCCCGTTTCGAAATCCAGGGTATTGCGGTGAAGGGATAGGCAATTTTCCCTTCTATTCTCCGATACAATTGAAAATGTACGTCGAACCGCTTGCGGCCGTCGCGTTAAATGTCAGCGTCATACTGCCCGTAGTGGCGCTATTTTCTCCGGTGACGTTGGCGACCGCGCCAGTGCCTCCCACCATCTTGCAAACAAAAATGGGAGTGAGCGGCCACGTATTCGTGAAGTTAATCGCAATCGTTGGATTCGCCGCAACGGTTCCGCTCGCAGTGACGGTTGCGGTGAAACGCTGGCTCGTCCCGCTTGCGGTGACTGTCGCCGAACTTCCCCACCCGCTCGATAGTGTGATGTTCGATCCGCTGATCGAGCTACCGCGATTCGCAACCAGGAAAGTTCCCTGTACTGTGCCCGCGAAAGAAATCGCGGCGTTAATTGTCGCCGACGATCCCGGAGCCATTACCTTCAGCGCATTTCCGCTGGTGGTCCCGGAGGCGGGTGCAATGGCGAGCCCGTCGCTCGCGTTGGACATCGAAACGGTGGCGGCGCCCAAAGCGCTCACCGCGTTTAAGTCGTTGCGCGCGAGAAAATTGCCCGAACTATCGAAAAACGAAATGGGAGTGGTCGATCCGCTCGGGTCCAGATCAAACATATGTCCCGTTTGTCCCGTGCTCAGTTGCGCGATCAAGCTCGGCGCAGTCCCGCTAGCGGCGCCCAGAAATTGGCCTCCCGCGCTGGTGGCATTCTGGCTCGTGCCGTTAACAGTTCCCTGCACGCTGAGATTTGAGTACACCGTGTCCGTTCCTGCGTTGCCGCTGTCGGCAAGCGGCGCAAAACGCGGTTCGGAAGGCATGGGCCCCTTCGCCAGAAACGCGTCGTCAAAATATATAAAGTTGCTGGACGAAGCTGAGTTCTCAAGCAGGAAAACCCTCATCGAATGCGCGACGGAAGTTGAAACGCTGAACCCATTCGGCACGCGGAAAATAACAGCGTAATTGCGATTTACCGTCCAGGTATTTGCCGTGGACACTTGCCAATCCGCGCCTGTGACGTTGCAGTTGCACGTAATTCCATTGTTGTAGGTCAGCGACGCATTCGTGCTCTGCCAGTTCCCGCCGTTGCCCCCGTTGTCCACGTAATTCGCAGGCGCGAGAACCCGCGCGTTGGTGGCAATGTTCGTGATCTTGTCTGCCTCGGTGCAGTTTGGGTCGGAGTAAAAACGGAAGCCCGGACGGAAATTAGCGGATGTGGAACCCGCAGCCACACGCACTCCAAAGGTGTATTCCGCGGCGGGGTCCACCTGAATGCATTGCGAGTTCACGCCAAGGCCCGCGGTAGCACCGTCACCCACTTTCACGCTGTAACTGCCTTGGGTGCTGCCGTCGACGGGCGCAGCTGAACTCAATTGCCGCACGTAAATTCCGGACGCGGCTTGATTGATATTTGTTCCGCTCACCCCGCTCCATGCTAACAAGGCGCTCCCGCCGCTCCACGCCTCGAATCCCGCGTTCGCAAGCAGGTTCGTGCTGGCCAGATCGTTCTGTCCGAAGTGCATCGACGGTGTCCAGTTGTGTCCGTTGTTGTCTATCGCAACCATCGCGGTCGCGGGTTCGTTGGGTTTGATTTGAGTGTTGTTGGTGATCGAAAGATAGGGGTCGAGAAGATGAATGCCAATCGCCGAGCCGTCCGATGGGAATTGAATACAATTGAAAATATCTTCGCAACGATTGTTGGGCCCAAAAGTCACGCTCGTGGCCCCGATAATGTTGTAGCAAATTTGTCCGAACGCGGCGGACGAGCTTTCGCAATCGTTGCCGTAAATTTCGTCATTGTTGGGATAATTCCCGTTACTGTCCTTCGACAGGACGTAGCCCGTGGAACTTGCGGGCGGCAGAATGCACGCGTTCTGTTCCAACACGATCGCATTGTAGATTCCGGCGAGAAAGAAGCAGGTATCACCGGCTGACTGCGGATTCATGTTGTTGTGCTTGAATAAAGTGTTCGTGCCGTCGAAATCTCCCACCGAAGTGTTGCCGTAAATTCCGTAGGAAGTCCCGCCAGTCCCAAGCGTGATGTTATTGTTCTCGATATCCGAGTGGCCGATGCTGGTCATATCGATCACTTTTGAATTTGCGCCGGTGGCAAAGAGCGCCATGCCTTCGATGTGTACAAAATTTATTTTCGATGTCGCTTGATTTGGGTTTTTCACCGTCGTGCATCCCGCATTGCCGCATGCGATGAAGCCGGAGGTGTCGGGATTGGCGATCGTGCCCGTTCCGCTCTCTTGATAGCCCTTGATGGACGCTCCATCCCCGGTTAATTCCACCGCGTCATTCGTAGTCGTGTCAGTCACGGTGAGCTGCCCCTGTCCCCAGAGCAAAACTGCGCCGGCAGGAATAGTGATGTGATGCGCTCCAGCGAGTGTTCCGGTCATTCCGCGCGCGTCGCATACCGATGAAGATGTGGACGCAGAAGCGGCTGCAAGGCATGCAGTGATCTTCGCCGCCGCATCCGCCCCCGTGAAACGTTCAGCCTTTTGTACTCCGTTAAGCGCATTGACCGCGGCGGTCCCGTTCACATCGAGATTGAATTGCGGATTCGTGTTATTGATCCCGAGCGCGCTGGGCGTGAAACGGTGCGCCGGTACCAGCGTGCTAATCATCGAATCTTGCCCTCCGGAGGATGGCAGCGTCGTCATCGTAAAACTGGTCGCGCCCGCGCCGGCAACGAATATGAAATTATTCTGCTGGGGTACCCATAGCCCGTTGTTCAGATTCGGCACGGTGGAAGTAGCGATGCAGTAGCCGGCAATCGTGCTAAGCCCGGCCAGTGGAGTTGTCCAGTTCCACGTGATCGCGTTGTTTGCGCCACTCAGCGCCACGCCTGTGCTCTGTTGTGACGGCGCCGACTCCGTGGAATTGCAACTCGTTGTAGTCGAGTACATCGTCGCGAAGTAAGTGCCTGTTGCGATCGAACCTCCGGTCGTTGCCGTGCCTACGACGTTTGTGGGTGGATAAGTTTTAGGAAACTGAATATCTATCGACCCCGCTGCGTTTTCTGCGATGCTCGCGCCATAACCGAAGTCGGTTCCATCGTTGAGCAGCAACCCGAAGACCGGGTCGATGCTGACCCCCGCGAATCGGCTGCCGTTATAAGTTGCGCGCAATGCGTCGCCAACATACGCAGCGAACTGGCCAACATCGCTGCGCAACCGCGGGTCTGGAGCGCCAGGACTATTTCCTTGCCGCACGAAGTAGTCAAATCCGTTCCAGGTTTCTGCCGAGCATCCTGACATCGGGTTACCATTGTTGTCCTGAACGAGAGTGGCGGAGGCGAAGTTGCCGCCCGCTCGAATGTTGCAGCCAACCACACCCGAACTGCTCGGATTGTCAATTTGAATCGCAGGCGCACCGTTATTTCCCGCGATCGAGTTGTCAATCAGCACTCCGCTCAGACTTGTCCCTGCGGAATTGACCTCAATCAAGGAGGGAAGGCCGGTTGAGTCCGCCGTAGTGACATTGTCAAAAATCATGCCGGTGACAGCCGGCAACGCGGCGGAGCCGGGATTTCCCGTGCTATTGGTTATCAAAAGGAACGGACCGAAATTCGCTTCCAATCCTCGAATGTCTCTGAATACCCAGTTTCCCGGTCCGCTGCCGCTGGTGTTTACGCGTTGGTCGTAATGAAAAGTTCCGTTGGCTCCCTGGAGGTTATCGAACTCCACCAATCCGACCAGCGGAGCTTCTCCCCCTAGGGAAACATCGCCCGTCATCAGCACGCAGTACGAAGCTACGCCTGATCCGGAGTTGGCGCATTGGCCGCCGTGCCATTCAAACCAGAAGAGGTTGGTAAGCTCGAGCGCGCTATTGTCTGGCTGACCAGTGTTCCGAACCTGTAGGTTTACATTCTCTAATTTCGCGTCTGTTACTTTATAAAGCCAGAGCGCCTTGTTGTAGGCGTCAATTTCTATATCTCTGAAGGTCAGAGAATTACTGCAAGTCGGAAATCGGCAGTCAAACGCGGGCGCATTGTTGGGGCTTGCACCGGGATTCACCACCAGCCTCGTCATCGGCGCCCGTGAGAATGCCAAAGTGCTGCTATTTCCCACTCCCTTGAGAGTTACGGAACTGCACGGAATTTCAAATATTGGTGCGGTAGAAGGAAGCTGCGTTTGCTTTATGGAATAGTATCCCGACGGGAAATCTATTTCGGGCACCACATTGACCCCATTAATAGCGTTTGAGCAAGCCGCATTGATGGCCGCCTGAATCGCCGCAGTATCGTCGGTTAGTACGTCGCCCTTCGCGCCGAACGCAGTCACGTCGATTCGCGGCCTGGGGCCCGTCACTGTCTCGTTTCCCAGCACGCTCAGCGAAGACGGTGTAAAGTTTCCAGGATTAAAATTCGTCGAGGTGAGGGTCCCGGTGACGTTCGCGTTCCCCGCCACGCTTAAATTTCCGCCCAGGGTGAGGCCGAACGCGGAAATATTATTTCCCACTCCGGTGGAAGAAGGATCTGCAGGCAGAATTACATCGGGAAAAATCTGCGTGCCGCTGATTTGCGGCGCCGTGATTTGAATTACGTAGCGTCCCGCCGGAGCGTAAAAGTGATAGTTGCCGAGCCCGTCGGATTGAAACGGATTTTGTGATGGCACGCTGAGCGTTGCATCGGTAAAGACTGTAGCCAGCGGCGAACAAGGTGTTCCGGTGGCAGTAGGTTGGCACACCGTTATGGTTGCGCCCGCAATCGGGTGGCCTTCGGGGCCGAACACGATGTCGTCCTTGCGCGAACCCTGCGCCCTGGCACCGGGCGCAACGAGAGCAGCAATCGCGGCAAGCGCCAGGCATCCCGCTAGGCTCACCCGCCTCGCCGGCCACGAACAAACGGCTCGCGCTAAATGTGAAGCCGTGCGCAACGCTTGACCGCCTGTCCGCCGAATTTTGCCGATTCGTATCATGTTGTGTTTGCCTCGTCGCTACTTTGTACCCTCGCTTTTGTACCGCAATCCCGCCAATTTATACAGAACCGCCTGTGATCCTCACCGCGAACACGCCGGGAGGCGGGTTCTGCTCGCGTAGCGCCGGGCTTCAGCTCGGCATCTTCACTTTCCCTGTTGCTGCTCGAAGAACCTATAGACTAAATCTGGACATCTCTTGTCTCTGTGCGATGCCTTCTGATCCGGCCGGCCAAAGTCGGCCCTACAGAGGCGAGGCGTTCCGGGAGCGGCGTATGATCCGAATCATTTGCAACAACGTTTCATTTTCCGCGCGAAACCGATCGCGTTTGCTCCGGATTAGTCCTCACCTTGCCGACCAGCCCGTGCTTCGCGGCCTTCTCCGCATCCAGAATTGCGCTGCAATGTTTGCAGACTGCCACGCCATGCTTCACTTTTTCACCACACGCGGGACAATCGTTCATGCGCATCGGAACGTAGGCCCATTCCCGTTCGACGCCCAGGCTGATCGCCGCGCGCCGGTGGAGATCCGAAATCTCGCGAAACGAATGCCCGCGCGCCCACATCGTGTCGCCTTCTCCGATCAGCCGGTGGTAATACGCATCTCGCCGCTCCCGCGCCGCCGTTACTTCATCAGATGTCGGTCGCGCTCCGGCGCAAACAAATACGCCGTGGTCTTGAAGGTCCTGCAGCAGATCGACGGCAATCTCGCGCGCCGAAATCGTAAACGGAAATCGTCGATTGTCGCCCAGATCGAGAGCGTCTCCACGCGCTGTCAACAACAGCAACGCATAAGGCTCGCCTTTTGCGCACGCCGGAATGTGGTAAACGCCGTGCGTTCGCGATACGTACCAGTCTTGTTCGGAGACGGAGCCAATCGCCACGGTCGCAGCCGTGTCGTCCTTCGCTCGCGTGTCCACCAATATGTCGCGTTGAATCCCCTGCCCCAGTAGTACGTTCAATGTATTTTCCTTTTGTAGCGCCGGGCTTGACCCAAGCGCAGTCGAACCGCGTCTTGCTTGCCTTAAGGTACGAAGGGCGTGTTCCCAGCTCTTCGACTTGTGTTGAGGGGTGGTTACCTAACCCGAGCAATTCATGATCGACCGCGCATCCCTATAGAGCCGCCGACAAATCCGTAGGGGCACAGCACGCTGTGCCCGCTGAAGCGTAGCTGGATCAAATCGTGCCCGCCACGATTCGGTTTTCGTAGCGCCGGGCTTCAGCCCGGCATTTTTATCTGACTCCTTCAATTGTCCCGCACGCGTAATGAGGAGCCGACGCACAAAGAAAGCGGAAGCAAGCCCTGCCCGCCGGCAGGCAAGTCCCGCACTCCATACGATTCAACCCATGTCGCCAAACTATTTGGAGTGCGGCGGCTTGCCGCCGCTTTGTGTTCGCACCCTTTGTGAAAGGAGATCCGTCACGGGCCTACAACAAATGCCTCCCCGTGAAAGGCGGGCACTGCGTCGTCGAGAATATCGTCCATGCCGCGATCCAAATGACGCTCGCGACGCGCTTCCCTCGCCGCAATGGCACCGCGCATTTCCGTGCGCCTCTGCCGCCGCGACCATTCAATCGCGCGGACGATCCAATCGCACGCCGCCGGCGTAAGCGGAATGAATTGGCCGCTCGCGCTCTCGAGCGTGAAGCAATGTTCGTAATCGCCGCGCGACGGATACGGCCCCAGTGCCGCGATTCGCACTCCATCTTCGATTTCCGTTGTTTGCTCAAGCCATTGCTCCGGCGAGCCGTACGATTCCGCGGGCATCCACCGCTCGACGTGCCAGCGATTTTCGGGAAGGTATTTCGGCACTCGCCGCATCTCCACCGCTTCGCGAACTTGATTGCCGTTCGCATCGCGGTCCGTCCAGCGCCCGCCGATCCACGCTAGCCGCGACCCGCCCCACACCACGCGAAAGTTCGGCTCGCCATAACGGTTCACCCCGCCCGCGCGCGTAGCCCGATCCTGCACGCCAGCCGGCGCTTCATGCGTTTCTCGTGTGACGTGAATCAAGATCAGTATTGGCGAAGCTGATTAGCTATTGAAAGAGTTACAATCTGCGCGGAGGTAGCTTTAATGCGATTAACGCTTTCCAACTGCTTCCGCGTGCTGCTCGCGGCAGCGTTCGTCTTTTCCATGTGTGCGCCAACGCCTGCGCAGGAAGTGCAAATCGACGCGCTCGCTGACCAGATGGCGGTCTCGCTGTCGAACGCAAAACTGACTACGGTGGCGGTTTTTGACTTCGTAGGACCGGACGAGACGGATGCTTTGGGCCAAAAGCTCGCAGCCGATTTCCGCGCAGCGCTCGCTAAATCAGCGCACGGCTTTCAAGTCGAGGATCGCTCGAAACTGCTCGATTTCCTGCGGAAACAAAAACTCGCGCCCGAGGGCATTTCTGACGCCGTTACAGCTTCGTGGGTACTCGAGCCGACCGAAACCGAAGCTTTCATTTTAGGGACGCTCTCAAATAAAAGCGACGGCTTGCAAGTATCTTTAGAGGCGTTTCGGGTAGAACGCTCTCAGCGAATCTCCAAGTTCGAGACTTCCCTGCCCCTTACCGACGATCTAAAGGCATTTATTGGAGAAAATGAAAAAGGGAAAGATCTGCTTGCATCTTTGCCTAGAGCTGCGACGAAAGGCTATTCGTCGCCGAGCTGTATTTATTGTCCGCAACCTCGATACTCCGCCGAAGCATCGCGCGCAAAGTTTGAAGGTAACGTGATGCTGGAAATTACGGTCGATGAAGGCGGACATGTGCGAGACATCAAAGTAATAAGAGGATTGCCTCTAGGGCTGACTGGACAAGCAATTGAAGCCGTCCGAGAATGGAGACTCAAACCTGCGACCGGGCCTGACGGAAAGCCCGCAGCCGTTCGAACGACCATCGAAATGACCTTTCGTCTGTACTAGCAATTCCCGCAAGGATGTCAGCAGCTCACCCTCAGAAACGGGCGCAGCTTATCGCGTCGGATTTTCCACATGTTGTGCTCGTGCAAAGAGAAAACCGGAGCGTGGGTTTCGTAGCGCCGGCGTCCCGCCGGCTCTTTTGCCTTTTCGATCCGTCAACTCTCATTGTCTTTTTCGTTCTTCGAATCTTGCCCTGACTCCATCTTCCAAAGAATCTGCCGCATAATGCCGAGCCAAATCACTGCATCGCGTGCAGGTAAATTGAGCCGATGCACCAGACGGCGTATTCTTTCCTCTGCGTCAGCCACGCGCCGCATTTCCAGAAAACCGCTGACGTGCAGCGCTTCGAGTAGCTTTGTCGTGATTCGCTCGACTTCTCCTGCAGACGCGCCCGGGAGTTTCTCCGCCAGTCGCGCAGCCTTTCCGTCGCGAACAATTTCGTACAAGCACACCGCGACAGCCTGCCCCAGGTTCATCGAAATGTTTTTTTCGCTCGTGGGGACGCGCATCAGCCAGTGGCAGTGGCTCAGATCCTCATTCGACAATCCGAACTTCTCCGAGCCGAACAGGAGCGCCACGCGGCTCGCTCCAACCCGCCTGCGGATCAGCCGAGCGCCGTCTTCGAGGCGCCGCAGCGGGTGATGCAATTGCCGATGACGCACCGCCGTCGTTCCCACCACCAGCGTGCAGTCAGCAACAGCTTCGGCCACGCTTTTGTATTGTTCAGCATCCGCGAGCACGGACGAGGCGCCCACCGCAGAACGCGCTTCGCGAAACGCCGGTTCGTACGGATTCACCACTCGTAAGTGGCGAAACCCGAAATTGCTCATCGCGCGGGCAGCCGCCCCAATATTCAACGGGTTTCGCGTCGACACCAAAACGACGCGCACGCGCTCGAGTTGCGCCGCAGTAACCAAGGCTGCTTATTCTAAATCAGCCGCACATGTTTCTTCCGGAAAACTGCAGGCGCGACGGCTACTCTGTGAACGCGGTTTTCGTATGGAAGCAAAAATAGCGTCGCGGATCAGGACGCGGAACTGCGCACAGCGGAAGCGGTTTTATTTTTGTCGTTCGTATTCCCCGCTGCTTTGGCGCGCAGCAGCAGGACCGGACAGTCACCTTGTTTCAAAACTTTTTCAGCTACCGTGCCGAATGCGAACTCGCGCCAGCCGGTCATGCCGTGCGTCGCGATGACGATCATGTCCGCATGCTCGCTCTCCGCGATTCGTATCAACTCCATTCCGACGTCATTTCCTGTCCCAAGTTCCGTGCGCACTTTTACATTCTTTTGCGCCACCGTCGCGGCCAGGTCGTTCAGTTGTTTCCCGGCTTCGTCGTCGAGACTCTCGTCATACTGCCCTTCCTTGAAAATTGACACGCGCTTGGGCAAGTCTTCAATCGCAGGTTGCACGTGGACCAGCAGCAACTCAGCGCCGAAGCGCGAAGCCATGTCCGCGGCGACATCCAGCGCAGCGCGCGATGCATCGCTGAAATCCATCGGTGCAAGAATCAGTTTAGGTGGCAGCATGATCTGAAGTTTCCTTTGCTCGCCATCCTACCACCCGATTTGTGCCCAATGTTACGCGCCTGTTGCAGTCTCGTGAATTATTGGCCGATCTCCGCCTGTGGCGCATGCACTATTACACTGTCTTTCGCTCGATTGCGAAAAAATGGTGGAAACTTTGGGGCGGCCTCTATTTGCGGCGGGCCGCCCCTCGGTTTCCTTACCTGACTTTCGTTTCCTGCCGTCTAGTAGCCGGTCGGGATCGCCAGGTTGTTGATGAAAGCGCCGCTTCGAGGCGACTCGTTCCACACCTGGAACCCGGTGACGAAGTAGAAGATGTACGCCGCAGCAATTCCACCGCTTGCGCCGTAAATCGGAAAAACGGTTTGTCCGCCGACGTCGTAAAAATCAATGTCCTGCATCACGGCGCGGCCCCAGTGCGAAAGATCCAGGAAATCCACGCGCGTTTGATTGGCATTGATGGACGACTTGATCGGCACGCCCGCCATCGACTTCTCGCCGGTGAAGAGCAGATCCAGATCGCTTGCGCGTCCGCCCGCTCCTTCCTTGATGATTTGCGAGATCGTGACGCCGAGCTGCTCCCACTGGTGTTCCTGTTCGAGCGCAGTGTAAGCAATGAGCTTCGACACTTGATTCGAACCCAAAGCTTTGCGGACTTTGTTGATAGCCAGACGCACGGCGCCCGGCGTAATCGCGGAGTTATTTCCGTTTACCACTGGCGTCGCGAGTTCCACCGGATACGTTGCGCGATTCAAATTGAGCCACGTCCCGGTCGTCGCGTTCGTCTGATGATACAGAATGCCGAATAGCGAAGTGGGCTGCGCTCCAGTAAGGCCGTCGTGAACGATTAAATCATTGACGCTGGTTCCGGCAGGCAACGCGTCCACTTGGAGCAGCGAATTGAATGGATCGACGAGCAAAACGTTAGCCGAACCGCGATTTGTCGTCAGCGTGGGATCGTAAACTTGTACCGTCTGGTTGTAATAGAAAAGCTGCGCGCCGGGAGGCTTGGCCATTCCAAATTGCGCCGCCACTCCGGCGGGCAGTCCCGTTGTGGTGATCGAGCCAACCGTGCCAAGCACGCCGTTGCCGTTCGTCTGCATCACTTTGTCCAGGAACGCGCGAAACTGAAACATTGCATTCTTTACTTCGCGCTTCGCCGCGTTCTCGATCGCTTTCTCGGGTGCGTTTGATGCGTACTCGACCAACTTAGTGATCTCTACAGCATGCCGGAAAAATACCGGCGTTACTTGCGCCACGTCGTAGACAGTGCCCGAACCGCGTCCCAAATCTCCGCCGTCCATGTTCGCCAAGCCCGCTTTGCCTCCCGGACGGATTTGCAGCGGCAAGCGCATGTTTCGCGAGCTGACGCGTTCCACGTCGCCGCGCTGCTGGATCATCGTCAGCAGGATGTCGTCGCGCTCGTAAAGCAGCGGAAGCTTGTCCCGGACTTTTTCCAGTTGCAGCGCTACCGATTGTGCATTTTGCATTTGTGCCATGTGATTGAATTCTCCCTTGGAATGGAAATCGATGGTGAGTGAAGGGCCGGTGATCGCCGGTTCACGGTAAGAGACCCACGCGAATGTCCAACGCGAGTGTGATACTGCGGGGATGTCCTCTTCGGATGATTGTGGGTGAAAATCTGTGCGCCGAGCTGGACCTTCCAGCGGCGCAAGAACAGCAAACGAACGAGCTTACTAAAATGGCATAGCGACACTGGCCATTGGTACAAGTCGGCCACTGGCCCCCAGGCCAGTTGAACGCCTTCCGGGCGCCATTCAAACTGTGGTTGCTTTGGAAGTAGGCGAGCGACCCTCCGCTCGTCTCGGCCCCCCTTCCCGTGATACCGAACTTAAAAAATTATGTTGAGGTGCCGTATACGATGGAATTCAAAAAACTAGCTCCATTTGCAATCTTCGTGGGACTCGCCGTCTCCGCCGCGCCTTCGGCGCGAGGTCAAAGTTGTACGGCATCGCAAGCCGCCGCCGTGCAGTGTTTCGTTGCCAACGCGGTCACCACTAAAATCACTACACCGCGATATGGCATGAGTCTGTCGCAATTTAAAACCTACGGCGTCGCCGTTTCGCTAATTGTGCAGACGCATCACAGCTATCTATTGCTCACCGGCATTGCCAGCGCGATCGCGGACGCCATGCCTCCGACAAATTCGAGCGGCTCGGCGAATCAAGCAGCGCAGGATCTCGCCGTGGCTCAAATTGTGGACGCCGCAATTGCGGGTGGCTTCGTCACGCCGCCGTCCGGCACTACCGCGCAGGATTTGCAATGGTTCACGCTCGACCTCGTAACCGCTATGAATGACAACGAAGGTATGCTCCAGATGCTTACGCCCGGAGTCGCACTCCGAATGATCGATTCTTACATTGTGACCGGCACCTCGGGCGGAAAGGTGAACTGGAGTGAGGTAGATGCGAGTCTCAACACCACCGTTGATAATTTTATGACTGCCGGCCTGATGAAACTTCCTTCCGGCCGCTCAGTCGCTGAGGTGAAAACGTTCGTCAGTTCACTCGCGAAAGCTATCTACGCATACAGAGTTTCCACTGACCGCACCTCGCTTTAGCCTGGGGCTGTCGATATAAACTTCGCTACCCCGGCGCGGCGGATTCAAGTTCTTCGACCGTCCATCGCCTTTGCGATAACGTGCGGGTCACATAATGCTTCGCAGAGACGTTCCGCAGTTATAAATTCAGAATGTCTGCGTCTGACATCCGCGCGTAATTGATTTCGCGCGGCCCCATCGAGTGCCGTCCTTCGTTCCCCGCGCCTCCGGTTCCCCCAATGTCCACGCGTCGCTCGGCGGTGCGCTGCCGCTCGCGACGTTGCTGATTCGCGGAAACAACCGTGGTCGTCCATTCGTTGAGCACGCGTTTGGCGACACCAGGCAACGCCTGTCGCGCGCGGCCGGTGATCAGCGACACGATCGCTTTCTGGTGGCTTGCGTCGAGCGCGCCTGAACGAAATGCATCGCGCATTTGCTGCGTTAGCGTACGGTTGGCGCGAAGCGTGGAGTCCAACTCGCGGTAAATCTCTCCCACCACGCGATTGCGCGCGCTTTTCGAAATCCCGTCGGGCAACAGGCGTTCCACTTGAGCTTCGATTGCTTCCACCACGCCTTCGACAGCGGCAGCATTCGTCGAGTGAAAGAATTGCTCTTGCGCCGGTGTAGCATTGACCGTTGCAGGCTGCGCCACTCGAGCAGAGGGAGAAAATGTGGTGGCGTTGCGCGCTGCTGCGGAAGCGTCGGCGGGCGCAGAATGCGGGGTTGTGGAATGCTGGGCCGATGCCGAGCGCGACGCGATCGCCGGGAATGTTGCGCTGGCACTCTGCGCGACCAACGTCATCGCCCGCGCGAGTGACGCAAACGCATCAGGGTTCAGGTCAGCCACTGCGCGCGCGAGCTGCGCGTGGTCTTCCGGTCGCCGTGAGAAAAACAGTGCGTCCATCCGGTTCAGGTCCGCAAGCATCCCTGTAGCTGCCCGTGCCTCTTGAGGCGTTGCGAAAGATTCGCGATAGGCCCTTGCGTCATTCCACGCGGCACGCAATTCCGGATTTGCCGCGAATGCTGCTGTCAGATGCGCGGGTTCTGCAGCCCCTGGCACGGCGACAACCTCGGCCGCCTCAGGTGAAGGAGCATTATCCGTTTCAGCGCCATCGATCTGGCTGCCACCCTGGGTCGCAGCAGTCGAAGAAGACGGGACCCGGGCCGCCTTGCCATCTCTGCCGCGGTTTTCGCTGGCCAAGTCCAATTCGAGCTGCTCGAGGTCCTGCGCTTCGCCAACGGACTCAGTGGGAGCCTGAACACCGCGCGGATCCCTTCGCCGCACGTTCGTCGTCAACCCAAGTATTTCGTCATCCGTAGCCCCGGAAGCGACACGCGGAGGTTTAGCCGCAGGTCCCGCAGGAGTCTTACCGCGGGCTTCTGGAGACCCACTTTGGGAATCGCTGATTGTTGCAGGACCGGCAGCCATCGTATTTCTCCTGTGGTACTTGTGGATTCCCACTCTTGACATCCGTAGGAACGCAACGCTAGAATTTTTCCGTAACAGCCTGGATTGGAGGCTTGTGTACGCTGGCGTACATACAGCAGAATCAACAACCTACAAGCTGTCTCGCCGCGAATTCCCAGTCCGGCGCAAGAGAACGGCTCACGCTCTACTTTCACGCACGGAGAGTCCATGAATCATAAGATCTTAATCATTCAGCCTTCGCACTACCTTTCAAAAAATGATCGAACCGTCTTCAAATCACGCATGCGCGCCCTCGTGCCGCTTACGCTTCCTTATCTCGCCTCGCTCACTCCTAAGGGCTGGGATGTCACCTTGGTTGACGAGCAGCTCCAGGACATCGATTTCGATGCCAAGCCGGACTTGGTTGCCATCACATCCTGGACCGTGCACTCGATTCGCGGATATGACGTCGCCCGCAAGTTCCGCGAGCAGGGCATCCCTGTAATTATGGGCGGCCCGCATGTCTGGTTTCATCCCGACGAAGCGGCTAAGCACTGCGACGCAATCGGAATCGGCGAAGGCGAGCCGATCTGGTCGAAAATGCTGGAGGATGCCGCAGCCGGACAGTTGCAAAAAGTCTACCAGGCGCCGCAGATGAAGAGTATCGCCCAGTTGCCATTGCCCCGCTGGGATATGCTCGACCTGAAAAGATACGGCCCGTTCAAGACTTTTTCGCTCATGTCGTCCCGTGGCTGCCCCATGCAATGCGAATTCTGCTCAGAGCGCCTGTATCTCGGTGGTGGTTTTCGCGTTCGGCCCGTAGAAGACGTGATCGAAGACATCAAGCACACCGGCTCGAAAAATGTTTTCTTCGGTGACAGCGATTTCGGCGGCAAACGCGCCAGCGCCATGGCATTGATGGAAGCCATGATTCCGCTGAAGCTGCGCTGGTCCGCGCTGTGGACGTCATTCCTGTGCTACGACGACGAGTACATGGATCTTGCCCAGCGCAGCGGCCTGCTTCACGTCAATATGGGTCTCGAGAGCATCGACCGCGCCACGCTAAAGGGCATGAACAAGAATTTCAATAAAGTGGATCGCTACAGCGAAATGCTCGCTAATCTGCGCCGGCGCGGAATCAGCTACTCGCTGAACTTTATTTTCGGCTGGGACACCGAACAGCAGGGCGTGTTCGAGCACACACTCGAATTCCTGCACAAGGAAAAGGTCCCGGTCGCTTACTTCAATATCCTATGCCCCGAAAAAGGCACCATGTTCTTCGAAAAGATGAAGGCTGATGACCGCATCTTGCGTCTTGAGGACATTGGCCGCTTTCCCGGCGAGTTCTGCCACATCAAGCCCAAGAATTTCAGCGCCGAAGAAATCGAAAAGAACGTTCAGGACATGTACCTGAAGTTCTACAGTTGGAAGTCCATGCTCAAGCGTCTTCCTCCGCCGGTGACGCAGTCAAACATCGCGTCGTGGGTGGTCAACATTTCGCAGAGAAAACTCGCTCAGCGCTCGCAAGGCGAAAACAACAACAACTTCGACGCGTATTAGCCCCCTGGTCGCGATTCTTTTGTAGCGCCGGGCTTCGGCCCGGCAGCCTTTTCTGGATCGCAGGGTGAGGTTAATGTAGCCCAGGTCTTTAGACCTGGGGCTTTTGCGGATGAATTTCTATTCTCCTGGTTCCGAGAATCGCCTTTGTAGCGGCAGCTCGATAATTTTTTCTTCTGCAAGATCCCAAACACTTTTCCATGCTGAGACTGGTGCCGTAGGGGCAAGCATGCTGTGCCCGCCGCGATGCATGCAAGACTGCCAGTATCAGCCATGCCGCACTGTCGCTGCTCCGGTTCCAGTTAGTTTTCCACCGTGATTCTTACAGGTAACCGTACGAGTACAGGTATCGCCGCTCCTAACCTGCTGCAAGACCGCAGCTTACGTGGGCCACAGGCAGGCGCTTCTCAAATTGCGTCGGATTGAAACGAAGGTACTATTCCCCGCCCCGCCACTCGCCTGTACATCTATATATGCCAGCGCGACTCGATCCTACGCGAGGAACCCGCGCTAATCCATTCGGACGCGCAATGTCCGCGAAATTCTGAGGTGGGGGATGAGCACGACGATTACTTCCGCAGAAGCCAAAGCCGCAGCCGCCGAAAATGCCGCTCAAGTAGAACGTCGCCGCCGCAAACGCGCAAAAATTTCAGCGCAAGTTCACGTGCGCGCCGTGGATTCTCCCGAGCCCTTCGAAGAAGTCTGCAAGAGCATCGACGTCTCCCGCGACGGTTTGCTTTTCACCGCTACGCGTGGTGGCTATTGGAAGGGCCAGATTCTTGACGTCACGTTTCCGTATTCCACCGCCGCAGCTGCGTTGAACACTGCGCAGCGCGCCGAAGTCGTTCGCGTCGCTGAACAAGAAGGCGGCAATTACGGAGTAGCTGTTCACTTCGCCGCATCGAAAGCCGCGCAAAAAACCGACGACCAGTCCGCCGCAAAGGGTGATCCGTTCGCCTCGGGAAGTTCGAATTCCTCGATTCCTGCAGCGCAAAAGAAGCAGCCGCACGTCGTACTCGCGGTCGAATCCGATCCCCGCACGGCCGATGTCATGCGCAATATTCTTCAGCAGGACGGTTACACCGTGATCGTCGTGCCTACGGCCCAGGAAGCCCTCGAAGTTCTGCGCACCACCGTGCCGGTCTGCTTCCTCGCGGAAGTAGAAGGAAAGGATATGAGCGGCCACGATCTCTGCCTGATCATCAAACGCAACGACCGCTTGCAGCACGTCCCAGTGATTTTGCTCACGCGCGCCGCACAGCCCGCGGATTACGCCGCCAGCCATCAGCTCGGCGCCGTCGTCTGCATGGCAAAACCGTTCAAGCCCGAAAGGCTCCTGCACGTAGTTCGCCTAGTCGCTCCGCCGCCGCAAAACAAGAGCGCCTACGGCAGCTCCCGCTCCACCAACAACATCGAACGCACTTTGTAAACGCAGCGCACAAGCCTTACCGTCAGGCAACCCGCACAAGTCTTGCAACTCCCGTAGGGGCGCAGCATGCTGCGCCCGCTTCAACGCGGGCAAGAACTATGCCGTACGCCAAATCCTGAACCACAGCGACACAACGCCAGCCTAATTATCTGCGCGGGCGCGGCGGTGCGACGGGCGGCGGTTGCGGCGCCGCGGCAGCTTGTTGCTTCTGCAAATAATCGCGGTGAAACAACGCGTGGGCTCGCACGTTTGCGTACCCCAGCGGCGCTTCGACTTTGGCCACCTGCCCCGCATCCGACGAAAACCACCGCATGCAAATTTCCAGCTCGACGGCATGGTTGTCCGCAAATTCGTCCGGCATGATGCTCGGCAAAATAATTTCGGCGTCAACTCCGCTCGCAACAGCTTCCTTGAACGCAGGATTGACCGCGCTGGTCACGTCCTGGCGTTTCACCAGCGGAAGTTCCGCCACAAGCTGCGCGATTTCGCGGTACTGCTTAGTGCGTGACTCTTCATCCGGTATCACAAACTCTTCCAGCCCGATCAACCGCTTCACCAGCGCCATATTCTCCGGATGCGCCAACAGCGCCTGAATCTGCGGGTCGGGATTCGCGATCAATTGCATCAGGACGGCCCGCTGTTGTGACCACAGCGTCGGGTACTGCTCGTCCGTTTCCGGATAGCTGAAAAGATTCCCCTTCAGGTCCGCCAGACGAATCCACTGCGATTCAAACGCCGCCCCCGCACCCAGCAACGTCACCTCCACATCGTTCGGCCGGTTGCGCCGGAAACAATCGACAGCCAGCAGCATGATGTCCGCGTGAAAGAATTTCATTCGCCGCCAAACTAATCCGATGCGCCCCATGGCTTGATCGCGTGCCATCGCGTAACCGGACGCCGTGTCGTTGTTCGACATGGCCCCTCCGAACAGCGCAGGAAACGCTCCAGTAAGGAATTGCGCGATTGGCCCCATTAAATTGGCTGCGTGCTCGGCAAGATCGCCGGGAACTTCTGCGGGTTCGGGCTGGAAAAATCCTGCCGCGAGCGATTGCCCCGGTTTCGCGCGCGCCGGATAATGCGAACCCGGCTCCGCCGTTTGGTTTTGCAGCGAATCGAAATCCAGCACCTCGCTGTCCGCATAAATCGGCGGGATGCCATACTCGTACGTTTCCATTTGCAAATTCGAGAGCGTGTTGAACCGCTCCTGCACGCTGATCAGCGCGTCACCCAGTGCTGGACGCCCGCTCGACCCGTCGCCCGGTAGCGCGTGCAGCACGCGCCAGTGATCGTCCATATTCTCGTTGCGCGATTCGCAATACGCGTCGCCGGCGAACGCAACGTAAGCGCCGTCCGGAAACATTTGCAGCAACTCGTCGCGCAGAGATTTATCCTCCAGCGCAAAAAACGCCCAAGGCCGCAGCCACGTCCGCTGAAACGTGATCAGGCTAATGTTGAAATCGCCGCCTTCCGTGAGCGGGCCGCCTTGCGATTGCGAAAGTCGCGCCAGCCGCTCATACTGCTGCGCACCCGGCGCAACCGGCGAACCAATTTTGTCCGCCGCATGCGGGTACGCCGCGCGCAGCCGTGCCTGATGCACCTCAAGGTTCCACTGCAAGTACGGATACTCATGCATCTCGTTGGCCCACGGCGGAGTTTTCAACTCCAGGCCGCCGACAATCGTGATCACTTCCTGCCCGTTAGGCACCCTCAGCCGCGTCTGCCCCGACGGCACCGTAACCGTCTCCGCCGCTACAAAATCTTCCTCCGTCAACAGCGCCCCGCAAAAATTGCATTGCAAACCACTCGCGTTGTCATCCCGAGCGGAGTCCCGCGCGCCCTTGTTTTTCCCCTGGTTTTCAGGGGCGCGGGACGCAGTTCGAGGGATCTGCTGTTGCCCATTGTTGCCCGGTGCATCGATGCCGGTATCAACAGCAATCCCCGCTCTCGGAATTGAAGTAACGCTGTCATCCCGAACGGAGTGAGGGACCTGCTTCTGGTTTTCGCCTGTGCTGGCGCTTCCATCGGACAATCCTTCGCCCCCGCCCGCCGCCGTTTCCGCGCTGCACTCCGGGCAAACATAAACATCCTCGCCAATGCGCACTTCCCTCGCGCCAATTTCCGTCTCCGGATGAAATCCAAATCTCTGACCATCGACGACGAACCGCACATACGCGCCGACTTTTCCGTCGGTCCAAAGCTGAAACGCCTCGTCAACAATCAAATTCCCGACGCGATTGTTCCGCTCAACCAGCCCTGCGACTTCCGTCGCCGCTTTCGCCGCAGCCACATCCTCTTCCGCCTGTGCCGACGACGGAAAAAACCGCACCCTCGGCACGTCCTGCGAAAGCACGGAAACCAGCGACAATCCAAACGCCTGATAAATATTCGTGACGAATTCGTATCGCGGCAAATCCTCGATCGACGACCCGTCCGTCATTTTCTGCTCGAAGGGCAGGTGCCAGTTCTGGTCCTGCTCGCTCCACCACAAGTATTGCAGCCCGCGCCAGAATTGATGCGCCTGTTTGATGCGCCGCACTT
>Ga0209330_1000232_pt1 | contig 27069 bp, 27 predicted proteins | sample JacPinW_OM2H0_O3_FD_187969 | JGI IMG/M metagenome (GOLD analysis project Ga0209330, IMG submission 187969) | Forest soil microbial communities from Algoma, Ontario, Canada - Jack Pine, Ontario site 1_JW_OM2H0_O3 (SPAdes) (version 2) | ecosystem: Environmental > Terrestrial > Soil > Boreal...
AAGATTCCGCTGCAAAATCTTCAGGGCAAAGGGGATTTGTCTCGCCCGGCGCCGCCGAGGCCAGCATTTTCATTTATCCGGGGAAACCCATGCGGGTTGTGAACCAGCTACTGACGAATTTTCACCTTCCGCGGTCAAGCTTGTTGGCGCTTGTCGCGACTCTCGCCGGGCGTGAGAACATATTGGGTGCGTACGGGCACGCTGTAACAGCGGGATACCGGTTTTACAGCTACGGCGACTGTATGTTGATCCGCTGACAGGGCCTGTGCCAGCGCGGGTTGTGAGGCGCCCTTTTCCTCGTTCGAGTTTCGTGCAACGGACGGCGGGTTCGTCTATAATCCGCTTCCTGCCGACGGGAGCGGGCGAATGCGGTACTTAATCCTCAGCGACATACATGCCAACGTCACAGCGCTGGAGGCTGCCCTAGAGGCCGCTAAGGGCCGCTGGGACAAAGTTCTGTGCCTGGGTGACGTTGTCGGCTACGGCCCGGACCCGAACGAGGTGATCGACTGCGTGCGCAAGCTCGATGCTCTTGCGATTCGCGGAAATCATGACAAGGCGGGCAGTGGAATCGCGAATGCGGACGATTTCAATCCAGTAGCGCGGAACGTCGCGCTTTGGACCAGAGATCAATTGCGTCCTGAGAATCGCAAGTGGCTTGAAGAACTGCCTACGGGTCCGGTATCAGTGGAAGGGTTTTCGCTGGTTCACGGCGCGTTTCGCGACGAGGATGAGTACGTTTTCGCGCCGGCGCAGGCTCTGGAAGGACTGCTGGACGCTCCGTCGCCAATTACATTTTTCGGGCACACGCATCTGCAGGGTGGATTCACCCTTCGTGACAATAAAGTGGGCGTGCTGCATTTCAAGCCGACGGGAGACTCCCTGTCTTCGAGTCTAACGATTGAACCTGGCACAACCTACCTGCTAAACCCCGGTTCTGTGGGGCAGCCGCGCGATGGTGACGCACGCGCGGCATTCGCGATCGCGGATATCGCTAAGAATAATATTGAGTTCTGGCGGGTTCCCTACGACATTGAAGCGGTGCAAGCGCGCATGACTACCGCGGGGCTGCCGGATCCGCTCATACGCAGGCTTTCGTTCGGCCGCTAGGCGACAGGATACCGATGGAACCTGGAGAAACCTCGTACCGCGAAGAGAAGCGCCAGTTTCCAATCGCATTTGCAGCCGGTGTAGTAATCGTTCTTCTGATTTTCGGTGGCTTTCTGATTTTGACGCGGGTGATGCACTCTCACGATTCCGCAACGGTTGCAAAACTTCCGTTTGGCGCAGCTGAACAAGCGTACGCGCAGAACATTCACTTTAACGATATTCAGCTGGCGCACGCGGCAAATTTCTTGAATCAGGATTTTACTTACGTCGCGGGAACAATCTCCAACGATGGGCCGCGAAAAATACGCGCGATGGAAGTCACCGTGGAATTTCATGACCCTTTTCATCAAGTAATTCTGCGCGACACGAATCAGCTGGTGCAGAGGGACGGCACGGCACTGGATGCCGGGCAGCATCGTGACTTTCAGATCCAGATGGAGCATCTTCCCGCGGAATGGGACAGGCAGAATCCCACGATTCGCGTGACCGGCCTGATTCTGGAATAAGCGCACGATTTGGGTTGTAACTTCTGCGTGTAAACAAAGTGGTTATGTCTTTGAACGCGTTCGCGGATGACTGGGCCGAGCTCGACCGCGCGTTGGGAGAAATGGCAGCGTCGGGCAGCGTGGAAGTTCGCGAGGACGGCGAATGGCTCGCCGAACTTGGCGCCTTGCATTGCGAATTGAGGCGCGAGGGCAAATCGGCGCTGGTTCACCTGTGGTCGGATCAGCGGAATCTGACGCGCCGCGTCCTGCGCGTGAAAGAGCGCGACGAGAACCGCATCCTCCTGGAAGTGCAGCGTTTCGGAAATGCAAAACCAGGCCGGCTAGAGTTTCTACGAACCGACTCGCCACGCTCCGCGGGACGAATTACCCGAGAAGAATTCCGCTCTCGTCTTCGGCGCATCCTCTCTGAAAATTTCCCTGACTCTACAATCGAGTCGCTCACGGCTGCGCCTGACCTCGAACATTCCTTTTCCGGATTATATGTTCGCGGGCTTATGCACGAAGGTTCTCACGGATGGGCGTTTCTCGCTGTTTCTCCAAATGAAAGCGCGGCGGCTATCGAGGGCATTCTTGCCTTCGGAATTTTGTGGCTCGATTGGACGCGTGCGCGTGCGAACCGTCGCGCGGTAGGCGGCTTGCGGTTATTCGTGCCGAAGGGAACGAGCGGGCCGCTTCGCGCACGTTTGTTGGCGCTTTCTTCGGCGGCACGTGCAGAGATTTATGAGTGGCACGAGCTTGATGGGACGATGCAGAAGATTGACGAGACGGACGCTGGAAATCTGGAGAGCCGGCTAGTCCCGCGGCGAGAGATTGAGGTGGCGCTTGGAGCTGCGGGCGAAGGCCTCACACGCATTCGCTCATTTGCGGGGAGCGCTGTGGTGCCGATTGAAACTCGCGTCGCTCCCGGAACCAACGAGACCGCGGTATGTTTCCGAGGACTGGAATTCGCGCGATGGACCGAGCAAGGTGTGTTGTTTGGACTTGGCGACGTGCAGCAACACTTGTCCCAGGGGACTGCGCCTGCGCTCAAGCGTCTTTTGCGCGACCTGGAACTGCACCGCAGGCCGGAGAACGAAGAGACGAATCATCCTCTATATCGACGCGCACCGGAGCGCTGGATTGAGACTCTCATACTCGAAGATCCGACAAAGCTAGATGCGCAGCTGAATCCGCGACATCTGTATTCGCAAATTCCTGCTCTTGCAGCAGGTGATCGCGGCGTAATTGATTTGCTCGGAGTCACTCTCAGAGGACGCTTGGTCGTGATCGAACTCAAAGCGTCCGAAGATATTCAACTACCGATACAGGCAGTCGATTATTGGCTGAGAGTGCGTCGCCACCAACGCGAAAATAATTTTCAACGCAACGGCTACTTTGCTGGGGTCGAACTTGATCCGAGGCCGCCGCTGATATGGCTGGTCGCACCGGGATTACAGTTTCATCCCTCGACGGACACGCTGTTGAAATATCTTGCCCCGGAAATTCAAATTACCCGAATTGGACTGAATGAAAATTGGCGACGCGGGCTACAAATAATCTTCCGGCAATAAAATCTCGGCAGAGTTTCAAACCCAAGAGCGGAAACTAAAAGAGAAGGGAAGCGGCCTGGGTTAGACCAGAACCACTTCCCGGGGTGTGTCCTAGAAGCATTTGAATACTTAGACGCCTACAGCGAAAAAAGGTTGCATATTTTGTGGGACGCCAAATGGTTAATAGAAAAGGTATTTGCGCCATTTTTCATCGCGATGCCCGATAAGGCGCATCAACTGGCGCGAAGTGTGGAGTGTAAAAGGACGCGGGCGGCGCTGAAGTTTCAGTCCGGCTTCTTCCGGCGTGCGATCACCTTTGCGGTTGTTGCAGCCGTAGCAGCACGCGACCAGATTTTCCCAGGAAGAGCGGCCACCCCGAGAGCGGGGCATCACGTGGTCTAGCGTCAGCTCAGACGCAGGCAGCGCATGTCCGCAAAACTGGCAAGTATTTCGATCGCGCAGCAAAATGTTTTTTCGCGAAAGGGCGCGGCTTTGCTGCGGAATATGGCGATAGGTCAGGAGCCGAATTACTGAAGGCACCTGAATAGCCTTCTGAGTGGTATGAACCTCCGCGTGATTCGTTTCTTCAGCTTGAGCGACACCTTTGAGCATCAGGACCAGAGCGCGGCGCACGGCGGTGACGTTGATGGGTTCGAAGGTTGCATTCAGCACCAGCACAGGCGCTTGCATAACGGAGGGGCGGCTCGCCGGAGATTGCGGCAGACGGGGAGCGAGGGCATCCTTAGGACCGCCAGCCAGGCCAATCTTTGGCCGAGGGCGTAAGACGCTCTTGAGACGGTTATCCATTTGTCCGCCTTCGCTGCGCTTGAAGAATCCCTGCTTTCCCGAGATGCTCGCAGCATCCCAGTGGTTTCTGTTGATTAATACGCTTTCTGCCGCGGCCCTGGATTTGAGGACGGCAGACCCGTAACGACCCGGGCGACGGTCAATCCGAGGACGGCGGAAGCGCCAGCCTTCTTTAGGGCGCGAGAACAAGCATCCAACGTCGCGCCAGTCGTCAATACATCATCTACCAGTAGAACGCGCAGGTTGTCAACTCGGACGCCTTCACGGGTCGCGTACGCGCCACGTACCGAATCCCAGTGTTCCTTTCGGGAGAGCACCAAGCGAGCTGGACGCGGCTTTGTGCGCATCAGCAGATACGAACCCCGTTTCAATCCCAAGCGCTGTGCCAGGGGCCGCGCAATCAAGTCGGCTTGATTGTAGCCACGCTCGCGAAAACGGTCGGCATGGAGTGGAACGGGCACTACAACGTCTGCCTGGAATTCGTCAGCTTGGCGGGTGACGAGTTCGGCAAGTCTGGCGGCGAACCAATCACCGAGACGAGTGACCTCCTCGTATTTTAGAAGCAAGATTGCGCTGTGGAGCGCGTCGTTGTAGAGCGCGTAGCTTCGCGCGCGCAAAAAAGAGAAAGAGTCTAAGCGGCAGAGACGGCACAGAGGCCGAATCGCGTCAGCGGCCACCTTGGAAATAAATGGGCGGCCGCAGCAATCGCACATTGGATCGACGATGGGCTGAAATGATGCCAGACAATCCGCGCAGATCGGGATGCGACTGGCGGTGGTGAGCGTTTGGCCGCAAATTCGGCAGGGCGCAGGGAAGAGCACTGCGGCAACGGCGTCGACCGCATTTCGAATAATCACAGAAATCGTCGTGTACCTAGAAGGAGCAGTTGGACGCTACTCCGATTGCGCCGGCGAGTGAAGAATTGAAGTTACGTACGCAAATCTACGCAGCGAATTCGGCGAGTGGTTCGTGCGGGCACACAAATCCACTGTCGAAAATAAACGTTGCGCAAAAAATCGAAGGCTATAGCAGGCCCTGCTCGGTTTTTTCCTGGCAAGGGAGGCAGTAACGCGTCCACGGCACGGCTTCGAGTCGCTTCTGCTGTAACTCCTGGTGGCAGGCGATGCATTCGCCGAAGCTGTCGTCTTTGATGCGAGCCAGGGCGTCGTTCACTAATTGCAGCAGCGAACGGTCGTTATGCGTCTGGCCAAAGAGGAATTCCTTGGTGTAAGAGTTTGCAGCCTTATCGGCGAGGTCTACCGTAGGATCCTCATCGGCTTCGCGGCCTTCTTGTTCCGTGCGCGCGATTCCACGCATGAGTTCTTCGCGTCGCGTGACCAATTTCTTTTTATAATATTCGAGCCGCTTCTTATCCATAGTTAGGTCCCTAAGCGAGGTTTGGCGCCTCACTAAAATCCAACGATTTTAACGACACCTTCTCTCCATTGTCAAATCAGCTGATTCCTTGGGGAAACAGCCCAGCTATAGATGCGGCATGCGGGAGAAAGGATTCGGTCCTGAAAAATCAGAAACGCGAACGGATCGCCCGAAGTCTCACGAGGTCTGCACCTAGAAGAGTGTCCCACAATTTGGAAGGGCTCCCAGGCTTATTGCAACCAGGGTTGCGGCGACCGAGTGCGACTGCTAAAATCCTTGATTCTGCGCGCCTGGGAGAGCCACAATCCTGAATACCCTTCCACGCATCTAATTGACTTCGCCATGATTGTGAAACGCACGGAGGAATAGTTTGGCTAAATACGATGTCGTGATCATTGGCAGCGGTCCTGGCGGCTATGTCGCAGCAATTCGCGCCGCACAATGGGGTCTGAAGGTCGCCGTGGTCGAGAAGGATCCATTCCTCGGCGGCACCTGTTTGCACGTCGGCTGCATACCCACAAAAGTTTTTTTACATCACGCGGACATTTACGATCACTTCAAGCGAGCGGAGGAGTTCGGGTTTGAAGTGAAGGATGTAAAAGTGAAATGGCCCAGCATTCTGGCCCGGAAAGACAAGATCGTAAAGAAGCATGCTCTCGGGATTGCCAGCCTGTTCAAAAAACACAAAGTTGAAACAATAACCGGCTGGGGCAAGATTGCCGGACCGGGGCGAGTTTCGGTTGAGAAAGACGGCAAGATCACCGAAATCGAGACGACGAATATATTACTCGCTACCGGATCCGAGGCGCGATCGCTGCCCGGAGTTGAAATTGATGGCAAGACTGTTTTGACGAATCGAGAAATTTTGGGCCTGCAGGAAATCCCGAAATCGATGATCGTAGTCGGCTGTGGGGCCGTGGGCGTTGAGTTCGCTTCGATTTTCCGGACGTTCGGCTCGGAAGTCACGCTGCTGGAGGCGGTCTCCCGTGTGGTGCCGCTCGAAGACGAAGAGATTTCCGCCGAGTTGCACAAGGCACTGACAAAAAAGGGAATGCGCATCGAGCTGGAAGCCAAAGTGGAATCGGTGAAGAAGAATGCTACCGGCGCGACAGTCACATACAAAGACAAAACGGGGAAATCCCAGACGATCAGCGCGGAGAAAGTCCTGATTGCGGTCGGCCGGCGCCCGCTTACCGAAAATATCGGGCTTGAGAAAACGAAAGCGAAACTCGAACGGGGCTTTGTCGTAACGAATGCATATCTTGAGACCGCCGAGCCGCATCTTTATGCTATTGGGGACATCGTCGCGGGTCTGCCGCAGCTCGCGCACGCTGCTTCGATGGAGGGGATTATTGCGGTGGGACGTATGGCCGGCAAAGATGTGCAGCCGTTCGATCGCAAGCGGTGCCCGAACGCTACTTACTGCGAGCCGCAGATCGGATCCATTGGATTGACCGAAAAGCAGGCGCGCGAGGCTGGCTTTCAAGTTAAGACGGGCAAATTCCCGTTCATTGGCAATAGCAAGGCGACCATCCTTGGCCAGCACGAGGGGTTCATCAAGGTGGTTGCTGAAGAAAAGTACGGCGAGATCCTGGGGGTACACGCGATCGGGCCGCTGGCCACGGAAATTATCGCTGAGCCGGTCGCCGCGCTTGGACTTGAGGGCACACTTGACGATATGGCTGCGACCATTCATGCGCACCCGACGGTTTGGGAAGCAATGGGCGACGCGTTCAATTCCGTCCGCGGAATGGCAATCAACATTTAATTTCGACGTAAACCTAACGTGGATCAAAAAGAAAAAATCTGCTGGGTAGTAAAACTCGGGCTGGTGCCTTATGACCTAGCGTGCAATTTCCAGCAGAGAATCGTTCAGGCGCGCAAAGAAGGTGCGCTTCCAGACGTGCTGTTGCTCTGCGAGCATCCGCACGTGATTACGCTGGGGCGTAATGGCCGGCGCGAACACCTGCTGGCTTCCGATCATTTGCTTAGACAGATGAGTGTTGATTTTCATTCCACCGACCGGGGCGGCGACATTACTTATCATGGACCGGGACAGGTCATCGGCTACCCAATTTTGGATTTAGCCAAGCACCGGCGCGACGTTCGCTGGTATGTTAAGCAGCTCGAAGAAGTGATGATTCGCGCGACTGCGGATTTTGGTCTGATTGCCAAGCGCGTGGAAGGCCAGCACGGCGTTTGGATCGACACGGCTGCTCCTATTACAGAAGAGAAGCTTGGTGCGCTGGGAGTGCATTTGAGCCGCTGGGTTACTTCGCATGGGTTCGCGTACAATGTCTCGACGGATCTGCGTTACTTTGATTTGATCGTGCCGTGCGGCATTGCGGGCAAGCGCGCGGTGTCTCTGGAACGTGCGCTCGGCAGGAATGTGGATTCCGGTGAAGTGATGCGAAACTTGATTTCGCATTTTGGGCGAGTTTTCGAGCGCACAATGATTTCCATTTCGCCAAGCGAATTGGAAACAATGTTGGACGGCGATAGGTTCTCTGCTGGACCGCTTGTGCGAGAACAAGAGAATGTGCCGGTGGGAGTAGCGAAAGGGAGCCAGGCATGAGCAATCCGCTGACGCGGGAGCAGCATCTCGAGCTGTATTACTTCATGCAGCTCAACCGCCAGCTTGAAGAACGCATGGTACGTCTCTTCCGGCAGAACAAAATTGTCGGAGGACTTTACTCGAGTTTGGGCCAGGAAGCTGTTTCGGTCGGGAGTTGCTATCCGCTCGAGAAAAAGGACTGGATTGCGCCGATGATCCGAAATATCGGCGCACTGTTAGTAAAGGGCGTTCCGCCTCGCGACATCTTCACCCAGCACATGGCGAAATACACTTCGCCGACTCAGGGTAAAGACGGTACCAGCCATTTCGGCGATTTGAAGGTGCGCCACATTGTTTCGCCCATTTCGATGCTCGGTGATTTGATTCCGGTGATGACAGGAGTAGCCATGGCGGGGCGCTATCTAGGACAGAATATCGTGGCGCTAACTTGGATTGGCGACGGAGGCAGTTCCACCGGAGCGTTCCATGAAGGTCTGAATCTGGCTGCGCAGCAGCGCGCGCCGTTCGTGCTAATCGTCGAGAACAATCAGTGGGCGTACTCCACGCCGGTTTCGCGCCAGGTGCCGGTGAAAAATCTTGCCGATCGCGCGGTGGCTTACGGAATTCGGAGCTGGATTGTGGACGGCAATGACATCCTGGCAGTGTACAACGCGTCGAAAGAGGCGGTGGATGAATGCCGCGCGGGCCGCGGGCCTGCGTTAATCGAAGTGAAAACGATGCGTATGAGAGGCCACGCGCAACACGATCCTGCGGAATACGTTCCCAAGCAGATGTTCGATTACTGGAAGGCGCGCGACCCGATTGCGCTATACGAAAAATATCTTACTGAGAATAAAATCTGGGACGCGAAAACGAAATCGGAAGTCGATGCGCGCATCGAGCGCGAGCTCGACGTAGAACAGAAATTTGCGGAAGAATCGCCCATGCCGCCGCCTGAGCTTGCTGAAGAAGGTGTGTACTGCGAGGGTTGTCACGAGATCGAAGCCGCGTGGCAGCGCCCGAAGGCGGAGCTTATGCCGCCGGCATGCAGTATTGAGCCGGGCTGGCAAGTGAAAGATTATGGCGCGTACGCGGAGGTTGAGGGCATCAAGAAACAAATCGCCACGCCGATTGTAAGTAGTGGCGGCAACGGGTCGAAGATTGCGAAGCCGGTGGTGAAGCACTCCGGCAAGCCTTCGCAGAAGCCCGCCGTACGGGTTATGGAACCTGAAACACCGGAGGTCCCGCGCGTTCCGTTTGGCCGAGGGCCAAAAGATAAATCTGTGCGAGAAACTCAAAACCCTCGCGACCGGCATCAAAATCCACGCGATAAACGTGGGAGACGCTGATATGGCCGCAATCACGATGATCGAAGGAATCCGCCAGGCCATGTTCGAGGAAATGGACCGCGACCCGGCGGTCGTGGCGATCGGCGAGGACATTGGGGTGTATGGCGGAGCGTTCAAAGCCACCGAAGGGCTGATCGCGAAATTCGGGCGCGAGCGGGTGATCGAAACGCCGATCAGCGAGACAGCAATTGTGGGCGCTGCTTGCGGAATGAGTTTTCTAGGGCTGCGACCCGTGGCGGAAATGCAATTTATTGATTTCATCGCCTGCTGCTTCAACCAGGTAACCAATTTCGTTGCCAAATCTCATTATCTTTGGGGTGCGCCGGTGCCCATGGTTATTCGCGGACCTTCGGGCGGCGGCGTTCACGGCGGCCCGTTTCATTCGGCGAACCCCGAGATGTACTTCATGCACACGCCGGGGCTCAAGATCATCTATCCTTCTACGCCGTCGGATGCCAAAGGCTTGTTGAAGTCCGCGATACGCGACAATAATCCTGTGCTCTTCTTCGAGCACAAATTTCTTTACCGGCGGATCAAGGAAGAAGTTCCCGAAGGCGATCACCTGGTTCCGATCGGGAAAGCGATCGTTCGCCGCGAAGGCAAGGACTTGACCATCATCAGTTATGCGGCAATGGCGCACACGGCCATGGAAGCAGCGGAGCAACTGGCGAAAGAAGGAATCGAAGCGGAAGTGATCGATTTGCGGACGCTACTGCCGCTGGATCGTGAGACCATCCTGACTTCGGTGAAGAAGACGAACAAGCTTTTGATAGTCCACGAGGACACGCGCACCGGAGGCATTGCCGGAGAAATCGCGGCGATTGTTTGCGAAGGTGCGTTCGAAGATCTTGACGGGCCCATCGCGCGCGTGACGGCTCTGGATACTCCGGTTCCGTATGCGCCTACGCTTGAAGAAAGATTTCTGCCGAATACGGAAAAAGTTGTCGCGGCCGCGCGCGACTTGGCAAAATACTGAGGAGGCAGGCGCTCTGACATGGGAAAAACCAAGGGACTGAACAAAGCGGAATTTGAGATTGGCGACGAAGTGCGCATCGCAGACCGCGCGTTTCTAGAAAGCTTCATGGAAGCCGGCCAATATCACAACGAGCTCGAGCCGGAGCAACTCGAATACGCGGGCCGCACGGCCAAGGTCAAAGAGGTTTCGTTTTTCCACGGCGGAGACGAGATCTACACGCTTCAGGGAGTGCCGGGCGTTTGGCACGAAGAATGTCTCGCCGCGGCCTGAGTTTCGAGTTCACAGGAGAATACTATGGCTGTTGACGTCATCATGCCCCAGATGGGGGAGAGCATTTTTGAAGGCACGATTACGAAGTGGTTGAAAAAAGCCGGCGACAAGATCGAACGCGACGAGCCGCTGTTCGAGATCTCGACCGATAAAGTCGATGCGGAAATTCCCTCGCCGTCTGCCGGCGTGTTGAAAGAAATTAAAGTCAATGAAGGCCAGACAGTGCCGATACAGACCGTTGTGGCAGTCATCGAGGCTGACGGTGCTGCGGCTCAATCTGCCGCGCCTGCTGCTGCGAAATCCGAGGCGGCGCCCTCGGCCGCTTCCAACGCCAAACCCGGCGCTCCAGCAAGCGTTCCAATCAGCGCGCAACCCGCAGCCAAAGTTGAAGCGAAGCCAGCACCTCCCGTTGAGACGGTTCAGCAGAAGCCCGCGGTTTCGGCAGGCGGCGAAAAAGTACGCAGCTCTCCGCTGGTGCGACGAATTGCGCGCGAGCACGACGTGGATCTGACGCAAGTTCCCGGTAGTGGCGCGGGCGGCCGCGTGAGCAAGAGCGATATTTTGGCCGCTGTCGAAGGCGGCGCTTCGTCGGCTGCTTCCGCTCGCACGGGGGCCGCGGCGGCTCCTGCGCGAACCTCGGCTCCGCCGCCGGCAACCGGCGGTGCGTCGGCTTCCGCGGTGCTTGAAACCGCCGTGCCGCGCGAAAAAATGTACTTCGGGCACTATGAAGTTCAGCCGATGTCTGTGATGCGGCAGCGCATCGCCGAGCACATGGTGCTCTCGAAGCGCGTTTCTCCACACGTGTATTCCGTGGACGAAGTGAACGTCTCGGGTATCGCCGCAATTCGCGCAAAGATGAAGAATAAGTTCGAGGAGACCAGCGGCACGAAGCTCACATTCATGCCGTTCTTCGTGCGCGCCGCAGTAGAGGCTTTGCGCGCGTTTCCCACGGTGAATGCTTCGGTGGACGGGACGAATATCGTGCTGCACAAAGAATGCAACATCGGGGTCGCGGTCGCACTGGATTGGGGTTTGATCGTTCCGGTGATCAAAAACGCGGAAGAGAAAAACTTTCTCGGTCTTGCCCGCGCGATGAACGATCTTGCCGAACGCGCGCGCGCCAAAAAGCTCAAACCCGAGGAAGTTGCCGAAGGAACCTTTGCAATTACAAATCCCGGCGTCTTCGGCGGGCTGTTCGGCTTGCCGATAATCAACCAACCGAACGTCGCGATCCTGGGGCTGGGCACGATCGAAAAGCGTCCGGTGGTGATTGAAGATGCGATCGCGATTCGCTCGATGGTTTATCTCACGCTGTCCTACGATCATCGCGTGGTAGATGGCGCCGTGGCGCATCAGTTCATGGGCAACATCAAGCACACGCTTGAGAATTGGACGGAAAGTATCCTTTAGGCTCGTCGGCAGATCGTTGGCCGTTAGGAGAACTATGGAGTTCGAGTCCCGGCTCCAATTTTGTTTTCACCTCGGACTGTGAATTAGCACCTTCTTCTCTTATGCACGCCGCTTCTAAAGCACACAAATGGGGCAATCCTCCCTGGCAGATTGATTTCGGCGTGCCAGCGCATCCGGAGCCATTTCCTGACGTTTTGGATTATGCAGTGATCGGCGGTGGGTTCACCGGACTGGCCGCTGCGGCGTGGCTGCGAAAAATCGTGCCGGAGAAATCGGTGGCAGTGTTCGAGTCTGGGATTATTGGAGCGGGCGCAAGCGGCCGGACAGGCGGGATGGCGCTCGCTGAGTCTGCAACTGGAGACTTGCCGGGCTTGGGCGATGTTCTGGCGGGATTCAGCAAAATTCTTGATGAACTTGGCGTGAAGTGCGATCTCCAGCTGAATGGCGCTTGGGAAGTCGGGCACCGAGAAGGCCTGGCTGATTCCGCGATTTCCTGGAATGACTCGGGGACCTTGCGCGTTACGAAAGAAGTCCCTGGAGGTACGATTGACCCGGGGAAACTAGTCGGCGGCCTGGCCCGGGCAGCAGAGCGGTTTGGCGCGCGCATTCTGGAAAATCATTCGGTTGCGAATATACGGTGGAGCGACGTCCCTGAGATTGAGTTGGCAGAGGGCGAGCCGGGCCTGAAAAAAATCTCAGCCCGTAAAATTATCTTTGCAACGAATGCTCTCTCACTCGGCTTGTCCGGCATGGAACAAGGCAGTCACCCCAGGCTGACTCTGGCGGTTGCTACCGAACCTGTCAGCGAAACGACGCTTGAAAGGATTGGTCTGGCTCAACGGAAGCCTTTTTACACCGCGGACCTGCCATACCTGTGGGGGCGCGTACGTCAGGACAATTCCATCATCTTTGGCGCGGGCCTAGTGCAATCACCGGACTCCGATGATCTCGAGGGCGTGGATATCTCCGCCGAAGAACCTTCGAGAATTTTTACAACCCTCCAGAATCGCGTGCGCGGCCTGCATCGGGCCCTTGAGTCGGTGCGCTTCACACACCGCTGGGGAGGGCCAATCATGTTTCGCGACTCGTGGAAGCCTGTTTTTACCTGGCATCCCCAGGCCGTGAAAATGAAGAATGCAATCGTGATCGGCGCTTTCGCAGGCCACGGCGTGGCGCTTTCGTCATATCTAGGGCGCTGGGCTGCAGAGGCGTTGCTGGAGGATCGCGAACTGCCGAAGTGGGGCGAGTTAGAAGATCAGGTCTGAGGAAGTTGAATCGAGCTGCAGAAATGCTACTGCAGCTTCAATCTTAATTCTTCGGCGAACACTTCCACCTGATTCATCGGAACGATTCGAATGTTCTGATCCGCGAATAATTTGCTGATGAATTGCTGCTGTAAATTTCCGGCCACGGGAGCCGCTTCCGTGATGGCCGTGAACTCGCTGGAGGGCACGCGTTTTCGAATGCTCTCGACAGTATAAGCTAGAATTTTTGCTTGTGACGCGTCGCGATTGAGCACCACGGACTGAATGTATCCGCGCACGCCGTTTCTATAGCCGTAGTCAAATTTGAACGGATCTCCCAAGTGGGTATATTCGTCGACACGGACTGCCGGTCTGAGTTTTCCCGACACGCGATGCCGCTGAAAAACATCCTTGAGCTTATTTCGAATCCAGGCCCGCGTACTTTCCACGATGCTGCCACCGGTTCTGGCGGGAGGGGTAACGTGAGTATCGTAGAGCCGGGCCAACTCGACGCTAAAGTCATCCGCGAGAAGAGCTTTTTGAGGGCTGAGCTGCAATGCATTAGAGAGCGTGTTTTCGAGTTTCGTGAAGTATTTGCGCATATCTTCGCCGGTCATGGAGCGAAGCGTCTCAAATTCCGAAGCGAGCGAGTGAAGGAGCGCCACATCGGCGTCGGGGTGAAGCTTCCGCACACGCGCGAATTCGCGGTCTTCTTCAATCACTTTGATAGCGCGCCGCGATCCTCCCGTGGGCTCAAGTTCCTGGAATTCCTCCAGCATGACACCGACGTTCACCCATTCATCGCGGATCAGGTTCGGCGTATAGCGCAAAACTCGATAACGAAGAGTTTTTCGTTCTTTCTCAGGCATCGTTTTCTTCCTCAAGACTTCGCTTCAAGAAATCACTTCCAGTTGGGAAACGGCTGCATTGACGATTTCCAAGCTGATATCAGCAGTTCGCGGACAAGCTTGCGCCGCCGCAAGAGATGTTCGAGCATCTTTTCGAGCGCCTCGAAATCGAAGTCATACCATTCGCCGGGTATTTCTTTTTGAATTTCGTCGAGTACCGCCTCGGTGATTTTCGATTCCACTCGCCCGAGCCAGGGCTCGAACGATTCGATTCCGCGCACTGAGTCATAGACGCGATGGCGGGAGTAAAGACCCCTGAGCGGGGCATCCGGGAAATTCCATTCGCCTGCATTGAAACAGAACCCTTGATCGATCATGTGCGCCTGATAACGGGTCTCATTCTTCGGACGGGAAAAGATCGCCTGCCGGCCGTTCGTGTTGCAGGTCCATTTGTCAAACACAAGCATGCCGCAAAAGTCCGTGAGATTCACGACTTCCCGGAGTTGCTCGTCGGGGAGGAAGTCGTAAACGACGACTTCCACCGGCGTTCCGGGGTAACGAGATCCGAATTGCAAGCCCGCCTTGCAGGGCGCGCGCCCGCGTCCCAATTCGATAACCAAGTCGTCGGTATGCGCGATCAGTTCTTCGCGCACTTCCACCACGCTGGCCGGAGGAACTGGCAGCCCCATTCGCGCCGCTAGCCGGGTACCGAGCAATTCATTAGCCAGAATCCGGGTGCCCTGAGGATTATTCTGAAATTTTACAACGTAATAGGACTCTTCGTGCGGCACGGCTTTAGACTCGCACCTCATCAGATGAGATTGCGCTCCGCCACGCATTCTCCGAACTTGCTCGACCACCAGGGGCATAAAGGGCGTATGCTATCGACCCAAATAGGTGTACGGCAAGAAAAACATTTCGAAAGTAGGAACTTAGCTAAGGTGTACCAAAATGATAGCGGGCTTAGGACAGCGCCTTATTTCTAAGGGCATCCCCTCTCGGGAATACGCAGACCGACGCCTGATTCCTAAGCGGGAAAGTGCGATGGAAAAGAAATCTCCGCGGAGCGACAGCAACGAACAGTGCAGCCCCGCGATCATTTTTTCCGCCACGCCAAATGCTAACGCTTTTTGCGCTTGCTGCCCTTTTTCTTGGAAGCCTTCTTGGGTTTCAATTTGGCTTTCGATTTGGCTTTCGATTTGGCTTTCGATTTGGCTTTGGCCTTCTTCTTTGGGGCAGCTTTTTTAGGGGGCTTAGCTTTCGCAGCCGGTGTCGGCTTGCGAGCAGAAGGAGTGGGAGAAACCTCAGGAGTCTCATCGTCTTCTTCGATAACGACTTCGTCAATTTCTATCGTACCTTCGTGCGGTAGTTCGGCGCCTTCCTCGCCTTCCTCTTCTTCGTAGCGGGGCAGCTCGTCATCTTCCTCATCATGCAGTTTGCCTTGAAACATGCGACCCTCCGTGAGTCTCGGGATCCGAAACGGATTATTAGTCCCTCGCCGCTTATAAACGTAGAGTCGGAACTTTGTCAAGCCGCAAGGCCCGAAAAAATGCTTATCAAAGTATGGGTTACGATTTAACTAGAATGAGGAGGTAACAAATTGTTACACCGCGTTTTTAACTGATTGAAAAGGAGCTAGATAGACAACAGCCATCCATTTGGTCAGTTTAGCGGTTAATCTTGAGAACGTCTCCGGCAATCAGACTTCTACTAGCCAGAAATGGATTGGATTGCCGCAACGACGCCACAGTCGTTCCGTATTCGCGCGCGATCGAGTAGAGGGTTTCTCCGCGCTTCACACGGTGTTCGACCTGTTCCCCGGCTCCGGAGCTTCGACTCGTCGCCATCTTCTCAACAGTCGCGCCCGCATTCTGGGCCGACTTCGGCTTTGCATGCGGCGCTGCATCGTCTGGAGGTCCGCCGGCATAAATACGCAATCGTGAGCCCCGAGGCACGCTGGCTCCTCGAATATTGTTCCATTTCTTCAATTGCGAAACAGTCACGTCAAAGCGTCCCGCAATTCCTTCCAGTGAATCACCGCGTTGAACTTTGTAGTGAACCAGATGTATCACGGGCGGCGCGGTCGGAACATTTACAAGGAAGCCAGCAGGCAGGATGGCGTGAGGCTCCAAATGGTTGGCGTTCTCCAGTGCGGCTACCGTTACGCGGTAGTGGCGCGCGATGTCAGACAATGTTTCACCACTTTCCACACCGTGTAACCGCCAGCTGGTCCATTTGTCTTCAGGAACCTGCTGGATGTTCGCTTCAAATTTTTCCGCGGTGCCCGCAGGCACGTTTAATTCAAATTTCGGATCATTGGGGGTTACACCGCGCAGCAACTCCGGATTAAGCGCGCGCAAATCATCGATGTCGGCGCCGGAAGCATCGGCGACGAGATGGAGATCGATCGGGTGCCCCGGCTTAATCGTGTCAATTTGCGCTGGTTTTTCGGGAGCAACTTGCACTCCGTAGAGCGCAGGATCTTTTGCGACCAGGGCCATGGCGATAATTATTGGCACGTAATTCTGGGTTTGCTTGGGAAGGGCATGGAGCCTCTGCAAATCCCAGAAATCGGCGTAGCCGGTTCGTTCGATGGCCTTCACGACATTCATGGGGCCCGAGTTGTACGCCGCCATTACGAGATACCAGTCGCCGAACATTTCGTACAAGTCACGCATGTGACGCGCGGCGGCGCGTGTTGCTTTTTCAGGATCGCTGCGCTCGTCCACCCAGTAGTTTCGGTCGAGATCGTATTCCTCGCCGCGAAACGGCATAAATTGCCACAATCCGCGCGCACCCGCTCGTGAAACCGCCGAAGGTTGGAACGCCGATTCGGCCTGTGCCAGGTAAATCAGATCCTGAGGCACGCCCTCTTGGCGCAATACCCGACGGATCATGTCGTTGTATCGGCCGGCTCGGCCGAGACCATGCTCCATGACTGCCCGGCCTTTCGTTGTGGTGAAGAAGCTCAGATATTGCAGAACAGAGTCGTTGACGGTGAGAGGAAGATCGTGCGGCACGGTGATCAATTCCTGCTCGACCTTGGCGGCCAGTCTCGGGTCGCCCTTTGGCAAAGTCATGTCCGACAGCACATCCGTCGGGGTAGGCGGTCCGGCTGGTTCTTCATCTTCCGCTGCATTTTGCTCGGCATTCAGTTCGTAGGAATGCAGGGTTTCGCCGAGCTGATCGATTAAATCGGAGAGTCGCTGGTCCGAGTCCGGCTGAAATCCACTCTGAAGGATGAGATCCATCGCGTAATCAAAATCTACGCGGGCCTTGTCAAAATTTCCGGCCTTATATTTTTTCTGGCCCGCATCGAAGCTCGCCTGCACCTTTGCAACGAGGATGTCGATGGCAGGTCTCGGGTCAGTCTGAAGTGATGCCAGATAAACCGGATGGTTCGGGAAGGGCAGAGGCTCGTGGACGAAGGCTGGCGCCGGAGCCGGCGTCGCAGCCGGCGGACGTACCTTGGCCTGTTTCGAGGATACGGCATCTTGGCAACCCGCAAGGAAAACCGTCCCGGCCGCCAATAACACCCAGATTGTGGTCTTCCTATACATAGCCGCTCACCATCTCCTCAGTGACAGCGCTGTCGAGCAGTGCGGCGCAGCCAAACCGATCTTTGATAGGATGCATTCTGTAGGCCCAAAAACCGCCTTCGGGACCGACTCAGCGGCCTACGAACACTCCGTCAAGGCGCCAGAAAATCTTACGAAGTACCAACGCCGCGGTCAATGGACATGCCGTACCAGTCGTTGACAACATCACGACATTGAGTACTAGGGAACTGAGAATGCCAGAGTGTACACCCAGGCCAGCTCATTTTGGAATGGGTCGGGCGGAAGCTAAGCGAAGCGGCACAATTCCACTCTGCCGCCCCGTCGGAATCCGGCCAATCTCGACAGCCATCTTCCCGAAGGGAGGGATCTAGTCTGGCACTACACGAGTCTTGCGAATCTCAGGCCAACGCCTGGCGCAAATCGTCAATGAGGTCCTCAGGATCTTCCAGGCCGACCGAAACGCGGACCGTTCCCGGTTCGACTCCGGCCGCGCGTAATTCCGGAAGGGACATATTGTAATGAGAACTGTAAATCGGCAGAACTACTAGCGACTCAGCTCCGCCCAGGCTCGCTGCCAGCAGGAAAATCCGTACGCGGTCACAGAACCGGCGTGCCGCGGATAGACCACCCTTGAGATCGAAGGCCAGCATCGCGCCGAAGCCACGCATCTGCCGTTTCGCTAACAGATGGTCCGGATGGGATGACAGGCCCGGATAATGGACGCGCGCGACCTTCGGATGCTTGACGAGATATCGCGCGACGGTCATGGCCGTGGCGCACTGTCGCTGCACGCGCAGCTCGAGAGTCTTCACCCCTCGGATCAGCAGGAAGGCGGCTTCGGGATCCATCGAGCCGCCGAGGTAAATGATCATGTCGCGAACTTTCGTCATCCGAGCATGACTGCCTGCCGCGGCGCCTGCGATCACGTCGGAGTGGCCTGCGAGATACTTCGTGGCGCTGTGCAGCACAATATCGAAGCCCATCTCGATGGGCTTTTGCAGAACCGGGCTTGCAAACGTGTTGTCGATCAGCGAAACCAGATCCCACTCCTTCGCGAATGCGATAGCTTTCCGCAAATCCACGAGTCGCAGCGTCGGGTTTGTGGGAGTCTCGATGTAGAGCGCTTTCGTGCGCGGGTTTACGAGGCGTTCGATTCCTTCCAAGTCTGACTCTACGTGCCGAACTACAATGCCCATTCGCGGAAAAACGTCGCGCATCAGGCGGTAAGTTCCACCGTAAACTTGGCGCGTGGCGATTACTTCATCGCCGGCCTTCAGTACAGAAAGTAGCGCGCTCGAAATAGCGGCCATGCCGGAAGCAGTGACTACGGCGGCTTCCGCACCTTCCAGCGCAGCTAACTTCTCTTCAGCGATAGTAAGCGTGGGATTTCCGTAACGGGTGTAAATGTAAGCCGAACCTTTGCCCTGGGCCCAGCGCTTCATTTCCTCCGTATTGGCAAATGTGAAATTTGCAGTGCGCGCAATCTCCACTCCCACGGATGCCGCGATGCCAAATTTCTCTTGGCCTGCGTGAATCGCCAGAGTGGCGTTGCCCGCAGATTTGACGTTCTTTTTTCTCTGATTCATGGCCCAGCAGGATGGCTCAGTCCTCAAGAGAATCACAAGCTCCAATTTGGTTCACGTTCGCGATAGAGATTGGCGAGGCATTATTTTTTCCTCCGGCGATCTTTCATGCGCATGCCGGCAAAGGCCGTCTATCTTTCCACGCCGCACACGCCTAGAGCTTTACAAGCTGGCACGGCTTCACCTTTCATTCGCTGACGGATACGCGCCAGGTTCCCATCGAAACATAAAATTCATGCCGGCTTTGTGCCAAGATAGAACGATAGAGTTCCAGGTAATTCGTTCAGTTTTTCAGCTATTAAAAGAGGGCATTTATGAAGAAGAAGACTGCAAAACTAGCTATTTTCGCGGGTGGAGCGATCTTACTCCTTTCCATGCTTTCACTTACGGGTTGCTACTACCTTCGGCCCACAGGGCCGTGTTTAGGCGTCGGTTGCCCGGCCCGCACGGTCGGTCAGAGCGGCCAATACAAAAAGAATGAAGCCCCGAAGGCGCAGAACGCGCAGGGTAAGAGCCCCGCTCAGGCGCCGCCAAAAGCGGGGAATTGATCGCCATCAAGTGAGCTGACGCGCGAGCATTACGCTGAGGCAGCTTCGCCTTCTTCTTCGCCCGCGTGATGCGGTTTGTGCGCGGCGATTACCTTTTCCGCAATTTCCCCAGGAACAAAGTCGTAATGCGAGAATTCCATTGAATAGCTTCCGCGCCCCTGCGTCATCGAAATCAGTTCATTCGCATAGCTCAACATTTCCGAGAAGGGAACCAGCGCTTTCACCACGACGCTTCCCCCCCGCAGTTCGCTGCCGCTGATTTTTCCGCGACGCCCGCTGAGGTGGCCCATTAGATCGCCTGAATACTGATCCGGCGCATAGACCTCGACGTGCATAATCGGTTCGAGCAGAACGGGGCGGGCTTGCTTCATCGCTTCCTTAAAAGCAAGCGACCCGGCGATCTTGAATGCCATATCGCTTGAGTCCACATCGTGATATTTGCCATCGTAGAGGCTCACGCGAAAATCGGTAACAGGGAAGCCCGCCAGAAATCCGCGCTCAGCGGAATCGCGAACGCCTTTTTCGACGGATGGAATCCAGTTCTTGGGAATGGCACCGCCGAAAACATCGTCGACGAACTCAATGCCCTTGCCGCGCGGCAGCGGCTCCATCTTGATACGGCAAAGGCCGAATTGGCCGTGGCCGCCGGTTTGTTTCTTGTGTTTGCCTTCTGCGTCAGCCTTGCCGCGGATAGTCTCGCGATAAGGGACCTTCGGTGGATGGAGTTTTAATTCGACGTGATAGCGCTTGCGAAGTTTTGCGACGACCACTTCGATATGCTGCTGTCCGGCTCCACTCAGCAGAAATTCTTTTGTTTGAGGATCGCGCGCAAAACGCAAGGCAAGGTCTTCCTCCAGAATCTTGTGAATAGCGACGCCAATGCGATCTTCATCGGCTCGCGTCTTGGGTTCAACTGCGAAAGTGATGGAGGGTTCGGGAATACGTGCGGGAAGATAAAAAATCGGCGCGCTTTTGTCTCCGAGAGTCTCACCAGTAGTGGAGTCTTTGAGCTTGGCGACAGTACCGATGTCACCGGCGTGGAGATCGGTTACTGCCGTGGCAGCCTTGCCTTGCATCACCTGGATATGCTGCAGACGCTCCGACGTACTGCGGTTGAAATTGTTGAGTGTGGCATCGTTTTTCAATACTCCGGACATGACTTTGAAATACGTAATGCGGCCGGCGAATGGATCCGCGAGGGTCTTGAAGACAAAGACGGAGACCGGTTCGGAATCAACAATCTTGCGCTCGATCGCGTCGCCTTTGTGATCCGGCGTCCTGTGACCGGTGATTTTTCCGCGAACAGCCGGCGCGGGGAAAATCTCAGCAAGGAAATTCAAAATAGCGTCACTGCCGACGTTATGCAGCGCGGAACTGAGCAGGATGGGGAAAATTCTCTTGGCCAGGACTGCCTCGCGGAGGCCTTTTTTCAGATCGTCAACGGGCAGAGTGCCTTCGTCGAAGAATTCCTGCATCAATGCGTCATCGCCTTCGGCGACCAGCTCAACCAGCGTTTCGTGCGCAGCCTTTGCTTCTTCGGCGAGGACCCCGGGAATATCTTCGATCTTGGCTTTGCCATCTCCGTCCGGCGTGTAAGTAAGGGCTTTCATCGAGACTAAATCCACCACACCTCTAAAGCCTTTTTCGTGTCCGATGGGCAATTGAACGGGAACGGCGCCGCGGCCAAAAACATGCTGGACGGAATCCAGCGCGCGTTCAAAGCTCGCGAGTTCACGATCCATCCAATTCAGGATGAAGGCGCGCGGCTGATCGTATTCAGTAGCATAGTCCCAGACTCTTTCAGTGCAAACCTGGACGCCTGCGGCGGCGTCCACCAGGATCAAAGAGGCGTCTGCGGCGATGAGCGAGGATTTTGTCTCGTTGATAAATGTCGAATAGCCGGGCGTATCGAGGAAGTTTATTTTTACTTTTTCGGTCTGCCCTGGGGCTTGCCATTCGGCGAAGGCAAGGCCGGTGTTGATGGAAATTTTTCGCGCGATTTCTTCTTCGTCCCAGTCGGTAGTGGCCGAACCGTCCGCTACTTTTCCGAGGCGCGGCGTCATCCCAGCCGTGAACAGCAACGACGAGACGAGCTGGGTTTTGCCCGTGTCGCCGTGGCCAGCAATGCCAACGTTGCGTATCCATTCGGTGTTATACGATTTCATAAATCACCTCTCGTAGTAGGATTCGTTTGGCCGCAAACGCGCGACGGAGACGGCAGAAACTCTTTGAAGATAAACTGGAGAATGTGCGGCGAAGACGCAGATCCAGTCTTCAGAACAGGCATTTCGTGGCGGATTCTTGCGGAAGACAGACTCGAGCTGTTCGAGAAGACCACTATCACGGCGCCGCCCCCGTCGGTTGACGCACATGACCCTACGGAAAACCGGGATGCTAGCACACGGCGTGCTCCGGGTTCAACTCTTAGGCGAGCCGCATCGAATCAGCGGCCTCCGCGCACCTATTGGCCGAAGAAATTCTGTTCGTCGGCTGACGGGCCGTAAACCGAAGGAACGGCGACTCCGTTCAGTCGCAGGTAAACGCCGAGCTGTGCGCGGTGATGGACGATGTGATTCATCACAAAGCTGCGCAGGACTGCGACCCGGGGCATTGAGAAAATCGTCTGACCACCGGAGAGAAGCGTCCAGTTCTTCAACAGGGTTTCGTCACTTGCACCGGCGATGGCGGCGCGCGCCTCGGCCGCTTTCTTGTCGAAGACTTCAAGTAGTTGCTTTCGCGAAGTCATCACAGTAGGTGTGGGAGGCGGAGCTCCTACGGGGCGAAAATCCAGGGAATCTTGACCGATGATGGTAGCGGCCCAACCAGAAAGCTCAGCGACGTGGCCGGCGAGGCGTCCCATTTTCATTGATTTTTCATGCGGAGCGTAGTCGGGTTTGCCTTCGGGCACGCGTTCGAGCGTCTTACGAGTGCTGATCATTTCGTGATCGAATTCGGCGAGGATCGCATCTCGAATTGGCATGGTTCTCTCCTTGGTTTTTCTTATATCGGTTGGTCTATTTTACCGCAAGCCGTTTGCCCGAAGGACTAGTTCTTTGGAGAAACTTCTGCGCGCTTTTGCGGCCAGACCGGACTCGTGAGCTCAATCCGCCAAATCGGACCACCCTCATACGCCGGACCTTCCGATTTGACGAAGGCCGGAGCTTCGCCCTGGAGAATCCATACGTGTGTATCCGGCGGCTGCTTGCCGGCAATAGGGGCGACCACCCCGGCCGCGCCTCCGATGTCCACTTTCACGTCATAGCGCACAGCCTTGCGGGCGGACTCGGCGACCGAGAAGGTATCTTCACCTTCGGGGGAAATCACCAGTTTTACGAGACGTGGTTTTGGCGTGGCTACAATCATGGGCAATGTGGTTTTCGGCGTGCCGGGAGGAATATTCTTCAGGATGGTGGGTACGGCGCCATTCGCGAGATCGGGAGGAAGTTTAAGGCTGTCGGTGATGACTTTTTCCTTGCCATCGTCGTCCGTGTAGCGCACCGAAACCTGCCCGGTGGAACCATTGATCGAAAGGTCGGTCGGACGTTTGAATGCGGGACCCTTCTGGATAAGATGGTCGCTTATAAGGCGGAAGCTACCGCGCTGAGAGAATACCGCGGTCTCTTCCTGCAGCGAGCCGTCTTTGAAATGGTAGACGAGATGGGTTGTCACGCGATCACCATTCGCAAGCTGTGCGAGGTCACCCGCGGCTATGGTCTCGTCATTCAAAGTCCGAATCACTAAAAAGCCATGAACTACGCCTTCCTTGTATTTCACAGCTACCTGTTGTGCCGATGATACGCGAGGGTACAGAGATCCGATGCTTACAAGCAGGAGGACGGCCCATCTGAATCGTGCGCGGTTTGTCATCGGTTTATGATGACCCTACATGCTGGTTCACTGCAACGGAGACGTTCGCTACGGGGCAATTCGAAAACTGCCGTTGGGTTCAACATAACCGTAGGCCATGCGAGGAGTGTTGAATGCGGCGGCCGGGAGGCCGTCGCGATCTAGGAGAATCAGGCCGCCGGTGGTGTGAACTCGGTGCGCCAGTTTGCGAATGCAAGCATCGGCGACGGCTTGTGCCAGGGACAGCGGGCCGCCTTTTTCTCTGTGGGGCACCAGGACGCGCTGGTCGTGGAGGAGATCAATGGCCATTTTTGCCATCACAATTTTCATGATGCCTTCGCCATGTCCGGTGCAGGAAACGCCGCCGGCTTCTGCATCAGCATAACAGCCGCAGCCGATGAGAGGGGAATCACCGACACGTCCTGGGAATTTGCAGCAGGTGCCACCGGTGGAAGTGCCCGCGGCGAGATTTCCGTGGCTGTCTATTGCTACGGCGCCGACAGTGCCGTGTTCGTGGCCCACATGATGTTCAGCAGCATGCGAATCTTCAAGGCATCGGCGCCAAGCCATGCGCTCGCGCTCGTTCACGAGGTCTTCAGGAGCACAGAGCGGTATGCCGTTTTCTGCGGCGAATTTTTCGGCACCCGCGGCTACGAGCATCATGTGTTCACTTTTTTCGAGGATGGAGCGGGCCAGGCGAATTGGGTTACGCACGCGCTCAACGGCCGCGACTGCGCCTGCTTTTAGTGTGGCGCCGTCCATAACGATGGCGTCGAGTTGAACGCGACCATCGCGATTTAGATGCGAACCGATGCCTGCGTCGAACGTAGGATCGTCTTCCAGGATCACGATGGCAGCTTCGACGGCGTCCATCGCCGTCCCAGTGCTGGATAAAACTTTCCAGCCAGCTTCAAGAGCCAGGCGGATTCCCGCTCGGCAGTCCCCGACTGCTTCGTCGGGAATATTCCATGCGCCACCGTGGATGATGAGGGAAGGTTTCAAGTTTCGAGCAGGCCGTGAGAACTGATAATACAGCATGGAAAGCAAACCGCGCGCCTACAACAGAGGCGTTGCGCAATCCGCAAACCTACGAGAATGCGGCGGGACAAGATAATCGAAATTACCGATGTGGATAGAGCATCGCAGGAGTCTTGGGGCCCTTAGCCGCCGCGCTTGACCGCACGCGTGAGAAGAGGTGAGGCGTCATGAGGTTGAACGGTCGGAGGAATCGTCGCGCGGGGTTTTGCGCGTGAGGAACTTATGCCGGCGCCAGATTCGGTTCCAGCGAGCGGGAGCCGGCCGTCTTTCGTTTGTTTCCAGGTATGCAGGATGCGGTGAATCACGGTGATGTTCGGTCCGATAGCGAGGATCCAGAGGGCAATCGGCATGCGGTTGATGAGTGCTCCGAGAATCATGAGTGTGAGGCGCTCGGGCCGGTCCCAAAATCCAACTTCAGACTTTGGCACAAGCGATTCGGCGCGGGCCTTTGCATAGCTCACCATTACGGCGCCGGCCATAGCAGCGCCCGCCAGCACGGCATACATAAAACGGTTCACTCGCGCGTAGTAAACCAGGATTCCCAGGAAAAGGATCAGGTCGGCATAGCGATCCAGGATTGAATCCAGAAAGCCGCCGAACAACGACACACGCTTTTGCCGCCGAGCCACCGGGCCGTCGAGAAGGTCACACAAGCCGGCGAGGATCATCATTCCACCTGCGGCTGCGAAACGTCCGGCGGCAAACAGAATGCCCGCCCAGAGATTCAAAACAAGTGCCAGCCAGGTGATGACGTTGGGGGGAATCCCAGTTGGAGCGAGGAGCGCTGCAAGCCGGTCAACGGGCCAGGAAAGGTATCGACCGATAGCGCGCGTCAACATTGATTCAGTGCCGCCATGCTATTCCTCATCGTAAATTGTCGAAAGACGAACGACTTCATATTCCCTGGTGCCCGCTGGAGTAACAACCGTAACTTCGTCGCCGGGCTTTTTGCCAAGGAGCGCCTTGCCGATGGGCGAACTCGTCGAAATCAAGCCCTTGGTTACATCGGCTTCTTCGACCGTCACCAGTTTGTACTCGATTTCGGTGGACTTCGCAACGTCGAGAACAACGATGCGGGAGCCGTAGGCGGCGCGGTCTTTCGGCAGGTTGGTGAGATTCATCATGGAAATGTCAGCCATGCGCTGGTGAAGCTGGCCGAGCCGAGCGGAGACGTAGGACTGTCTTTCCTTCGCGTACTTGTATTCTGCGTTTTCGGAAAGATCGCCGTGAGCACGCGCTACCTTGATTTCCTTGGGCAGCTCGTCGTGAAGTTCGTGCTCTAGGGCGGCAATTTCGTCTTTCAGTTTCTTTTTAATTTTTTCAGCGAGATCAATCATTTTGGCAAGTGTAAGAGAGTCCCATAATGAAGGGACGCCCTCAAATCGCGGTTTGTGCGATTACCTAAAGATTATAGAGGATTTGCGCGCGGTATCGCAAATGGGAGCTCGATTCTTACGCTGCCGAAAGACCGTCCGAGGTGCTAGGCGGGGGTTTTCCCCCGGCGTTGTCTAGTTCCGCTAAGCCCGCCGGAAAAGCATCTAGGGCTGGCCCGGTTACGATCTAGCCTGAGAGGTTTGCGCCCGACCCTGCTGCGCGGCGAGAAAGTCTATAATTGCTCGATTGGACGCTCCCGGCTGGTCGGTCTCGAATATGTGGCTGGCGTGCGGGATCAGCACGAGTTTGGCATGCGGCAATCGTTCAGCGATCAGCCGCGAATTTCCCGGCGGAACGAGCCTGTCGGTTTCGCCATGAATTATGAGGGTCGGGGCCGTGATTTGCGTGATGCGACTGTAGGCTTCCCAGGCGATAATTCCCTGAAGTTGGGACATGTAGCCTTGTGGTGTGGGATACCACTTCATGCGGATAGCCATATCTTCGTCGATGCGCTCGCGCGGAGTGCCCTCGTCATAGATAAACGGGATGATGGCCTCCTTGGCTTCTTCGGGCGTCATTCCCTGGCGCGTAAGTGTTTGCAGCGCCGCAGGTTCGGCTTGTATGGCGTGAGGACCGCCCGAAGCGGTGCAACCCAAAATCAGCGAGCGCACGCGCTTAGGATATTGAAGCGCGAATTCCTGCGCGATCATGCCCCCCATGGAAACGCCGAAGACGTGCGCACTCTCCACTCCTGCGGCATCCAGAACGGCAGCCGCATCTGAGGCCATCAGCGCAATGGAATAAACGCCCGGAGGCACATCGCTTTGCCCTACGCCGCGATTGTCGAAGGCGATGGTGCGATAGTTTTTTACAAGCAGCGGGCGAGTGCGATGCCACATGTAGGATGGGTAGCTGAGGCCCATGATGAGCAACAGAGGCTCGCCGGAACCTTGTTCATCCCAATATATTTTGGCGCCTTGATTTTCAACAAAAGACATGGAGCCTCCCGTCGCGGCATGTGGGTGCACTGAGTGCGCAGTTGAGAAAACCACAGAATGAGATAGTTACACACAAATGAATGTAACCAACGCGGCCGCCATTGTATATAATCCGGCTCACTATGCCAAACCAAGAAACGCA
>Ga0209330_1000233_pt1 | contig 27020 bp, 22 predicted proteins | sample JacPinW_OM2H0_O3_FD_187969 | JGI IMG/M metagenome (GOLD analysis project Ga0209330, IMG submission 187969) | Forest soil microbial communities from Algoma, Ontario, Canada - Jack Pine, Ontario site 1_JW_OM2H0_O3 (SPAdes) (version 2) | ecosystem: Environmental > Terrestrial > Soil > Boreal...
TCGTTTCCCCTGACGAAGAAAGGTCCACTCAATTTCACTATTCCTTTCGCGCAGGTTCACCTGCGCGAGCCTTCGCTCGTGTGCTTGATCCTGGGGTGACGAACGTGAATTTCGGGCCATTTCCGACCGGCTGGTTCGGGGCATTTTTCGCGACGAATTCGGTCCGCCCGCGCCCATTTCTAACCGGTTCTGCACCACAAACAGAATCGTCCGTAACTCATTCAAAACAAACGCTGGAAAAAATTCTAACCGGGGCCAGAATGCACATTAAGCAATCGCGATTTCGCAACACTTCCGCCCCGAACTTTGGCCACTCTCTCGCTGGAAAAAGGACCACAAACTTGGCGCAATACAAACTGAAAGCGGTCTTGGTTCTTGTCGCAATCTTGGGGGCTTCGCTGGTCTTGAGCCCCACTCTCGCCGCCCGCCCGCTCCAGCCGTCCGCGTCCGTCGCGCCGCAATACGGTGTGCCGGCTACCACCGCGCAAGCACCCTCGTCCCCAGCCGCTACACCCCAGCCAACCGAAAAAAAGGTAACCGCCTACACCCTTCCTCCTGAAACTTACAAAAAGGCGCGTGACCTGAGCCGGATTCATTTCCGGTTCGCCCTGATCAGCTTCGTTTACGGACTCTTCGTTTTGTGGCTCATCTTGCAACTCAGACTCGCGCCGAAATATCGCGACTGGGCGGAGAGATTCTCGTCCAAGCTTTTCCCCCAAGCTCTCGTTTTTGTCCCGCTGTTCCTTCTGACCGCCGCCGTCCTCGGCTTGCCCGCCGACATTTACGAAAACTCAGTTGAGCGAAAGTTTGGAATCTCCATTCAGAGCTGGGGTTCGTGGGTCGGAGATTGGGCCAAGGGCCAGTTACTTGGAATTTGTCTCGGGGTCTTTCTCATCTCGATTCTTTACGCTGTGATCCGAAACAGCCCGCGCCGCTGGTGGTTTTATTTTTGGCTCATATCTTTGCCCATTGCGGTTCTTCTTGTTTTTCTCCAACCGCTGGTTGTGGATCCCATGTTCCACAAATTCGAGCCGCTGGCGCAAAAGGATCCCGCCCTCACCTCGAGCCTGGAGCAAATGGTTCAGCGCGCCGGCCAAACCATTCCGCCCGAGCGTATGTTCTGGATGGGTGCCGGCGAAAAAACCACGGGTCTGAACGCATACGTCACAGGACTTGGCGCGTCCAAGCGAATTGTAGTTTGGGACACGACCATCGCCAAGATGACCACGCCGCAAATCGTCTTCGTCGCGGGACACGAAATGGGTCACTACGTTCTCAACCACATCTGGAAAGGTCTGGCATTCGCCGCGGTGATGCTTTTTGTTCTCTTCTATCTCGGCTATCGGACGATTGGCTGGGTTCTCGCGCGCTGGGGCGGCCGATGGGGAATTCGCGGTTTGACCGATTGGGCCTCGTTTCCTGCGCTGTTGCTACTGCTCTCCATTTTCGGTTTTATCGCAGGTCCCATCAACAGCGCTTTCAGCCGGTACGACGAGCATCAAGCGGACCAGTACGGTTTGGAAGTAACTCACGGTCTTACGCCGGACTCAGGCCAGATCGCAGCGCAAGCATTTCAAGTTCTCGGCGAAGTAGATCTTTCAGATCCCGAGCCGAATCCGCTGAATGTGTTTCTGTTTTATTCGCATCCGCCCATTCCCGACCGCGTCATCTATGCGCTCACCTACAATCCTTGGGCCAACGGCGGATCAGGCGAGTTCGTAAAATGATTCTTCGTCACGCAGTGAACAACGCTAACGCCGCGCGTCGATCCGCATCCGAATCCCGTTTCGAGGACGAAGCGTCACCAGCGCCTCCGGAACAATTTTCTGCCCCGCTACAAGTTGCAGCTGAAACTTCTGCGCGATCGTCGCGATCACCAGTACCGCTTCCATCAAGGCGAAATTCTGCCCGATGCACCGCCGCGGCCCGTCGCCGAACGGAAAGTATGCGCCTCCAGGTAGGCGGTTCTCGAGACCGTCAAGCCAGCGCTCCGGCCGAAATGCTTCTGGGTCATCAAAGAAGCGCGCATCACGTTGCATCACCCACTGGGACATGATCATCGTCGAACCCGTCGGGAAGTCATATCCGCCAATTGTGCACGGCGCGATGGAAGTGCGCGCCACAATATACGCGGGCGGATACAGCCGCAGCACTTCGTTCACAACTGCGAGGAGGTACGGCAGCCGCCCGAGATCCGCAATCGCCGGAGCCCTCCCGCCCAGAACATCCCGAAGCTCTTCGTGCAACCTCACTTCGGCAGCCGGGTTCTTGCTAAGCAGATACCAGGTCCAGGCAAGCGTCAGCGCCGTCGTTTCATGTCCCGCAAGAAACAACGTCATCGTTTCGTCGCGAAGCTGCCTGGGAGTCATCTGGCTTCCGTCTTCGTCCATCGCCGACATTAGCAGCGAAAGCAAATCCTTTCGCTCGCCGGTGTTGCCTAACTCCTTCCGCTCATCGATAATCCTGTACACCAGCGAGTCGAGAAATTGCGTCTCGCGTGCAGCGCGCCGGTTCGCGGGCGTGGGCCAGCTCTCCGGCACCTTGATGGGGTATCGCGCCTTTCGCAGCGAATAGCGCACTAGAAAATCCAGCGAACGCCCCACTTCCCGCGCTTCCCCCGGCAGGGTCGTCCCGAAAAGCGTGCGCACCGCCGTCTCCAGGGAGATGGCCATCATCTCTTGCGCGATATCGCGTTCTTCGCCGTCACCCCATTTTCGGATTTGCACCTCCGCGCTTTCCACCATCGTCGAGGCGTACTCGTTGATACGGCTGCGGTGGAACGCGGGCTGCGCTAACCGGCGCTGGCGCCGCCAGAAGTCCCCTTCGCTGATCAGCAGTCCTTCGCCCAGCAGACGCCCGGTCACATCTTTCGTGAGCTTGCTCTTGTGAAACTTACTCTGCTGAATCACGTTCACTTGCTCGATGTAATCCGGATGATTTAGCAGGATGCGGCCATCCGACCCGATCGGTATCCTGACGATGTCGCCGTACTCCCGCGCGATACGTTGAAGCGTGCCGAGCGGGTCATGCAACACCTGCAGCGCCATGCCCAGGAGCGGCAATCCTCTGGGTCCCGGCGGCACTCGCTTTGCGTTAGTAGAGGGCTCGTTGTTCATGCCAATCGGCTCGAAATTCCGCGAATGCGCTCCGCTCTTCGTGCTGTGTCCTATCACCTTACTTTACTTCATAAACCTGGAGCTTCTGTAGTGGGTGGCGAATCAGATGTAGGGGCACCATCATTTCCGGCCGCTCTCCATTAAAGGCGCCGATGCGTTGGTGGTTTCAGCATGTTTCTGTAAGATACTCGCAAAGGGGATCTCGTGGAATTCGAACCGCCAGAGTGGCTCGCGCAGATCGAGGGTATCCTTGAAACGCTGAATGAAGGCGTGATCATTGCGGACGACTGTCCCCAAATCATCTTCGTTAACACTAATTTCGAAGAAATGACCGGCATTCCGCGTGGCGAATTTATCGGCTCGAACTTCGACAGGTTTTTCACTCCGGAAGAATCTGAAATACTCAACGGCCAGAGAGAACGAGGCTTAGAGGCCGGCCACAACCGTTTTGAGTTCGTATTGCCGCGCCACGACGGCGGCCGGCTCCCGGTGATTGTGAGCGCGCGATCCATTGAAGATCCGGACGGCCGCCGCTTCGCAATTGTCACGTTCATCGACATTTCCGAGCAGAAGCGCGCGGAAGGGGAACTTCGTACTGCCAATACGCTGCTGGAAGATCGGCAAAAAGAAATTGAGGAAGACCTCGTGCTGGCCGCGCGCGTGCAGCAGAGTCTTGCGCCCAAATCGCTCGTGTGGGGAAGCGTCCATGTGGAAACGTATTACCATCCCGTTCGCACGATTGGAGGCGACTTTGGCTTGGTCACTCCGCTGAGTGATGATTCGCTGAACTTGCTGGTTTGCGACGTTTCCGGTCATGGCATTGGGTCGGCTCTTGTCGCCAACCGGATCTACGCCGAAACCATGACTCAGCTTCGCAATGGCGCGGCGCTGGCGACCATGCTTCGCCAGTTGAATCGGTTCGTGATGCACAATATCGGAAGCTCGGTGTTCTTTTTCACCATCGCGGCTGCGCAACTGGACCGCGCCGGGCGGCGTTTGCTCTTTGCCGGAGCGGGACACCCACCCGGCATGATCGTTCACGCTGGGGCGGAGCCGCGCCTTCTCGAATCGCGCAGCATGGTTCTGGGCGCGCTTCCGGACGCTGTGGGACCAGAAGCCACGCTGGATGTAGCCCTCGAAGCGGGGGACCGCATCGTGCTCTATACCGATGGAATCACCGACGTCTTCGATTCGCGCGGCGAAATGTTGGGGGTGGAGGGCGTGCAAAAAATCGTTCGGGAGACTTCGCGACTTCCATTCAAGAAAATGAAGCAGGGCATCCTCGACAGCGTTGCCGAGTGGCGCGACGGACCGGTAACGGACGATGTGTCGCTGGTTCTGGTGGAAGTTAACTAGAATCCTGGTTAAAGATAACGAACAATCCTTCGATGGCCAATCTTGAGTTTGTCCGCGAGTTCGCAGTCCCGCCGAAAGAGATTTTCGTCTTCTTCGTTCCGCAACGCATGCCGCTTTGGTACGGCACAGAGATGAACAGCTGCTTTGAAGTGCAGGGCGGAGCTTACGATTTTGCGACCGGGCAAAAGGTGCGGATCACAGGTCGGCTGAGCGCACGCGAAGTCACATTGACCGTAGTCATTGCCGCTTACGAATGGGAACGCTTGCTCGAATGGCAATTTCAAGATTCCTACGGCGTGCGCGGAAAGCAGCGCTGGGAGCTTCAAAAGACTGGGAGCACAACGAAGGTAACGATGCGCGATCAGTACAAAATGCCCGGCCGCACCGGCAAAATTGTCGATCGGTTTTTCGCGCGCTACGGAGTTGCTGCGCGCGACCGTTCCTGGCTCGACCGGCTGCAGCGCCTCGCAGAGTGCCGATGACTGTTAAACCCCCACGACGCGCAAAAATCGCTTCTTCCCGACGCGCAGCGCCAGCAAGTCGCCAGGATTCAGGACAATTGTACGTTTCACGTCTTTTTCGACTTGGCCGTTTACCTCGACGGCGCCCTGCTTGATCAGCCGTTCGGCCTCGCTCCTTGAGCTCGCCAGTTGCGTTTCCGTCAAAACGGCGAACAGAGGCCGCGTGCCCCATGGCAATTTCATTTCCGGCAGATCGCTAGGCGCTTTTCGGTCGCGGTAAACCAACCGAAATTCTTCGGCAGCTTCCTTGGCCGCTTCCTCACCGTGAAAGCCCGCCACAATCGTGTGCGCGAGCTGCATCTTTGCATCCATGGGGTGCAGCACGCCCATGTTGACTTCCTCTTGAAGCCGCACAATTACTGGCGGCGCAAAATCCGTGAGCAGCTCGTAGTAAGACCACATGAGCTTGTCCGAGATCGACATCAGCTTCCCAAACATTTGATCAGGCGCTTCGGTAATACCGATATAATTGCCCAGGCTCTTGGACATCTTGCGTTCGCCATCGAGCCCGACCAGTATCGGCATTGTGAGCACGACCTCTCCAGGGAGGCCGTATTCGCGCTGGATGTCCCGGTGCACCAGGAGATTGAATTTCTGCTCGGTGGCGCCGAGTTCCACGTCGGATTCGAGCGCGACCGCGTCGTAAGCCGTCAGCAGCGGATAAAGCAGTTCGTGGACGGAAATCGGCAGGTTTTTGTCGAGGCGCGAACGAAAATCCTCCCGCTCGAGCATGCGGGCAAGCCGATATTTTCCGCAGAGCTGAACGACTTGCGCGCTCGAAAGCTTGCCCAGCCACTCACTGTTGTAGCGGACTTCAGTCTTCTTCTTATCGAGGATCTTGAATACTTGTTCGAGATAAGTCTTCGCGTTTGCGTCCACTTGTTCGCGCGCGAGCGGCGGACGCGTTTCGGATTGGCCGGTGGGGTCGCCAATCATGGCTGAAAAATCGCCAATCAGGAAAACCGCGGTGTGACCCATATCCTGAAATTGCTTGAGTTTGCGCAGCACTACTGTGTGGCCCAGGTGGATGTCCGGCGCCGTGGGATCCACACCGAGATACACACGCAGCGGCTTCTCCTCTTTCGCAGATTTCTCAAGTTTTGCTTTGAGCTCATCCTCGCGGATGATTTCCGCTACACCCTTTTGCAGGTACGAGAATTGCTCTGAAACGGGCTTGAATTTTGCGGACGGCACTATTTTTTCTCCTGCCATTTTTCAGGAAGGATCAAGACGCGGCGGTCCTCGATCCGGTATCTACCTTCGAGCACGATTCGCACGGCCTCCGTGTAAATGCGATGTTCCTCTAGCAAAATCCGTTCGGCGAGCGTTTCCGGCGTGTCGCTATCTTCAATTGGCACGCAGGCTTGCAGCACGATGGGCCCCGCATCCAGATTCTCGTCCACAAAATGCACGGTGCATCCGGAAAACTTCGCGCCGTGTTCCAGCGCCTGGCGCTGCGCTTCCAGACCCGGAAACGACGGCAGCAGCGACGGATGAATGTTCAGAATGCGATCGCGAAACGCGGCCACGAATTGCGGGGAAAGCAAGCGCATGTAACCCGCGAGACAAACCAAATCGACGCGCTGTTCCTGCAAGGCCGCGATCACCAGTTTATCGTAAGCTTCGCGCTCGAGGCCCTTTGATGAAATCACGCGTGCTTCGATTCCAAACGCGCGCGCCTTTTCAATTCCGCGCGCATCTTCGCGGTTACTCAGCGCGATGGCGATTTCGGCGTTGGGGATGCGTCCGGCCGCGACGCTTTCCGCCAGCGCTTCGAAATTCGAGCCGCGACCTGAAAGTAGAACGCCTATGCGTTTCTTCATGCAGGCCCGAAAGTAGCATAGTTAGGCAAGCAGGCAAAACAGCGAGGATATCCACGTCCCTTTGACATGGCGCGGAGAGACGAGGCATCTAGTCTCACGGGACAATAGCTGGGAGAGCGCGCTTCATTTCGCAGCGCTATAGCGCCAGGGTACCGGAATAGTTGACTCTGGGCTTGCCGCGGCGCGCTCGTTCGATGCGACCGATCAAATAGAACTTTTCGCGGCGCCGTCGCAATTCTGTTTCCACGCGTGAAATGTGCTTTGCCGGCACAATCAGAATCATTCCCACGCCCAAATTAAATGTTTGCAAGAGCTCGTCCCGATCGATTTTACCCAGCCGCGCGAGGTAGCGAAAAATAGGCAGGACGGGCCATTGGTCGAGTTCGACGACAGCTTGAACGTTTGTGGGAAGAGCGCGCGGCAGATTTCCGGTGATGCCGCCGCCCGTGATGTGGGCCATGGACGAAACCCAGCCCCGAGCGAGAATGTTTTTCAGAAGAGGCCAGTAAGCGCGGTGGGGTTTCAAAAGTTCCGCGCCAATCTTGTTTCGAACATCCGGAACATATGTGTTGGGACCGAGCTTGGCGACTTCGAACACAAGTTTACGGGCCAGAGAATATCCGTTGGTGTGCAGTCCGCTGGAAGGCAGAGCAAGCAGAAGGTCGCCTGACTTCACTCGCCTCACATCGAGTTGCCTTTTCTTTTCGACCGCGCCGACTATAAACCCGGCGAGATCGTATTGGCCCGCCGGGTAGAATCCCGGCATTTCAGCGGTTTCACCGCCAATCAGAGCGCAGCCCGCCTTCCTGGCAGCGCGGCTCATTCCTTCGATCACCCGCTCGACCACCCGCGCGTCCATTTTGCCCATGGCGAGGTAATCGAGAAAAAATAACGGCTCGGCGCCCTGGGTGAGAATGTCGTTCACGCAATGATTCAGAATGTCCGCACCCACGGTGGAATGGATTCCGGTGGCGAATGCAATTTTCAACTTGGTGCCTACACCGTCGGCGCTAGCCACCAGAATCGGATCGCGCCAGCGCTTGCGGTCAAGTTGGAAGAGCGCGCCAAACCCGCCCACGGGCGCCAGCACGCCACGGCGAAATGTTTTCCCCGCCATTGCGGCGATCCGGCGCTTGACGCCGTCAGCTATCGAGATATTTACTCCAGCATCGGAATAGCGCATGAGATGAATCTGCTTCCTGAAGGCGGCAGAGTAGAACTAGAAAATATGAAACAGGCGCTTCCAGCGCACTTCGCCCGGATGGATTATGGCGTTGAGGTACGTCTCAAATCGTTCGCCGATGTGCCCGGGCTCCCAGACATCTTCCGGAGCGTCGATAGACATGTAAATCATCAGCGGTGTGCCGATAATATTCTCGCGGGGAACGAAACCCCAGTAGCGGCTGTCGTAGGAATTCTCGCGGTTGTCGCCCATCATGAAGTAATCGCCGGCGGGGACTTTGTACGGCCCGCGGTTTTCCTGGGGGTTGGGCGGATCCGGACGGTAGGGCTCGGCCAGTGCCGTCCCGTTGATGTAAACGACGCCTTGCTTAATTTCGATTGTGTCGCCCGGTAATCCGATCGTGCGCTTGATGAAATCGGGAAAGCCCTGCTCAGGCAGAGGCGCTCGGAAAACGATAATCTGCTGCCGTTTCGGATTGCGCCACAGAGGAACATGAATGTTCGTGAATGGAATTCCAGCATCGTATCCGATGCGGCTGACAATCAGATGATCGCCAATCAAGACCGTTCTTTCCATGGAACCGCTCGGAATCACACGTGCCTGAACTAGCGTTCCTTCGATAAAAAGAAACGCGAGAATAACCCAGAACCATGAAACCACTTCATGCCAGATGCGGTCACTCGCCGTGACTTGCTTAACCTTTTCCTCACGGACATCGTCCGGGAACACGGCTTCCGTATCTACGTCAGCTTTCACAATGAGCCTCCACTTCGAGTCGCAGCAGTTCAGAGAGTTCGAAACAGACGATTCCAGCGAATCTCACCGGGATGAATCAACGCGCGAAAGTAGGCAGCGAAGCGACCAGCAGCGTGCCCTGGCTCCCAGACTTCCCCGGGTCCTTCGATGGACATATAAACAACTACCGGAGTTCCGATAATGTTTTCACGCGGCACAAATCCCCAGAAGCGGCTGTCGTTGGAATTGTCGCGGTTATCACCCATCATGAAATAATGGCCGGCGGGGACGACTAGCTCGCCATTCACGACATTCTTGGACATCTCCGCGCCCCAAGCGGGAACGTCGGAGAAAGTCAGCTCGGAGCCTCTCTCGGGGAAATTTTCCCACGGAAGCCCGGCCGCTCCGGGAGCGTGAATTGCGTGGGGCTCATCGACGGGCGCGCCATTCACGTAGACCTGTCCTTGCACGATCTTGATGCGGTCGCCGGGCAGTCCGATGCAGCGCTTGATTAAGTCGGGAAATCCCTGACCGGGAAGCGGCGCGCGGAAAACGATAATCTGCTCCCGCTTGGGATTGCGCCAGAGTGGCACGTGATAATTGGTGAAAGGAACGCCGGCATCGTAACCCAGACGGCTGACGATCAGGTGGTCGCCGATCAGGACTGTATTTTCCATCGAGCCGCTGGGAATCACGCGTGCTTGCGCGACGCCACCCTCGATCAGGATGAATGCGAGCAGCACCCAAAACCAGGAGGCAATTTCGCTCCACACGCGCCCATTTTTCAGCGAGGCTGACGGCTTCCTGTTTTCATTTTCGGCCGGCACGCTGTCTCCCGCATCAGCTTTCACGATGGGCCTCCACTTCGAGTTGTACCAGTTCCGTCGGATAGCTGCCGGTGTAGCACGAGGTGCAAAATTTTCCTTCCGTATCTTTCACGGCGGCGCGCATGGATTTGAGCGAGAGATAACCGAGAGAATCCGCGCCTAGGAACTGGCGAATCTGTTCGATGGACTTGTTTGCTCCGATGAGCTCCTCGCGGCGCGGGGTGTCCACGCCGTAGTAACAAGGCGAAATCGTGGGCGGGCAACTGATGCGTACGTGCACCTCCGTGGCGCCGGCTTCGCGCACCAGGCGAACGATTTTCCGGCTGGTGGTGCCGCGCACGATGGAATCATCCACTAGAACCACGCGTTTTCCCTCAAGCATTCGACGGACGGGATTGAGTTTCAGCTTCACGCCGAAATCACGAATGGCCTGTTCCGGTTCGATAAAGGTACGGCCGATGTAGTGGTTGCGAATCAGCCCCATTTGAAATGGGATGCCTGATTCCGCTGCAAATCCGATCGCGGCCGGCACACCGGAATCCGGAACAGGCGTGACGAGATCGGCTTGCGCGGGATGCTCCTGAGCCAGCAAACGGCCGAGGCGTTCGCGGCTTTCGTTCACCGGGCGGCCGAAGACCACACTATCGGGCCGCGAGAAATAAACGTGCTCGAAGATGCAGTATTGATGCTGTTTTTCGGGCGCGAAGCGAATTGACTCCAAACCGCTGCGAGAGATTCGCACCATTTCGCCGGGCTCTACTTCGCGGACATATTCAGCGTCGATCAAATCGAACGCGCAAGTTTCCGATGCAGCCACCCACGCTCCGTTCAACCGGCCGAGACAGAGAGGGCGAAAACCGCGAGGATCGCGGATGGCGTAAATTTCATCGCGCGTCAGCAGCAGGAGCGAGTAAGCACCTTCCACTTGATTGAGCGCGTCGGCAATCGCTCCGGAAAGATTTCGCGCGGAGCTGCGTGCGATCAGATGAACGATTACTTCCGTGTCGCTGGTGGTTTGAAAAATGGAGCCGCGATGCTCGAGCCTGCGGCGCACTTCAAGCGCATTCGTCAGGTTACCGTTGTGACCCAGCGCGAGCTTTCCTTTGTTGCAATCGATCACCACGGGCTGCGCGTTCATCAGCGAGTTATCGCCCGCGGTGGAATAGCGAGTGTGGCCGATGGCTGCGGCGCCGGGGAGCTGCGCGATCACGTCGGGCGTGAAAATCTCCTGCACGTGGCCGAGGCTTTTGTGCACGTGGACGTTCGCGCCATCTGTGGAAGCGATGCCGGCGGATTCCTGTCCGCGATGCTGTAGCGCGTAGAGGCCGAGATAGGCCATCTTCGCAGCTTCGGGATGGCCGAAGATTCCGAAGACGCCGCAATGATCGTGGAAATGATCGTCGTCGATTTGTATTAAGCGGCTCATGCCTGTCAATGCGCCTCGATAGCGCTCTCGATACGGCTTGCCCAGATTTTGCGAAACGAATCGATGTCCCCGTGGATTACTGGCGTGCCTTTATATTGGATGCGAAATTCACCGCGCGAGACTGTACCGATTGGTTGAACATTGACGTCATATTGTGCCGCAACCGCACGGACGCTAGCAAGCGAAGAGGCAGGGAGTGATACGACAACTCGCGCGCCCCGCTCACCGAAAATAGCATATTCAGCGGCTTCGTTGGCGGAATCGACGTCGAGTGTGACATTCGCCGAGAAGCCGTCGCTGGCGAAGCAGGATTCCGCGAGGGTGACAGCAAGCCCTCCGTCGCTCACGTCGTGGGCAGATAGAATTATTTTCCGGCCGGCGAGCTCAACCAAGCACTCAATGAGCCGTTTTTCGGCGGTGAGATCTATTGCCGGGGGCGTTCCGGCGACAATTCCATGAATCGTTTTTGCGTATTCACTCGACGAAAACTGGTTCATCGGTCCTGCATCGGCGGTCTTAAGGCCGACATCTTGTCTTTTTCCTTCCAACAGCACGATCGCATGGCCTTCATTGCGGAAGCTGGAACCCAAAGCGCATTCCGCATCCTCGAGCAGGCCGAGGACGCCCAGAACCGGCGTGGGATAAATCGGCTTGCCGAGTGTTTCGTTGTAGAAGCTGACGTTGCCGCCGGTGATGGGAATGTCGAGCGCTCGGCAAGCTTCAGAAATTCCGTCGACAGCTTCTGAGAACTGCCACATCACTTCAGGCTTTTCGGGATTGCCGAAATTCAGGCAATTTGTGGCGGCAATCGGCCGCGCACCGGTGCACGCGACGTTGCGCGCGGCTTCCGCGACGGCGTGCATTGCGCCTAGCCGCGGCGCGAGAAAGCACCAGCGCCCGTTGCCGTCTGTTGCGAGCGCGAGTGCGCGCTTTGTTTCTTTCAGGCGGAGTACGGCGGCATCGCCTGACCCTGGGCCGAAGCGGGTGTTCGTGCGCACCATTGAATCGTACTGCTCGGTGATCCAATATTTCGAAGCGATCGTGGGTGAAGCGAGCAACTGCCGGAAATTTTCAGTGAGATCCGAGCCTTCTGGCGCGAATTCCACAAGGCGCTCTTTCGCATGCGAAGCAACTGTCCGCGGCGTAGCGATCGGCCGCTCGTAACGCGGCCCCTCTTCCGCGATCGCGTGCGCGGGAATTTCGGCTGCCAAGCGGCCATGATCCAGAATGCGAAGCTTTCCGTCGGCGGTAACGCGGCCGACTTCGACGGCATCGAGTCCCCATTTGTGAAAGACGTCGAAAACCTCGCGCTCGCGTCCGCGCTCGGCGACCAGCAACATACGCTCCTGCGATTCGCTGAGCATGATTTCGTACGGAGTCATTCCGGTTTCACGCTGCGGCACGCGCGCCAGGTCAATCTCGATCCCGGTGCCGCCGCGCGAAGCCATCTCGGAGCTGGAGCTGGTGAGGCCGGCAGCGCCCATGTCCTGAATCGCGACCACAGCCCCAGTGCGCATAGCTTCCAGACAAGCTTCGAGCAGCAGCTTTTCCAGGAAAGGATCGCCCACTTGGACGTTGGGCCGCTTCTGCTGCGACTCTTCGCTGAATTCCGCGGAAGCCAGCAGAGACGCGCCGTGAATTCCATCGCGTCCCGTTTTCGCGCCGGCGTAGATCACGGGATTCCCGACGCCGCGCGCTCGGGCAAAAAATAACTCTTCGCGCCGCGCGATGCCGAGAGCCAGCGCGTTAACCAGAGGATTGTTCGAGTAGCACGGCTCGAAAACCACTTCGCCACCCACGGTGGGAACGCCGAAACAGTTTCCGTAAAATCCGATGCCGCGAATCACGCCGTCCAGGATGCGGCGGTTGCGCGCGATTTCTTCCCCGGTAGCGTTTCCCGCGCCCGGTCCCGCTGCGATGGGTCCGAAGCGCAGAGAATCCAGTACGGCAATCGGCCGCGCTCCCATGGTGAAAATGTCGCGCAGGATCCCGCCGACGCCGGTCGCCGCTCCCTGAAACGGCTCGACGAAGCTGGGGTGATTGTGCGATTCGATTTTGAAGACGGCGCAGAGGCCGTCTCCGATATCCACGACTCCGGCGTTTTCTCCGGGTCCCTGAACGACATATTTTCCTTCGGTGGGAAGACGCTTCAGGTGGATGCGGCTGGATTTATACGAGCAGTGCTCGCTCCACATCACGCTGAAGATGCCAAGTTCGGTGAAACTTGGATCGCGGCCCAAGATTTTCCGGACGCGGGCGTATTCATCGGGCGTGAGCCCGTGTTCGGATGCGATTTGCGGCGTGACTTTGATTTCAGTGTCGATCATTTCGCGATTTTTGAACTAAAAATTACGCGTTTCCGAAAGAATTGTCCCAGCAAATTAACCTTCGAGCAAGAGGTTGAAATTCGAGCCGCACGGGCGAATGGAGTAACCGGATCGGTGAAGAGATTAGCGGGCGTCACGCGGGAACGGACGCGCGGCGCGAGAGACTTGCGACCATTGAGCGGAAGATGACGAGACCGTCGGCGGAGCCGAGGGGCGACTCCACAGCGCGTTCAGGATGGGGCATCAGGCCGACTACGTTGCGCTCGCGATTGCAGACGCCTGCGATGGCGTGGAGAGAGCCGTTTGGATTTGCTTCGCGATCATTTTCAGCAGCATCGTGCCCGTCGGGTGCGACGTAACGGAAAACAATCTGGTTGTTGCGTTCCAGTTCGGCGAGTGTTGCGGGCTCGCAAAAATAATTCCCGTCATTATGCGCAATCGGACACTTCAAAACCTGTCCGCGCTGCGCCGCGCAGGTAAAGGGCGTGTCCGTGGATTCCACGCGGATGTGGACCTGGCGGCAAAGATATCGGAGGCCCTTGTTGCGCATCATCGCGCCGGGCAGAAGTCCGGCTTCGAGGAGAATCTGAAAACCGTTGCAGATGCCCAGAACCAGGCCGCCGGAACGCGCGAATCGATCCACTGCTTTCATGACCGGAGAAAAGCGCGCGATCGCTCCGGTGCGCAGATAATCGCCGTAGGCAAAGCCGCCCGGAAGAATGATGGCGTCAAAGCCGGAAACTTTTTCGGATTGGTGCCAGATGAATTCAACCGGCTGGCCAATGACCGAACCAATTGCGTGGTATGCGTCGTCGTCGCAATTAGAGCCAGGGAATTGGACCACGCCGAACTTCATAACGCAATTCTACCACATTTGAATCGGACGACTTTCCGACCGGAGACAGAAAACTTGAGAAGTTAGCTTGTGCGTCTGGCGCATGCCACAAACGTCAAGCGGGAAGAAAGACAAGAGCAGATTCCTCGCTGCGATCGGAATGACAGGATGGCAGAGAGGGGGAAGGCTGGGAATGGGCAAGGCGGCCGTCCGTGCGTAAGCGAGGTTCACGGCCACGACGGCCTTAGCTCGGGGGAGGGGCCGAACTTATCGGTGAGATTTTGATTTTGCGCGGCGGCGGGGTTTGCTGCGCGGGGATGACTTGCGGGCGCGCTTCCCGGGTCTTGCCTTTGAGGCGCGGACTAATTCTTTGCGGCGGGCGGCGGCCCAGCCGGGTTTGTTGACCTGGCGGCCGCGAGCGAGTGCCAGCGCGTCGGCCGGAACGTTGTCCGTAATGGTGGAACCGGCGGCGACGTAGGCACCGTTACCGACGCGGACGGGAGCTACGAGCGCGGTATCGCTGCCGATGAAGACATTGTTGCCGATCTTGGTGTGATGTTTCGCAACGCCGTCGTAATTGCAGGTGATAGTGCCGGCTCCGATGTTGGCCTTGCTGCCGATGGAGGCGTCCCCGAGGTAAGTCAAGTGCAGCGCTTTTGCGCCTTCATGCAGAACGGCGTTTTTCACTTCGACGAAATTTCCTACGCGCGCACCCGCGCGAATATCTGCGCCGGGACGCAAACGCGAGAATGGTCCTACTTCAGCTTTCACGCCCACGCGGGAGGAATCGAGGATGGAATGCGGGCCGATCACGGCGTCGTCATCCACGCGCGCATCGCGAAGAACGCTACCGGTCTGGATCTTGCAGCGCGCGCCGATGCGCGTTTTGCCGAGAAGTTGGACGCCCGGCTCGACCAGTGTGTCGAGCCCCGCGGTGACTTCCGGATCGATGACCACCGTTTCGGGAAGATAAATGGTGACGCCGGCCTCCATCAATTCGGCAGCTTTGCGCGCGCGAAAAATGCGGTCCACATCGGCGAGAGAAGCGCGCGTGTTGCAGCCTAGTATTTCTCGGGAATCGGGCGCGACGTACGCGAGCACGCGTTCATTGCGCTCGCGAAGCAGACCGATCACGTCGGTGAGATAAAGTTCGCGATGAGCATTTTCCGGGCGCAGAGCGTTCAAGCACGGCCACAGTTTTGTGAGCGTAAAGCAGTAAATGCTGGAATTCACTTCGCGGATGGCACGTTGCTCCGGGGTAGCGCCCTTTTCTTCAACGACGGCTTGCACGCGGCTTTCGGAATCGCGCAGAACGCGGCCATAGTCGGTCGGGTCATCCAGCTCCGCGGTGAGAATCGTGGCAGCAGCTTCACCGCGACGATGCGTGTCGATCAGCGCTGCGAGAGTGTCAGTGCGAAGAAGGGGAGCATCTCCTGGAACGACGAGCGCGAGCTTTGCGCTTCTGCGTATCACGCGACGCGCGACTTGCATGGCATGGCCCGTGCCGCGCTGGGGCTGCTGCAGAACCGTTTGCGCGCCAAAGGCGGTCACCACGGCGCCAACTTCCGCGGCTTGATGTCCGACGACAACAAGCAACTGCGCTGGTTTAAGCGGCTGGCAAGCGCGTAGGACATGCTCGATCAGCGAGCGTCCCCCGGCGCGATGCAGGACTTTCGCCAAGTCGGAACGCATGCGCGTCCCTTTGCCCGCGGCTAACAGTACGATTGAGGCGTCTTTCGCGATCATTTAAACGATATTGTCGCTTCCCATAGTGGCTTTAGCAATCGAAACAGGCGAAAAGGCATCAGGACGACGCTGGGACCGAATCAGAAACGTCAAGAGTTTCGCGAGCAGAAATTGAGGCATGGCCTTCGGTGGTTTCAGTCCACAAGCTGCGATCGGCTAGAAGGCGCGTGACGAGTTGCGTGTGCAACGCGTGACCAGCCTTGTGCGCAACGATGCGCGCTTTCAACGGGCGGCCGACCAGGGCCAGATCGCCGATAAGGTCGAGCGCTTTGTGGCGGCCGAATTCGTCAGGAAAACGCAGCGGGCCGTTGAGGATGCTGTCGTTGTCGAGGACGATGGCATTTTCAACCGAGCCGCCTCGGATCAGGCCCATGGCCTGCAGTCCGGGAAAATCCTTCATAAAGCCGAATGTACGCGCCGGAGCCAGTTCACGGCTAAACGATTCACGATCTACGATCATTTCGACTGCCTGGGGCCCGACCGCCGGGTGATTGTAGTCCACGAAGCAATGCACCTGGAACTCGTCGGAGGGATAAATTCCGATGCGGCGATCACCGTCGGAAAATTCCAGAGGCTTGGTGACGCGAATGTAACGTCGCCGGCGGCGGAGCGTACGCGTTCCAGCGCGAGCCAAGAGATCGATGTACGGCTGCGACGAGCCGTCGAGAATGGGAAGTTCAAGCGCATCCAGCTCCACGTAAACATTATCAACACCGCAAGAGTAGAGCGCTGCCAGAACGTGTTCGACGGTTGAGAGCAGCACACCTTGTTTCATCAGGCTGGTGGCGTAGCTGACTCGCGCCACATTGCGGACGTGGGCTTCGATCAGGAAACCGTCAAGATCCACGCGGCGAAAAACAATGCCAGTGTCCGCGGGAGCAGGTACAAATCGGAGACGGCAGCGAACCGCTGTGTGTAAACCGACGCCGTCAATTTCCACGGGGCGTTGGATTGTCAGTTGATAAGGCATCGAGCTTAGTCATGATTATACTAGCATTTCGGTATAGGCTGCGATGCCTTTTTATGCCTTTGTAATCAATTAGTTACGGTAATTATTACCGGAAATGTTTTTCCCGTGTTGTAAATGTACAACAGACTCGCTTGTGGCAATGTGAACGATTTGATACAAAGGCGCTCAGTCTGGATGTGCCAGGCAACGGAACGCGCCGTTAGTCAGCGTCACGAATCCTGGAACCGGCACCGAGGTTGTTTCGAGGGTTGGGGCCGCGTAGAATAGCCTTCGAATTCAAGCAAATGGCTACGCCGTTCAACATACTGTCGAATAACGCCGCGCCGCCTCCGTCAGTCCATCCGCGGCCTTCCTGGTTGCGCGTTAAGTACTTCGGCGGATCGAATTACCAGGAGCTCAAGCGGATCATGCGCACGCTCGAGTTGCACACGGTGTGCGAGAGTGCGCGTTGCCCTAACATGGGCGAGTGCTGGGAGCATCGCACCGCCACATTTATGATCTTGGGCAACATCTGCACCCGGGCGTGCGGGTTCTGTGCGGTGCCAAGCGGAAAGCCGCTAGGGCCGCCAGAAGAAGACGAGCCGGAGCGAGTGGCCGAAGCCGTGGAGCGGATGGGATTGCGGTACGCAGTGGTGACTTCCGTAAACCGCGATGATCAGCCGGACGGCGGTGCCGCAATCTTTGCGCGCACGATCGCAAAGATTCGCGAGCGCGTGCCGGGATGCAGAGTAGAAGTGCTGATCCCGGATTTTCGCGGCGACTGGCGGGCGCTGGAAACGGTGATGGCGGCGCGTCCAGATGTTCTGAACCATAATATGGAGACAGTGCCCCGGCTTTATCGAGCAGTGCGCAAAGGCGCGGTATATGAACGATCGCTCGAACTGTTGCGGCGCGTGGGGCAAAGCATGCCTGAAGTCGCAACCAAAACTGGGATGATGCTGGGACTGGGTGAGACGCGTGCGGAAGTGCTTCAGGCGATGGAAGAAATCGCCGCGCAGGGTACGCACATTCTGACGTTGGGACAATATTTGCAGCCGACGACGGAACATTTGCCAATCGAGCGATACGTCCATCCGGACGAATTCGCCGAGTACAAACGGCTGGGCGAAACGATGGGATTCAAACACGTTGAAGCAGGGCCGCTGGTGCGCTCTTCGTATCACGCTTTCGAACAAGAGGAAGCCGCGCGCGTCTGAATGGACGAGGGCCTGTCCAGCTCGTCTACCAAGAAATCCTCATGAATCCCTGGCGCGGCCTGCGAGATCTTCCCCGGGAAATCTGGATTCTGTTCGCGGCGACGCTGGTAAACCGCTGCGGCACGATGGTTCTCCCGTTTCTCGTGTTGTACCTTACGCGCGTGCTTGCAATTTCCGTGTCGCATGCGGCGCTCGCGCTCGCAGTGTACGGAATCGCCGCGCTGGTTACGATGCCCATTGCGGGCCGGCTCACAGACCGTCTCGGCGCTCTTTTCGTGATGCGCTGCTCGCTTCTCCTCTCCGGATTCGTGCTGTTCTTATTTCCTCTGGCGCATCATTTTGTGGCGATTCTAGCCATCACGTTTGTATTCGCTATCCTGAACGAATCAGTGAGGCCGCCTAGCCTCGCGTTGGTTTCCGATCTGGTCGGTCCCGAGCAGCGCAAACAGGCGTTCGCACTCAGCCGTCTGGCGGTGAACCTTGGCATGAGCCTGGGTCCGGCGATCGGCGGGGTTCTAGCGCTTTACTCATTTCGATTTTTATTTTTCGCCGACGGCGCCACATCAGTTCTTGCTGGATTGGTTCTTGTCTTCGCTTGGCCCGGTACGCGCCGCGCAAAGGCAAGTGAGCCGCAGTGGGATGATCCTGAAGACCTTGGACGCGAAATCGAGGCGGAAGGACCGGCGCTGCTGGCCGCGCCACATCCTGCTGCGGACCTGCGCGCGTTCCGAAACCGGCGAATGCTCTATTTTCTCGCGGCCCTGATTCCCACACAGCTCGTGTTCTTTCAATTGACCTCGACGGTGCCGCTTTTTCTGGTGCGCTACCTACGGCTGCCGGAATCCTTTTACGGCACCGTGTTCACCCTCAACACATTAATGATCGTAGCGCTGGAGGTTCCGTTGAACAACGCGACGGCACACTGGTCACATCGGCGAACGCTGACGCTCGGCGCGTTTCTTTACGCCATCGGTTTCGGATCATTTGCGATTGTCAGAGGGCCGGCAGGAGTCTTTGCGGCGGTGGCTGTGTGGACCTTCGGCGAGATGATCCTGATGCCGGGCAGCGCTTCGTATGCGGCGGAGATCGCGCCAGCAGGAAGACGCGGCGAATACATGGGGCTATATACAATGTCATTCAGCTTCGCGTTTTCCGTAGGACCGTGGCTGGGAGCGATGCTTCTCGAAAGCCGCGGGCCGCAGGTCCTTTGGGGGGCAGCTTTCGTCTCCGGATGTATTTCGACGCTGCTGATGAGCCGGATCGGGGCGAAAACGGAAAACGCTCCGGGAGATCTCGCGCTAGTGGAGTGAAGCGAGAAACGAATCGGCGATGTCGCGAACGCGTGCGAAACAAAGCATACAGTTGGAAGAAGGAGCAGGGACGCTGGCGGGAGGTTCGCAAGCTGACTGGACTGCAGGGATTTTCAGGACGGCATGAAAATATTCGGCGGCTTTGTCGTTGCGCGATAACTCTGCATTCAGATTTCCGAGCAGCAGAAGATAGATTGGGTTGTCGGGATATCGATCGAGGAGCGGCGCGGCCACTGTGATGGCCTGCTCGTACTCCCTGTCGAATTTGCGGAGGTCTTTGGCAAAGTAAAAGCGAGTGTCGACTGCAAGAAGCGCACCGCGATCCATCCCAATTTGTATTTGCCGGATGCCTTCCTGTTTATTTCCACCCGGAATACCCATAAAAAAGCTGAGCATCTTTACGATCGACGAGAACGAATCCACGTAATAGTTGTAAAGGCCGATGCCCGCAGTGGCGTCCGCCATATCAGGATCGAGTTCCAGGGCGCGAAGAAATTCCGTTCGCGCAAACACACCCGCGTGAGCCACGGCACGATGCTCGCCTCGCAGGCCAAAAAGACGGGCTTTAAGCGCGTATCCGGCGCCGGCATACACGTGCATTTCCGCGGTGTCGGATTTAGCGATTTGCGCCTGGGCCAGTTCGATCGCTTTGTCGGCTAACGCGAGGTAGGCTTCATCTTCCGGCTTCTTCGCGCGTCTCCAAGCGTCCACCATGCCGTATTTGATTTCCGAGGATGCGCAAAACGTTTTCCACCAATCCGCCTCAGCTTCGAGTATGAAACCCAGCGGGTGATCCGGTTGCGAGAGCTGGATCTTTTGCGCGATGACGACTGCGCCGTCAGGGTCGCCGTTGTACATCAGTGCCATGGCCTGCGTAGCCTCGGGAGGCAACGTAAGACTTCCGGCACGGACGGGAATCGCTGCCACCGAGACAACGAAGGCTATGGCAATCGCCGAGCACGCGGATAGTGTGATGCTTGCGTTTTTCATCTTGCTCTCTTAAACCGGCTACCAAGTCCTGCCGAAATAACGTACATCACGAACCTAGCGGACGCAAACGGTAGAAACTTGTTATGCTTTGCCGTCATTGTGCGCTCCCAGACGCTGCTCCACTACGTTGAACATCATGCCTGACCCGGAAAAACTCGACCGCGGACTTGGATTAATCGAGGCCACGTCGCTCAATATGACGTTTATGGTGGGGATTGGGCCGTTCATTGTGATTCCGTTCATCATTCGCGCGATGGGCGGGCCGCAATGCATTCTGGCGTGGGTGGTGGGCGCAGGCCTTGCGGCGGTGGATGGATGTGTGTGGGCAGAGTTGGGTGCGGCGATGCCCCAGGCTGGCGGAAGCTATGTTTTTCTGCGGGAAGCTTACGGTGCGAACCGCTGGGGACGGCTCTTGTCGTTTCTATTCATCTGGCAAACCCTTTTTCAGGCGCCGCTCAGTATTTCGTCAGGCGCGCTGGGTTTTGCGGACTATTCAAAATATCTCACGGCCAAGATTCCCGCTGTTACGGCGTGGCTGAACGCCAATGCAGGACGGGCCGGCGAGGCGCTGGCGAATTACGACCGAGCAGTCGCGCTGCTGCTGATTGTGATTGCGGTGGCGTTGCTTTACCGGCGGATCACCACAATTGGAAAAATCTCGACGGTGCTTTGGGTAATCGTCCTAGGGACAATTTTCTGGTTGATTTACGGAGGCGCGACACATTTCAACGCGAGCCGGGTGTTTACCTACCCCGCCGGTGCATGGAGCTTGTCCTGGATTTTCTTTGCCGGGCTGGGGCACGCTTCGGTGCAAACCGTGTACAGCTATCTCGGTTATTACAACGTCTGCAATCTCGGCGGAGAAATGAAGGACCCAGGAAAGAATATCCCCCGGGCGATTTTCTTTTCAATTTTCGGGATCGCGATTCTCTATTTTCTGATGCAAACCAGTATTTTGAGCGTAATTCCGTGGCAAGAAGCGCAGAACTCCGGTTTCGTGGTGAGCTTGTTCGTGGAGCGAACATTTGGAATGCACTGGGCGACTTTCGCAACCGCGTTGATTCTGATACTGGCGTTTGGCTCGATTTTTTCAGCCACGCTGGGATATTCGCGGGTACCGTATGCGGCTGCGCTGGACGGAAATTTCTTTTCGATTTTTGCGCGCCTGCATCCCACGAAGCGCTTTCCGTACGTATCCTTGCTGGCGCTGGGCGGGACGTCGATTGTCATCTGCTTGTTTTTCAATCTTTTCTCGGTAATTCGCGCCATCCTGGCGATGCGGTGCCTCATCCAATTTGTTGGTCAAGCTGTTGGGCTGATGTTGTTGCATCGGCGCTGGAAGGCCGAGCGTTGGCCCTTTCGGATGTGGCTGTATCCCGTGCCGGTAGTGATCGCTATTGCAGGCTGGATCGCAATTTTCATTTCGACTGGACGAACCCCGATGCTCGCCTCGCTTGTAGCGATGACAGCAGGTATTCTTGTATATCTCGGGCGAGCGCGACTTTTGCGCCAGTGGCCATTTCAGGAGGTTGTTGGATGAAGCGGTGGAAAACAATTTGGCCGACGATAATTTCAGCGAGTCTCGCAGTGATATCCACAGTTCCGCAAGCGGCTGCGCAGTCGCTGGCCGATACCGTCGAGGCTATTAATAAGTCGCGAGTGACGACGCGAATTCTTTTTGTGACCGCGCATCCCGACGATGAATGGTCGAGCCTGTTGACATATCTTTCGCGCGGACTCGACGCGGACGTCGGACTGCTGACGATCACTCGCGGCCAAGGGGGCCAAAACGCCATCGGTCCGGAGCAGGGCGACGAGTTAGGAGTGATTCGTACGGAAGAATTGCTTGCGGCTGGAGAGCGTTATGGCGTGCATCAATTTTTCACCCGAGCGCCGGATTTCGGTTTTTCGAAAAGCGCGGACCAGACCATGAAAATCTGGGACAACATCGCGCTCGAAGATATGGTGCGCGTGATTCGCACCTATCGCCCGCAAGTGGTGATCAACGGCTGGGGCGGAGTCCATTCCGGGCACGGGCAGCACCAAGCCAGCGGAATACTGACGCCGCAAGCGGTGGTGGCGGCCGCCGATCCGAAAATGTTTCCCGAGCAAATTTCCCAAGGGCTGGTTCCATGGAAAGTGAGCCTGGAAGTCCGGCTGGCGCGAGATAATTCGGCTGAGGCCGTCGAGTTGCCGGTTAATTCCGTTTCTCCGTTGTGGGGAAAAAGCTATACGGAAATGGGGATGGAGGGGCATGCGCAGCACCGCTCTCAGGGTACGCCGGCGTTTTTCGGCAACGCATTTTTCAGGCGGCCCATTTACTTGGTGGCAGAAAATGAAAAGGGCGTAGCCGGAAAGTTCGATGCCAAACTATTAGCGGAACCTCTTTCATCTCTCGGTACACGATTTCCTTCGTTCCGATCGGCTATGGGTACCCGGCTCTCTGCCGCGGACGCAGATCTAAAAGCAGCGCTTGTGGCCGCGCGTTCCTTGGCACGGACTGACGCCGCTACTTCCTTGGCGCAGGCAGGTTTGGAAATCGGGAGCTTGAGGAACGAGATTTCAAAAAACGCGATGGCGGACCGCGCCAACGATGAAACTGCGTCAGCGTTGTGGGAATTGCAGCGCGTGAGCGATCGGATCGATCGCGCGCTGGCGGAAGACGTCGCGATTCCGTTTGAAGTTCAGGCAGACCGCCACGAGCTTGTTGCCGGGGAGAATTTTTCTGTGGACGTGACGTTCGGCGGAGAGCCCATCGTACCGGTGAAGTGGTCGCTCGACGCAAGAGGCGGCCTGCAAGTGCCGCCGGGCTGGACTGCGACGAAAGAGGAGTCGAAGCAGGGAGGCGGTAGCGAGCACTTCAACGTCGCGATTCCCGCGGACGCGAAAGCGCCAAGTTCCCCGCAAGACGCGATTCTGCCGTTTCTGCCGCCACTCGTTCGCGTCGCCTTGACGGTGGTGTGGAGTTCCTACCGGTTCACGATCGAAAAGTCCGTGGAGTCAGTGCAAGCAACGACAACAGGCATCGCAACCTACCCGCTCGCTCTTGTTCCCGCTGTGACATTGACGGTCCAGCCGCAGCAGGTGATGGTACCGGTGCAGCGATCGTCGGAACCGGTGAAACTATTCGCGCGGATTCGCTATCACGGAACAAAACCTGTGAAGGTTGACGTCGGAGTGGACGCGCCGGCAGGATGGAACGCGCAATCCATTGCGCCTCTGGATTTTTCCACAACCGGCGACCAATTGATCCGTTTCATCGTGGCGCCGTCGGCGCGAACGGCGCCAGGAGCCTATCCGCTGCATCCCTACGCCCGAATTGGCACAGAGACCTTTAGATCATCACTCGAACCGATTCCCACGCTTCCGACGCGCAATTGGAGTGAGCCCGCCGACGCGTCTGTGCATGTGCTCGATCTGAACGTGCCGCCCAGTCTGCGAGTAGGTTACATCGCTGCGGAAAATGATCCCCTTCCGGAAATTCTGCGCGAACTAGGAATTCAGGTTGATCTACTCGACGAGGTAGCGCTGGCCTTCGGGGATTTGAGCCAGTACGACGCAATCACCGTGGGTATCCGCGCTTACGAGCTGCGTCCCGATTTGTTGCGCGCGAATCAGCGTTTGCTGGACTACGTGGATCGCGGCGGAACGCTTCTGGTTCAATATCAGCGCGATTTCGCGTGGGACAAAGAATTGCCCGCGCCATTTCCCGCGAAAATGGGAGATAAAGTTGCGCGCGTTACCGATCCGAATTCTCCGGTAAGATTCCTCGTGCCGGATAGTCCGTTGCTGAATTCGCCGAACAAAATTTCGCTCGCCGATTTTCAGGGATGGGAGCAGGAGCGCGGACTGTATTTCTGGGGCACCTTCGATCCGCGCTATCAGGCCATACTCGGACTAAAGGATTTCAACGAGCCGGAGGTTACGGGAGCCCTGGTATCTGCACGAGTGGGAAAGGGCCTCTACATTTACACCGGTTTGTCATTTTTCCGCGAACTTCCCGCGGGAGTTCCGGGCGCCTATCGCCTATTCGTCAACTTGCTGAGCCCGACGCAACATGCCTCAGGAAAAGACTAAACAGATCCCGGAGGTGCCCTCACGCGCAGAGTTTGTTGCTCCACGCATGATCCAGATTCCCGCAGGCTCGTTCCTGATGGGCAGCGATGCGGGTCAGGATAACGAACGGCCGGTGCATCGTGTTTGGATAGATGCGTTTGAGTCGGGCGCGTGCCAGGTGACGAATGCCGAATACGCGCAGTTCCTTTCTGCCACGCAGCACCGCAAACCTTTGCATTGGAGCGATCCCAGTTTCTCGGATCCCTTGCAACCAGTGGTGGCTCCTTCTTGGTTTGATGCCGTTTCGTATTGCGAATGGCTCAGCGGTATGACGCGGCGTTGTTTCCGCCTGCCTACGGAAGCGGAATGGGAATATGCCGCGCGTGGTGGTCTCGAACAGAAACAATTTCCATGGGGCGATGAGCCACCGGAATCTCTCGCGAATTATGCTGCGCGGTGGAAGGCGGGGCCAGAACCGGTAGGCCACGCGGAGTCAAACGGCTACGGGCTTTGCGATATCGGCGCGAACGTTCACGAATGGTGCTTGGATCGGTTTGCCGCGGACTATTATCGAGTGTCGCCGGAACGGAATCCTCAAGGGCCAGCTGAGAGCGCGTTACGCAACGGTGTAAAACGAACGACGCCGGAGCGACGTGCGTCGCGAGGCGGTTCGTGGCGGCATTTCACCAAGGTGTCGCGTTGCGCTGCGCGGTCGAGCATTCCTCCTGAATTTCAGTATGCGGACTACGGGTTTCGCGTTGCGTGCAACAGCATCGAGTGACGAGTTCACTCTTCAATCCTTGCCGCATGTGTATTCGAATTCACCGCGAGCCTCGCCGCCGCAGCGCTTTCAATTAAGCACACGCTCCAAGGTCTCACCACGCTTGATTTTCGCTTCGTGATATTCTCCGAGGCGTTAGGAGAAACGAAAAATGAGAAATACGCCGGTAACAAATTGTTGCGGAAGCCGCCGATGACTTTTCAAGAGAGCGGACGTTTCGGAGCACGGGTCCTCGCGGCCATTTTCGTAATATTGATTGCCTCATCGGGAAGCTGGGCACAAAAAACCAAAAATAAGAAGCCTGAGAACACTTCGCCCATGCCGACGCTACCTCTCCCTGTTTCCGATCAAATCGATAACGCCATTGGAGAGATGCTAGGCGCTTTTCAGGCGGGCGATGTCGAGGCAATGCACAAACATTATTCAGATAACGTGACGTTCGTAAGCGGAACCTATGGGCCGCCGATTATAGGTTGGCAGAATTATCTGGCCGGGTATCAGCAGCAACGAACAGCCTTTCCGGCGATCCAGCTTATTCGGAGGAACACTTATATCTTCGTGCATGGGGATGTGGCTTGGGCGGAGTACCAGTGGGAATTCAGCTCTGTTTGGAACGGCAAGCCGTATGCGTTGCGAGGGCAAACTACGCTGGTGCTCAACAAAGTGGGGGACGACTGGCTGATCGTCCACAATCACACAGCACCGCTGTGCGATTACTCCGCATCGCCGCAGCAACAGCCTTCAACGCAACCGCCGGTGACGCCGACTTCTCAACCGGCACCGGCGCCGAAGCAGTAGAGACTTAGCAGGAGAAATCTGCCCGTGTGGTACCAACAGACTGTCGGTGTGGCTCGCTTAGTGGTTAGAAGTTCTTAAATCCCTGCCAGAGCCAGAGCCCGGCGATTATCAGCAGCAGCAAAACCGAAGCTGTGATTAACAGCTTGATCGGCATGCTCAGCCTCTCAATGCGAGCGACGATGAGACGCTGCTCCTGAGCCATGGAATCTCCGGCCTTGTCGAGGAAGATTTGATCTTCCTCATGGGATTCGAGGGTGCCGCGATAGATCAGCATGCAGATGAGCGCGGCGGTAACTACGGCCCAAGCTACCAGCAAAGTGAAAAGCGTGGTTCCGAGCGGCTCCATGCTTCCCTCCCAACCGCTTGGCAAAGACTACACGAAGAATGATCCGGCCAAGCGGACCCGTACTCGAGGTGTTATTGGAAGGATTATAGCATTACCCGGCAAATCGGAGGTCAGGCAGTGCAGCATTCGTCGGGAAAGTGCACGCCCCAGAAATTTCGCGCAGGATAAAGGATTTCGATGCCCAGCTCGTAGATCCCATCGTTCGCGTCTCTCACGCGAACTACGCGAAATTCCTGAGTTTCCTGAGACATTCCGTTCAAGACTTCGATACGCGAGCCGAGCGCGGGCGAAAAAGGAGCTCGCAGCAAGGCGCCAAAGCGGCTGACGGCGATCGCTTCGGCAGGCGTGTCCAGGCATTGGCCCTGGGTGCCATCACTGAAAACCTGTACTGGTATGCGGATCAAGACGCGACTAGCGCGGCGGCGCTCGATCATCGCGCGGGCGGTTGCCATAATTTACCCCCTACAAATTCCCCCAAGCCGGTCCAATCACTTTAAACGGCGGGGGGCCGAGGGTCAAGATTCCCCGTCCAGGGGTGTGCTTCGTTGACAAACCCTGGGTCACGCGGCAATATGGTTGGGCCTCGTTGTTTTGCCGCAGGAATTGCCCAAGTGGCGGAATTGGCAGACGCGCTAGCTTCAGGAGCTAGTTCCCGCAAGGGAGTGGAGGTTCGAGTCC
>Ga0209330_1000234_pt1 | contig 27015 bp, 21 predicted proteins | sample JacPinW_OM2H0_O3_FD_187969 | JGI IMG/M metagenome (GOLD analysis project Ga0209330, IMG submission 187969) | Forest soil microbial communities from Algoma, Ontario, Canada - Jack Pine, Ontario site 1_JW_OM2H0_O3 (SPAdes) (version 2) | ecosystem: Environmental > Terrestrial > Soil > Boreal...
TGTCGCCCGGGTTAGCGTTGTCGTCGCGCGAGACAACTTCGAGCTTCTTGCCGAGCACCCCGCCTGACGCATTCACCTCGTCGAGCGCGAGATTCCAACCCGTAATCGATTGACACCAGTTGCGCAGAGCTCCGGTAAAGGTCTGCCCCCAGTTGGCCCAATCGGTGGCGTAGTCAGGCCGCGTGTAGTCTGGGCCGCCCTCCGTCCAATGCATCTCGGCATCGGGGTGAGCGTCGTGGACCCTGGAGGCCATGCTCACGCTGCCGGCATATCCGTGCCACGCTATGGCGTTCGCAAACTTGCGCACGTCCGAATCGTCGAGTTCGCAAATTGCCCGGCCCCAAAGGTCGTAGTTGTGGTCAATGAGCCAGATTTTCGCGGAAATTCCATTGGCTCTCAGCGCCGGCCCCAAATGTTGTTTCACGAATTCGATCTCATACTCCTGCCCCCATAGGCATGCGGGCATGCGGCCGTCCTGATCGGTGTCCACTTCGTTCTGCGAAGTGACGGCCTGAATGGACACACCTTCGGCGGCGTAGGCCTGCAGGAATTTCACGAAGTATTGTGCGTAGCTCGCGTAATACTGCTTGCGCATGCAGCCGCCCAGCATGGAGCCATTTGCCTTCATCCAACCGGGAGGACTCCAGGGAGTAGAAAACAGGAACAAGTCAGGATTTTGCTGGCGAGCTTCGAGCAGCGACGGCAGGATGTAGGCACGGTCGTGATCGATCGAGAAGCGCTTCAAGTCCGGATCGGGTGCGCCTTCATCGAAACTGTACAACTCAGTCGAGTAGTCACTCGCCCCAATACAGGTGCGGCAGACATTCAGTCCCAGCTCCGACGGGTGGAATAGTTCATGGAATAAAGTTGTGCGCGAATTCGAGGGCAGTTGGTTGAACATGTAGCAGGCTGCATCAGTGAAAGCTGCGCCGAAACCGAGAATCTCCTGGAACTTCTTTTCCGGGTTGAGAGCGATGATCTCGGCGGAAGGCTGTCCAGCGCCGTGCCGCCAAGCGAGAGCCGATGTGGCCTCGAAGCGCCGCTTCTCATCGGTCACCCGAACTGTGATCTCGCCGGGGTGGTTGGCTGAACCAAGGGAAGCCCAGACCGGCACGGATTCAGCAACCACGCCGGCTGCCACTCCAGCCGTGGACAATTTCAGAAATTCGCGTCTGGTACTTTCCGTGGACATTTTACCTCTCAGCAACCCGAGTCAGTATTTGTGAATTAGAATCTCATGCCTGTCAAATGACCCTGACCTCCGCTCGAGAGACTGTGCGAAATTGTGAAAGCACCGGGATTCAGTGGCTGAGAATTAAAGAGGAAAAAAAGGAACTGCTTCCCCCATCGGCGGGGTTTCGGCTACTCTAAAATGACCACGCACTGCGTGGATCTCTGGTTGGTTCGGCTTCCAGCGTCGTGGTTACAGGTGTTTCCATGTTGAAGCACGGTATTACGCGAGCCGCGAACATTTGTGTGGATGGAGTACGCGGGTTCGCACTGGCCACAGCCTCTGTGGTGTTGGTGCACGTTCTGGGCGGCAATGTGTGGGCTCAAACTCCGGCGAAGCCACTGCCCATCCTCACGCACGCCGAGCAGATCCGCAGATTGAGTCCTGAGCAGGCTGCGTTGGGTTATCCCGTGCGGGTTCGCGGCGTAATCACCATGGATGCTCCCGCACCGGACTTCTTCATTCAAGATGCGACCGCTGGCATTTACGTGGAGGGCAGTGTCTCGCCGAAGTACGCCCACCTCCTCGGCCGGTTGGTGGAAGTTGAAGGAGTAACTGGCCCGGGCAGATTCGCTCCCGTGATTCGGGAGCAGAGGTTGCGTGTGCTGGGTCAGGCAGCTTTGCCCAAGGCGCAACTATTTCCCTTCTCCGAGCTCGCCGACGGACGCCAGGACAGTCAGTGGGCGCGAGTGCGAGGCATCGTGCGGTCAGTAGCCATCGACCGCAACTCGTGGCAAGGGACCACCCTCGCTATGCGAGTCGCGTCCGGCGGGGGTGAGTTCAATGTCCGGGTGCCGATTGGCCGCGATCAGGATTTAACTTCTTGGGTTGACAGCGCAGTGCTGATCGAAGGCGTGTGCGGCAGCCTGTACAACACCAACCGGCAACTCACGGGAATTTTGTTCTATGTCCCACGCTTGAACTTCATAACGGTTGAAGCGCCTGCCCGAGAAGCTTTGCTGTCGGACTTGCTGCGGTTCTCGCCGGCGAAAGGGATCCGGCACCGGGTGCGAGTGCGCGGTGTCGTTGGATATCAACAATTGGGGAATGCCCTTTTTCTCGTAAGCCAAGGCAAGGGACTTCGCGTCTTGACGCAGCAGGACACGCCTCTTGAGATTGGCGACCTCGTGGACGTGTTGGGCTTCCCCGCCATGGGTGATTCGGCGCCGATATTAGAGGACGCCGTATTTCATCGTCTAAGCCACGAGAGAGCACCGGAACCAGTGGAACTGAACCTCGCTACGCCTTGGGAGCAATTCGATGGCGCGGTGATGACGACCGAAGCAAAGTTGTTGAACCGACAGGCGCAGCCGGATGCCGTCCGGCTGCTGCTGCAGCAAGGCGAGATATATTTCGATGCAACCCTTGCCCCAGCTCCCGCCGTAAATTATCTGTTGTCTATCCCGCTGAACAGCGAGATCAGAGTTACCGGCATTTGTTTGGTTCGCAGCGGAGGATTGTGGCGGACCCCGGAGTCATTCCGCATGTTGCTGCGCTCGCCCCAGGATGTGGTGTTGCTCCGCGCTCCGTCGTGGTGGAATTTGCGTCACACACTGTGGCTGCTGGGGATCACCGCGTGTGTTCTTTTGACTGTGGTGGCGTGGGTGGTTGTGCTGGGCCGACGGCTGCGGGAGCAAATGGCCATCATTCGGCAGAAGTTGAGAAGCGGCGCAGTGCTCGAAGAGCGCAACCGCATTGCCCGCGAGCTTCACGATACCCTGGAGCAGGAACTGGCCGGCATCACCATGCAACTGGATCTGGCGGTCGATTGCTTTCAGCAAGCGCCGCGCATCGCTGAGCAAGCACTGGAGACGGCGCGCAACATGAGCCGCCACAGCATGGTCGAAGCGCGACGTTCGGTGTGGGATTTGCGTTGTCAATTATTGGAAGATGGGGATCTGGTCTTCGCTCTGGCGAAGATTGTCGAGCCTCTCACCCAAGGCGAGCACGCGAAGGTGGAGGCAAAGTTCGAAGGTAGTCCAGTTCGCCTGCCCAGGCCAGCCGAGATGAACTTGCTTCGCATCGGGCAGGAAGCCGTGGCGAACGCCATGAAGCATGGACTGGCGAGACATATTGCGATCGAATTGCGATACGCACCCGAATCGGTACGTCTGACGGTGAGTGATGATGGACAGGGTTTTGCCGCAGATCAGGCCTCTCCCACCGGACATTTTGGGCTTCTCGATATGCGCGAGCGCGCGCAGTCGATGGGCAGCCGCTTGACAGTTGAGAGCCAGCCCGGACGCGGTACTCGCATTGCCGTGGAAGTTCCTGTGTGCTCAAGCAAACTAATCGATGACGAACTCAAAACCAATACGTATTCTGGTGGTTGACGACCACTTCATGGTGCGGATGGGCTTGTCAGCGTCCCTGAACGTCGAGCCGGACATGGAGGTGGTCGCCGAGGCGGGCAGCGGTGACGCCGCGCTGGAAGCCTACCGCATACACCGTCCCAGCATGGTGCTGATGGATCTGCGGCTCCCGGGAATGAGCGGTACGGACTGCACAGCAGCGATGATTCAGGAATTTCCGGAGGCATCCATCCTCATGCTCTCGACCCATTCGGGGGAGGAGGAGATCTATCGCGCGCTGCAGGCTGGTGCCCGGGGTTACATTGTAAAGAGCATCATCCGTGAAGAACTCCTGCGCGCCGTGCGTGAAGTTCATCAAGGACGGCAGTATGTGGATCCAATCGTGGCTTCGCACTTGGCGGAGCGCCGGTCCCATCGCTCGTTGAGCACCCGGGAAGTGGAGGTCCTTCGGATAGTGGCCAAGGGGCTGGGGAACAAGGAGATCGCGGGCGCGCTGAATATCGCAGAAGTGACGGTTAAACTGCACGTGAGTCATGTGCTTGAGAAGCTTGGCGTGAAGGATCGCACCCAGGCAGCGACGGTTGCGCTGCAACGAGGCATCATCTCGCTCGACTGATGACAGACTCCGCCGCCCAACCGATGGAACTCTCCATGCCCTTTTCTTGTCGCTAGCGTCCAGCTGTACGAAAGTAGTATTGACATCCCCCTCTAGTTGTTTTCTATTAGGACGTTTCCATTACCTTGAATCGTCCGACAACAAAGGCTCTAACGTACTGAGACCAAAATGTTTTTCACAATTCCGAGGGGCCGAGATATGAGGCGTGATTGGCTGATAGGCCTGGGGGCTGGGGTTCTGTGCCTGTTGATGCTGGGCAGTGCTGTGGCGCAAGTAACGTCCGGCACCATCTTCGGCCGCGTCAAGGATGCGAGCGGCGCCTACGTCGGTGGCGCGATCGTCATCGTAAGGAGTCCCGATTTTGGAGCAGCACGCAGCGTGACTACCAACGATACAGGCGACTTTGTGGTCCCCGACATGCCCCCCGGAACCTACTCCATTTCCATCGAGGCTAAGGGCTTCAAGAAACTGGACGAGCAGGGTGTCGTACTAAACGCCGCCGACAAGCTCAACGCTGGCGAGTTCGCGCTTGCCGTGGGAGCCAGTACTGAATCCGTGTCGGTCACCGCCGACGCCGGACAGCTCCAATTGCAATCCAACTCCGGCGAGCGCTCTGACCTGATCACCAGCAAACAGCTGAACGATGTCGCCTTGAACGGCCGCAACGTACTGGATTACATGAAACTCATTCCCGGCGTGGCTGGCACGCTCGATGCTCACCAGTCAGGCACGGGCGGACTCGACGCCTACAACATCAATGGCACGCGGGCCAATGAGCACGAGTTCACCATCGACGGCGCCTCCAACGTGGACACCGGCAACAATGGAGGGACACACGTCACCCTCAACCTCGATGCGATCGAAGACGTGAAAGTTTTGACCTCGAACTACCAAGCCGAGTTCGGCAAGGCTGCCGGCGGGCAGATTGCTCTTACCACGAAGAGTGGCACCAACCAGTGGCACGGCGACGGCCGATTTTTCCATCGCAACGACGGCCTCAATGCCAATGAGTACTTCAATAAGCAAAATGAATTGGCGAACGGCGCTCCGAATGAGCCGGAAATATATCGTTACAACTACTTCGGGTACCAGGTTGGAGGACCAATCAAGAAGGACAAGCTCTTCGTTTTCTGGGGCCAGGAATTCTACCGGCAACTGATTCCCCTTGCTCTTGCACAATTCTATACTCCGACTGCTCTGGAGCGCACTGGCGACTTCTCCCAGTCCACTGACGGAAACGGCCTTCCCATTGTGATTTCGGGGCCTGGTGTTACGAACAACAAGATTGACCCCACCCAGCTGAGTCCAACCCAACAAGCCGTGTTTCAGCAGGTGGAAAAAATGTTGAACCTTTTCCCGTTGCCGAATGCGAGCGGTTTTGCTAATGGCAATTTTTACAATTATTCGAAATCACTTTCGGGTGAAGCTCCTCGGCGGGAAGACATCCTCCGCGTCGACCTGCAGATTAACAGCAAGAATCGTCTCAACGGCCGGTGGATTCACAATTCCGAGACAGACACATCACCCTTCACACCCTTTCCGGGACCGTTTGGCATCTTTGCCTGTTCATCGGGAACGACCTTCACGGGCGGCTGTATACAGCAGCATCCGGGGTGGAACTTTTCCGCGAACTTAGTTAGTACTATCACGCCGACCATTTTGAATGAGTTTTCGGTTGGACCCAGCCACACCCTGTCTTTAGCGGAAGGAACGAACGGGAACATCTCGCGGGCCGCGAACGGGATCACGCTGCCACTGCTCTATGCTGTTCCACAGAGTGAAGCCATTCCAGACATGAGTTTCAATGGCCTAAACGCCATCGATTTCCAGGGCCCATATCTGGGGGGCACCCCCTGGCACCAGGCCAACACCACGATCAACGTCAACGACAATCTGACGTGGGTGCGGAATACGCACGTTTTCAAGACGGGAATGTTTTACCAGCGCAATCGCAAGGACCAGATTGCCTGGGGCAATTTCAACGGGCAGTTCAATTTCGGTGACAGCCCCACTAACAACGGCACGTGCCCGGGTGGGCCGGGAACTTGCCAGCTCGGGGATCCGCTTGCCAGCGCGCTGGAGGGAGGTTTCCAGGGTTTCGATCAATCCACGGCGCGTCCGCTGGGGAAGTTCCGCTATAACCAGCTCGAGTTCTATGTGCAGGATACATGGAAGGCAACGACCCGGCTTACGCTTGACTACGGCATGCGCTTTGTCTGGATTCCGCCGCAGTACGATGCCAATAACCAAGTGGCACTGTTCCAGCCGTCGGCCTACAGCCCGGCCAATGCCGTAACCATCGATCCTCACTCAGGCAACATCATCACCGCAGACGGTGGCAACCCGCTTAACGGCATCCAATTCACGAAGGAAAGTCAAATCCCGATGGGCGGCTGGGATGATCGTGGCATCATGCCGGAACCGCGATTTGGCTTTGCCTACGACCTGTTCGCCAGCCATAAGACCATCCTGCGCGGCGGTTTCGGAATGACCCACGACCGCACGCAAGGCAACCTCATCTTCAACACAGTGTTTGACAACCCGGCGCTAGTGCAAACCGCGTCGGTGGGTGCCGGCGCTATTTCTAGTCTTCCAACATTGCAGTCCAGCTTCGGCAATGGGGTGTTGAGTAATGTTGTCAGCGCGGATCGAAACGGGAAAGTGCCGACGGTCTACAGCTTCAGCCTGGGTGTACAGCACGAAATCGGCGGCGGCACCACGCTCGATCTAGCCTACGTGGGTACGTTATCGCGTCACCTGGTGACATCGCGGGATATCAACGCCGTGCCGTACGGCACAGCGTTCTTGCAGTCCTCCCAAGATCCCAACTGCGTGGACAACAACGGCAACCCGGTTTTTCCGGGCGGCGTCGTGCCCAGCGTCCAACCAAATCTGCAACCCCAATATGCGGCGGCGGGTTACAGCTTCAACGGATACTGCGCCTACGGATTCAACAATTTCGCCACTAATTCCGCCTTCTTCGAGCCCTACAAGGGCTATGGGCAGATCGCATATCTCGGGTTCGGCGGTACCGCCAATTACAGCTCGCTGCAAGCCTCCCTGCAAAGGCGCTTTAGCAAGGGCCTGACTTTTGGTGCGGTCTACACCTGGTCGAAGTCACTAACGACTGCAGGTTCGGATCAAGACACGCAGGATCCGTTTAATGCGCTCTTGGACTATCGCGCGGCACCATGGGATCGGACCCAGGTATTCGCTGCAAACTACGTCTATAGCCTGCCGAATCTGACCAAACACTTCAAAGGGCCGACATGGCTTTCCTATGTGACGGACAATTTTGAGTTGAGCGGTGTGACCCAGTTCATGACCGGCACGCCGGTGGACTTGAACAGCGCTTTCTCATTCCCGCCGGGGAGTGTGACCGGTTCGGATCAGTACGGAGCCATCCCGTTCTATTACAGTCTCGATGCAAACAAGAATCTGGTTATGCCGAAGATCGGTTTCCCGGTCAGAGGGACGCGCGACACATTGCGCTACGGCGGAATTCAGAATTGGGACATGTCCTTGTTCAAGAACCTGCCTCTGGGGAAAAACGAGGCGCGGTACTTACAAATGCGACTCGAAGCGTTCAACGTCTTTAACCATCCAAATTTTGTTTCGCAGAACTACGGCGTCAGCGTGAACGGGCCGTGGAATTATGAGACCCCAACCACTCCACTGACGATTGCGCAAAACGCCGGCTGGGGTACGAATGCCAGCACGCCCAACACTGGTCCGGGAGGTTTTCGCGTGCTACAGCTTGGCGCCAAGCTCTATTTCTAATTTAGTGCGCGTCCCCCAAAGCCCACGCGGTTTTCGCAGCGGGCTTTTTCCCACATGGGAGCTTGCGCAGATTGCGGGGGAAACATCCACAAACCCGTGCCCCCGTATTGCGGGCCAGCAGTGCACTCGTGGACCAACCACCGCCTGCGACGTCCGCTTTCTCGGTCACGTCGGTGAAGGTGCCATTGCCGTTGTTGTGGTAAAGCTTATTTCCGCCGTAGGCGGTCACACAAAAATCTTCGAATCCGTCGTTGTCGTAATCACCAACAGCTACCCCCATCCCCTATCTAGCTCCCTGTAGCCCGGCTTTTTCGGTAACATCCTCAAACGTTCCGTCAGGGTTCTGATGGTAGAGGCGGTGCCAATATTGCGAATCGGTCTTCTGCGGGAGTGTCCCTTTCGCAGTGGGTCTCTCAGAGGCGCTCCATTTACGAGATAAATGTCAAGCCGGCCGTCGTTGTCATCATCGAACTAGGCGACGTCTGCCCCCATGGTTTCGAGAAGGTATTTCCTCGAAGTAGTACGACATGCGAAATGTTCTCACACCGCCGTTTCCAAGTTCAGCCAGCGGGGCCAACGCCGACTGGCGTCGCTCCCCGAGGCGCAGCCTGAAAGGAATATATCTGCAGGGTTGGGTCGCGTCCCCGAAATCCATCCTCACCCACCTGTGTACACGACTTAACTGGGATTTCTACATCGTGCAAGGTGGAGATGTAGAGCACGGTGGAGGTATCGGTTTATCCTATCGGTGCGCCACTGTGTCGGCTGATGCAGCGATGCAACAGCGCCTATGCGTCGTGTGGAAGATAAAATCCGTAGACTGTGTACTGAGCTTACCGTTGCCAAAGACGACACGGAAGTCAGGGCCATTCTGGCCGAGCTCCAGAACGCGTTGCACGAGTACATCAAACGCCTTCGATCGCGTCTTCCCAACTATCCAATCATCGTGGAACGACGCGCCCGAAACGAGATTCCAGAAAACTCGCGATAGCTTTTCAGCCCTTGATATGGATGGAAAGTATTGGGCTCAGCCGCTGCTTGCCTTTGACGCAGCCTGAGCAGATAACAGCTCTCATGCACGGCATGGCCGTTCTCATCGGTCTTACTGATTTCAAGCTTCACAGGGTTGTGACAGAAAAAGCACAGAGGAGAAGTTATCGGTTCGGGCATGAGCGGTGCCTCCATTGCAGATGAACAGCACGATTCTTGCCATTTGATTTGCGACTTGGATTTGTGCGGGATACGCGGCCGACCAGTCACGCGAACCGGGAATTTTGGGCGAGCGACCGAAAAATCTGCACTACTTTTCGACCCTTGGGACCTTCCGGTCTACAGTTAACACCCTAGACGAGGCCACGCTTTCTGTCGAGGGAGTTGTTACGGTAACTCCGGCCAGTGCTGCCGAGAGTAGCCGTGATATTAGCCGTTCCGACCGCGACGATTCCTTGTGGCAAGACGAAGAATATGCTGATCATCTTGGAGCCGAGCGCGTACCAGTACGAAGACCCAATCTATCCTGACATCTTGGAAGATTCATGGCTCGCTGCCTGTCCGCGTGCTCGTCGAGGGCCCAGCGCCTGGCGGATCTGACGCATCAGGGGGGAGTCGGCCGGAGAGCTCGCATTCTGCGCCCGAACTCCTCCGCAGCGAACAGCGCCACCGAAAGCAGGACTGCGCAGCTACGATTTGCAGGCCAGGAGTGGGTTATCGCTTGCAGCAGAGCCCAACAGAATAACAATAACAACGACCCTTGCGAACAAGCTTCGGTCGGCGGTAAAACTAGCGTCCGATTGACAAGGCGCGCTGCGTTCACTAACGCACGCTGAACACAGAGAGCGTCAGGCCTGGCAGCGAGACGCGTACTTTGCCGCTGACAAGTTCCGCTGAGCTATTCCCAAACACCGTCTGCAATTGCTGTGCGGTTTCCAATGGCGTATTTTCGACAGGGATCTCGAGTGTCATCGTTTTCGGGGCGTTGTTGTACACCACCAGCAACTTCTCCTCCGGCAAGTCACGGAGGAAAGCGTAATAGGTATCGTCCCATCCGATGTGCCACTGCCTTCCGGTACGCAGCGCAGCGTGACTCTGGCGCAACGTCAGCAGCGCCTTCACGTAGACGAATACATCCTGCTGTTCGGTGGTGCGACCGCTGGCAGTGAAGGCGTTGTGCGGATCACCCGGGAATCCTCCCGGAAAGTCGCGCCGGTTGTCGGGATCCTTGCCGCCCGGCATGGCGATTTCATCACCGGAATAGATCTGCGGAATTCCACGCAAGGTCAGCAACAATGCGAATGCCGCTTTAAGCTTGGCAGCGCTGCTCCCTTTTTCACTGAGAAAACGCTCTTGGTCGTGATTTCCGATGAAGGTAACCAGCGTTTCGGGATGAGGATAGAGAGCATCGTGGCGAAGGACTTCGATGACCTTCTCCATCGGCGCGCCTTTGATCACAACCTCGCGCAGGGCATCGCGGAGCGGGAAATCGAAGACCGTGGCCAGCCCGGAATCGAGGCCATCGAATTGCTTTCTTCCACCTTCAAAGAATGATGTGATAGTCGAATCGCCATCGGCCACCTCGCCGACGGCGTTGATCTGCGGATACACCTGGCGCAGTCGCTGGTGCCATCCGCTCCAGAACTGGCGTGTGGAATAGGGGAATGTGTCGAGGCGGAAGCCATCCAGTTGCGCAATCTCTGTCCACCACATCGCATTCTGCGCCAGGTAGAGAGCGAGTGCGGGATCGTCCGGATTCAGATCGGGCAGTTTGCCGACGAACCATCCCTCCAGAGTGTTGAGATTCTCGCGCGGCGAGGCGTGCGGATCGACCAGGCCGACGAACGTGTAAGCGGGTTCCAGATGATGAGCCGGCGAGCCATGAAACCAGGTGGGCGTCGGTGGATCGTTGGCCCAGGGATGGTGAGGTCCGGTGTGATTGACGACGTAATCGATCAGCACCTTCATGCCCTGACGGTGTGCGTCGGCAACCAGCGCCTGGTATTCCAACATGGAGCCCATGTGGTCGTCGAGGGCGTAGAAGTCGACAACGTGGTAGCCGTGATAATCAGAGTCAGTATTTTTCCAGACCGGAGTCAGCCACAGAGTGTTGACGCCGAGGTCGTGCAGATATCCGAGATGCTCACGAATGCCGCGCAGGTCGCCGCCGTGATAGGCCATGGGGTCGCTGCGGTCATATCGGCCATTCGAAGCAGCGGGCCGATCGTTTGCAGGATCGCCGTCGGCGAAGCGGTCGGGCATGATCAGGTAGACGACGTCGTCGCGAGAAAAACCTTCGAAGCGGTCGCGGGAGTCCGCGCGACCCAGCAGCGGCAATGGGACCGTCGTCGATCCGGCCGCAGTGTTCAGATGCAGGCGAACGGTTCCCGCGGGCAATTCGGCACCGAGTTGCAGGTGGACGAAAAGATAATGTCCGTTGGCGGAACCTTCTGTGCCGAGCACGGTCACGTCTTTCGTGGGACTTTCCACTCGAGCCTCGCTTAGGTTCTCGCCGGTGAGCAGAAGGGTGAGTGCGGGCGTGTAGTTTATCCACCAGTTTGGCGGCTCAATTTTGCGAACGATTGGCTCACCAACGCCGGGAACTTGCCCCGTCCCGGCATTCGGCCGGGGCCACGCCGGCGCCGTGAACACGCATGCGAGGACCAGAAACAGCGCAGGGGTGAGCTTGTTCTTCATAGCAGTTAAGAGAGATTCCAGTTCGGTACCCGCTGCCCAGCCCCGCGACCACAACGTTGCCAGGATTTCCCCAGCAAGGATTCCTTCACTGAACAAAAAGCAAAAACAGGGAAAACGGAAGACGTGCGTTCCTCCTCCGTTTATTGCCACGTGCTATCGGCTATCTCATAAATCCTCGAGGGCTGGACACGAACGAAGCCTCCAGTGGCTAAAAGCCGCATCTTTGGTTAACTCTTTTCGGCACGAGCTAAGAGTGGTTGCGGAAAAACTATTCACGGAAGAGAACGCGCACCTCAGGCGCTAAAGTGCGAACATATTTTCAACTGCTTGACGGCTCGAGTAAAACTCGTGCCCTTCCCAAACCCGCGTCGACCCTGAGTTTTTCCGCAACCTCCAAAAGCCGTGCCCTTCCCAAACCCATTGATGAGATGACTTCTAGAAAGTAATGCGAACTGCAAACTGCATTTCGCGGTTTGATTGCAGGCGCACTACCAATGGATTGGTTGTGGTCGTGATGCCGTTCACCACCGTGCCGGCATTCAGGTTCTGCTGGAAGCTGCCGTTTTGAAACTCCGGATGGTTGAACAGGTTGAAGACGTCCGCACGGAATTCGATCTTGACGCGATCCTTGATGGGGAAGTCTTTGCTCATACCCGAATCCCAACTATGGAAGCCCGGGCCGAATAATTGGTTTCTCCCCAGTGTGCCGGGCCGCAAATAGTCGCCAGTGGTTGGGTCCGTTGGTGGGGCGGAGAAGTTGCCGGTGATAATGCCTGTGGCAGTACCATGATCGATCTTCACCGAGATCGGTCCGGTCACGTCCGGGCGGTTTTCCGGAGAACCGTTTACGTTGAGATCAAACGGCGTGCCGGATTGCAGGGTGATGATGTTGTTCCACTGCCAGCCGCCGATGATGTAGTCGACAGCGGTGGGCAGGCTGCCTCCGAACTGCTTTGCTTTGCCAAAGGGAAGTTCGTACAGGGAAGCAAACACGAAGTTGCTGCGGATGTCCTGAGGCGCATTTCCCCGGTTGAATTGCAATAGAGGATTCGCGCTCGCATTCACCATAATCGGAACCGTGCTGCTGATTGGGCCGAAAGCGCCGTCAGAGTTATCGATGGTGTGGGACCAGGTGTACGCGCTGGTGAATTGCAGTCCCTTGGTCATCCTGCGGGTGAAACTCGCCTGCAGGGCGTTATAGGTGCCGTCGCCGATGAACGCATATTCGTTGACGGCGCCGCCTAGAGTGTTCCAGCGCGCTCCGGTGCAAGCGCCGATGCCTGCCAGACAGAGTGGCGTGTTGTTGGCATTGAACGCCGTCGCCAGATGCGTCATCTTCGTGCCCACATAGGCAATATCCAGCGCCATGCTGCTGCCCACCTGACGTTCGATCTGAAGATTCCACTGCTGCACGTTCGAGTTCTTACTGTTGCTCGGCCAGAAGATGACATTTACGTTGCTGGGGTCGGCCTCATTCGCCCCAGCCGGAGGAGGCAGAGGGTTGGTTGCCTGCGTCCAGTCGTTGCAGGGTGCTGCCGGACAGCCGGCGGGGACGATCGGGTTCGTGCCCGTGGTTGGCCCCATTCCACTCAACGTGAGGCGATAGCCGGCAGGACTTTGCGTGGAGCAATTGCTATTCGCGCCCGGGCAAGCCTCATAGCTTTGAGTGCCATTGAAATCGGGGTTGTTACTCAACTGCTCGCCAACGCCGCCGCGATCGAGATAATAGAAGAGACCATATCCGCCACGGAGCACGGTCTTCCCATCGCCGCGCAGGTCGTAGGCAAATCCGATGCGCGGCGCCCAATCGTTCTTGTCGTTGTTAATGAGACTTCTGGGCAACCCCGCAGCCTGGCTGGCTCCCGGCCGAACCAGAATACCGGTGCCCGGAAACGCTGGATTGACCGGGTCCCAGTTGGACATCTGGTTGTGGATCTCGTAGGGCCAGGTGTAATAGTCGTAGCGAAGGCCGAGGTTCAACGTGAGCCGGTTGTTCACGTGCCAGTCGTCTTGCGCAAAATAACCAGTCTCCCAGCTGCGTGTTTGGTAAAGTCCCTGGAACTGCCCGATTTCGTAGTCGGGGAACCCGGCAACGATTTCGGAAGCTTCGTACCCGGTGAATCTGCCGGTGCCGGGATAATCGTTCCCGCCAAGGATGAAAGAGCCTTTGGCGTCGTTGCCTTGCACGTAGCCCAATCGCCTCTGCCCGACCGTCGTTCCAAATTTGAATATGTGGCGTCCGTGGACGTAAGACAACGAGTCGGTGAATTGAAAGAGCTTTTGATCGACGTTGTACGGGCCGCCATCCCCTTGATAGGTGATCTCCGTCGCATTGCCGCCAATGAGCACCTGCCCGCCGAGAAGAGGGGTCGGATTTGCGCCTGGAATCCCAATGCCCGCTCCCAGCTTCAGATTCTGGTCGGGGGGATTGTAGCCATACACCGAGCTGATGTAGCCGAAGTGGAATTCGTTGACGATCGTAGGGCTGATGGTCCGCGTATATCCAGCCGCCAGACCGCGCGGATGGTTGATGTTGTTGCCCGAGCCGAATCCCGAGGGAGCCAGCGGTCCCAGGCTGTTGGTTACCGTGAAATTGTCTTGTGCATAGCTGTAGCGGAAAAAGACCTGATCTTTCTGGGTCGCGTTGAAATCAATTCGAAAATCGAAGTCATCGAAGTTGCGGATCTGCTGACGGTCAGTGACGTAGTTGTTCAGGATAGTCCCGGTCACGTTTGGCTCAGGAAAAGTCTGCAGATATTTCAGGCCTACGGGATTGGGATTGGTGATGAGGTTTCCTGCAAACGGCGCGCAGGTGATCGGGTTGTAAATGGCTCCAACGTTCGCGACTGACCCGGCGCAGGCTGGCACGGAAGTCAGAGTTGTGCCGAGGAGTTCAGAAAAGTCCGAAGTCCCGGTCTCGCCGGCGAACGTTCCGCGCATCCGATCGTCGGGAACGGTGTCATGCTCGACGCCGTTGGGATTTATTTGGCGCCTTCCCTGGTAGTCTCCAAATCCGAAGAGCTTGTTCTTCCAAATTGCTCCGCCGACCGTGCCGCCGAACTGAGCTTGCCGGAAGATGATGGGAGTGGTTTGCCCATAGGGCTCGGCCGCACCGAAACCGCTGCGGCGGAACAGAAACGCGGAACCATGCAGCTGGTTGCTTCCCGACTTGATGTTGGTCTGCAGAATCGCGCCGCCGCCTTTGCCGAACTCTGCGGGCGCAACGCTGGTGTTGACCTTGAATTCCTGGATCGCCTCTGCCGGAGGGAAGAAGATGATGCCGTTGACGAAAGCGTCGTTGTTGTCGACGCCATCGAGGATGAAATTGTCGGCTTGCGGACGCAGGCCGTTTGCCGACAGCGCCGCGCCACCGGTCTCCGAGTTGCGGAAGGTCTCGGCATTCGTGCCTGAACCGCCACCGGAAGCGATATCACCATAAGCGCCGCGGGTCACGCCCGGCGTCAGCAGCGCCAGTTGGGTAAAGTTGCGGCCGTTCAAGGGCAGTTCGGTGACTTGCCGTCCTTGAATCACCTCGCCCATGCTCGAAGTCGCGGTGTCAACCAAAGGAACTCCGGACGTGACGTCCACCGTGGTGGTGACGCTGCCGGCTTCGAGCTTCAGGCTGATTTCCTGCACCTGCGAAACCTCAAGAGTGAAGTCGGCCGCGGCCGTCTTGAAGGCGTCTTTCTTGATCTCTACGTGGTAGTTTCCTGCTGGCAGTGCGTTGACGACATATTGGCCGGAGTCATTGGTCTCGGCGGTGACGGTGCGAGCCGTTCCGGTGTTGGTAACGGTGACGGCGGCATGGCCAATGACCGCTCCGCTGGCATCGCTGATGGTGCCAATCAAGCGGCCGGTATCGGTCTGGCCAAGTGCTAGGCCGGCCAGGCACAGAACCAGAACGAGAACCAGCAAAAACTTAGCCTTCATCTTTCCTCCAAATCTGGGGACATCAGGAGACATTTTTCGACGCGCGTGTTCGACGCCGCTGGTTGTGGAGGGCAGGTTGTAGTGCAAACCCGCCTGGGGTGGACGTTTCACTAGGTTTTTAAACAGTTACTGCTGTAAAATGCTGCTGATGCAATGGGATGCGATCCCCTGTTACATCGGTGTTAAATGGCCGTCAGACACAGTTTCGCCGCCAGGCAGGAACGGTTCTCCCAACAAATCGATAAGATTATTAAAAGTCATAGCTTGCGAGGCTCAGAATCCCTATGCAGGCTGCTGCAATATCTCGCCAAACAAGCCCTCATTCGCCCGGATGCACCGTTGAAGGAGTATCAGATTGCCACCGAAGTATACGGGCGGCCCCCGGACTTCGATCCGCAAACGGACTCCACCGTCCGCGTGCAAGCTGGACGTCTTCGTTTGAAGCTGGCGGAATATTACGCCGCGGAGGGAGCGGCGGATCTCATCGTAGTTAAGATTCCGAAGGGGAGCTATCACCTCACTTTCGAGGAGCGGTCTCTGCAACCGAAGCCCATCGATTCGGGCGGTCAACTGCGGACCGTGCCTGCGAGCGAGGCGCATGGAACTCTGGTCGAGGAAGTTGTACCGGCGCGCTGGCGAGTTTCCCTGGTCTTGCTCCTGCTCGCCCTCATCGCCTCACTCATCGGTTTGGGCAGCGTGTGGTGGAACCGCAGGGTGCAGAGCTCCACGACGGCCAAACTCGCCGTGCCACGAGCCGCGGGTCCTCTAGCCGACTTTTGGAGGCCGTTTACTTCTGGAACCGATGCGCCTTGGGTGATCTTCAGCAATGCCGCTTTCGTGGGACGGCCAGAAACGGGGATGCGTTACTACAATTCGCGGCAGGACTCAAAGGTCGCGGTCTACGATCACTATACGGGCGTGGGTGAGGTGTTGGCCATCCACGCCCTCGATGATGCGTTCGGCACGTTTGGCAGGAAGATCCCTGTAAAGCGCGGCAGTTTGTTCACGCTCGACGACGTGAAGAACAATAACCTCATCTTTGTCGGCTCTCCTTCCGAGAATCTCTCGTTGCTCGACATTCCGAACATGATGGAGGAATTTGTGTTTCAGAGGGTGGCTTCGGGGAAGCGCCGGGGCGATCTTTCAATCCTCAACAAGCACCCCAAGCCCGGAGAGGCGAACGCTTATCTCGCAAGTCCTTCCGACGCTCCCCTGACCGAAGACTATGCGGTCATCGGACTGGTTCCCGGGATCGGATTCGGGCGGTACGTGATGATTCTGGCGGGCACAACTACGTTCGGGACCCAGGGCGCAGCGGAGTTCGTCTGCCGCCAGGACTCAGTAGAAAAACTGCTGCATGAGGTTCCGGACTCTGCCGGATCGACCAAGCCTTTCGAAGCGCTGGTCCGAGTGAAAATTGCCCGCGGTGTTCCGGTGGAATCTGAACTCGTGGCCGTCCGCCGGCGGTGAGTCCGAGCCGAAACTAACCACTGTTTTTCAGGACTTTGCCGCGACGGTGCTCCCCGCAAGCGAACCGCTCTGCTGCCGGATGTCGTACAAATCCTCCACCCGCTGGGTCAACATCGCCGCCAGTAGGAAGAAGGCTCCTCCCGTCACCACTGCGGCAATCCGGTTATTGTTCAGCAAATGCCCCATGATCCAGCCAAATCCCAGCGATGCAGTGATCTCTGGGATCACGATGAAGAAATTGAAAATTCCCATGTAAACTCCCGTCTTTCCAACAGGAAGTGAACCGGCAAGAATGGAGTAGGGCATGGACAGTGTGCTGGCCCAGGCAATTCCGACTCCAAGCATCGAGAACAACAACAGGTATTTATTGTGGATCACGGCTACGGAGAGCAGTCCCAGGCCGCCGCATATCAGGCAAAAGCTGTGAGTAGTCTTACGTCCGTACTGCCGGGCGAGCAGGGGCAGCACAAATGAAAATCCGAAACACACCAGTGAATACATTCCGAAACAAATGCCTGCCCATTCCACTCCCGCGGAATACGAAGGAGAGTTCGTGTCGGCGGCGCCGAAGACATTGCGCGCGACCGCCACCGGAAAATAAAGCCACATGCAGAACAATGCCAGCCAGGTGCAGATTTGCACCCAGGCGAGCTGCCGCATGGTGCGCGGCATCTCGCCCACTGAGGCCAGGATTTCACGGGCGCCCGCGCGGACGCCCCGGTGCTCGTGTTTTTCCTTCTGAAACTCCGCCAGATTATCGGGAGGATATTCCTTTGTGGTGAAAACCGTCCACAGCACAGCGCTGAGGAAGGCGGCGGCTCCGATGTAAAACGAAAGACGCACGGTCAAGGGAATTGTCCCTCCAGCCCTCGTTGCCGCGATGTGAAAAACATTGGTGAGCAGGTAAGGCAGCGCCGAGGCAATTACCGCGCCCAATCCAATGAAAAGGCTCTGCATGGCGAAGCCGCGCGTGCGTTGAGATTCCGGGAGCAGGTCGGTGACAAACGCACGAAAGGGTTCCATGCTGACGTTGATACAAGCATCGAGAATCCACAGCAAACCGGCGGCCATCCATAAGGCGGAGCTGCGCGGCATCAGGATTAGCGCCATCGAACTTAGAATTGCGCCGGCAAGAAAATAAGGACGACGCCGGCCCAGCCGGCCCCACGTGCGGTCGCTGGCATGTCCGATGATGGGCTGCACGATCAATCCGGTCAGCGGAGCGGCCAGCCAGAGAATCGGAATCTGATCAGCCCTGGCACCCAGGTATTCGTAGATCGCGCTCATGTTCGCCATCTGCAGTCCCCAGCCGAACTGAATGCCGAGGAATCCGAAGCTCATATTCCAGGTCTGCCAGAACGTTCGTGGTGGCTTGTCCATAAGGTTCCTACCGATCGTAAAGCGTGACCAGCGATCGAAGTCTCGCACTCAAATCATCTTTCAATGCTCCCGGACGATACCGCCATTTCCAGTTTCCACTCAGCGTGCCGGGAAGATTCATGCGCGCCGTGCTCCCCCGTCTCGCTACATTCTGCAGCGGAACAAATCGCCACGTCGGCAACCGACGCTAGCACCGCACCGATCATGATCCAGTTGATATCCGCTTCGCCACAAGAGGTTCAGATAGGCGCGGGCGAAGTCGTGCTCTTTGCGAACCTCTTCCGGAGTGCGAGTGCTATCGCCGGCGCCCGAGCTCGACCACCAGCCTATGGTTGGTTCGTTGTCGTGCCCGCCGGTATGAGCAACCAGGTCGCGAGTGTAATTGTGTGGACGAAACGATGGGCCCTGCGGATCGGTGCCGAACGCGAACTGCAAAAGGCTCATGCCGGGCCGAGCGAACTGCCGTCGCAGTTTCTCCGCTGGCGGAGTAATGACCCCTAAGTTTTCCGACAGGATGGGCAGCTCGCCACATGCATTCTGCAGCGCCGACAGAAAATGTTCTCCTGGCCCTTTCACCCAGCGCCCGTGAATGGCGGTTGTTTGGCCGGCCGGAACCTCCGGGTACGACTCAAAGCCGCGGAAATGTTCAAGGCGCACGAAAAGCGCGAGTGAAGCTCGGAAGCGGTCGATCCACCACTTGCCTCCGCTGGCCGCCAGCAAGTTCCAGCGATAAATAGGATTTCCCCCAAGCTGTCCACGGGCACTGAAATAATCCGGAGGTACTCCGGAGACCACAGTTGGGCGGCCCTGATCGTCGAGATAGAAAAGATCGGGGTGGGCCCAGACGTCCGCGCTGTCGTGTGCAACGTAGCTCGGGACCTCACCCATGAAGTGAATACCGCGCTGGTGGAAATACATCATGAGATGTTCCCACTGCTGAACGAATTCGAACTGCAATACTTGTAGGTCTTCAGTTCCGGCGCCAGTCTCGTTGACCATTCGTTCACCGCCTGCGGGTCGCGCCTGCGCAGCCGCCGATCCCATAAGGTCCACATCATTCCGTGGTGCGCATCTTTGCAGGTCATGAGCGCATAGTCGTCGAGCCATGCGCTGGAGCTCTCGCAAAAATGGTCGAAGGCCGCGCGATCGACGCGCGAACCGTCGGCAAACAAAACCCCTGCCGCACGGAGTAGAGCCTCCATTCGAAAGTCGACTATGGATGCATAGTCGACGATGTCTTCGGAAAACGGAGGCGGCTGATCCAGGTCGGATTCTTGAAGCAAGCCACGCTCCCGCAGGCACTCAAGACTGAGCAACATCGGGTTACCCGCAAAAGCGGAAAAGCACTGGTAGGGAGAGTCGGCGTACCCGGTGGCATTCAATGGCAACACTTGCCATAACTTCTGTCCAGCGGCGAAGAGGAAATCTGCGAATTCGTAGGCGCTGGGGTCGAGATCACCGATGCCGAAGCGTCCGGGCAAGGAAGTGAAGCGAAGGAGAACTCCACTACATCGCGGAAATTTCACAACGCAACAATACGCAGGTGGACCGCCTTAGGGCAAGACGCATTCATGCCTTATCTATAAGAAAAACAAAAATCCGTTTCGGGCATCGGGATTTCATCATCTATCATCTTTCACAGCCGAAGTTACAGCAGCGTCGTCGCCTGCCGCATTGCTCTCTGTTCCTGGAGAGGAACGCGTCCGCAGTTCCCGTCATTTCACGGATTTCGGGGGAGCAATTGGCGAGACGTCTGGCGGGGAGAATTTTATTCTTGCCTCACAGCTGCGCCCTCCTCAGTTGCGGTATTCAGTCCGAAGTCCGTTGTCTGCCGCGCCTACTTCGGTCTGGCTGAAAATGTAGCGCCGCGCTGCAACGCTCCTTGGGTATCGGCTGTGATTGAAGCATCTGGAGACGTGCGTCCGTGCTTCTTCCATCCAGCGCTGGGAAACATCCACCGCCAGGCATTCACCGATATCATTAACGGCCCGGAAGCTCTGCGATTTCGCTCGGGTCTCGATTGCGAGCAACGCGATCGGTCAAAGATGTGTCGGTTCACTGTATCTGGAGCGACCAGACGAACCCTCGAAACGATGAGTCCTACAGGCAAAGCGCTCAGCATGATTCTGGGTTCACTGCTTGAATGCGAAGTCCAGAGTCTTGCTCTCACCCGCTGCAATGGTAAGCTTCTGGCTTTGCGGCCCTAGTTTTTCCTGCCAGGCGGTGATGGTGTAAGTGCCCGGCGGCAGATCCTTCAATTCAAAGCTGCCAGCCTTGTCCGTCACCGCAAAGTAGGGATGCTTGAACACCGCGATGTATCCCTTCATCCAGGGATGAATATTGCACTTCACCGGAATCGCAATTTCCTCACGCGCAAAGGATTGTTCCAGAGGTATGCCGTGCGGCTGAGTCATGTTCCACTCCCGATTATTGTTGGGAGTCGGATGAATATTGTGAGTGGTTTCGTCGCTATTCACCACATCAAGCTTTTGTCCGGCCTGGAGGGCCAGTACGTGGGGCTTGTACTGGCAGCCTTTCTGTTCGAACCTGGCAGGTTGCGGGGGTGGCTGAAAGTCGTGGGAGGTGAGTCCATCCGAAATGTAGACCACGACGTTGGCGAGTCCTCCGTCGCTGCCGACTACAACCTCCTCGGTGGTTGCCGGCGTTGGGTGCCCCTTGGCACAGAGCGGGTCCTGCGACATGTCGATGTGAGAAGGTTCCGGGGGGGTGCCTTCGAACTTCACCGTGCCTTTTAAGGAAGCATTGGCATCCGGCGAAGCGGACCAGCCCGCGAGAGTCAACAGAAGGAGCGCCAACACACAAACTGTGCCCACCGATATGAATGAGGATCTCGATTTCATGTCAAGTTTCCTTTTTTGTTCTCCAAAATGTTCAACGAACTGATTTCATTCGCTGCAGTGACTATTTCGGCCACAATGAACCGGCGCTAGCCCCGAAGTTTTTCATTGTCCTGTCGGAGCGGTTGCCGGTTGTGTCTTATGGCCACTCAACGAGCGGAGATAGTGCACAACGTCCCATCTCTGATCGGTCGTCATCGCGCTTGCAAACGATGGCATAGGCGTGCCGTCCAGACCGGTGACCAAGTCGCGGAACATATCCCGATCCGTACTTCCGCACTTGAACCGGGGCCCGCTCGTAAAGTCGAAAGGCGTAATCGGGTTGCCTTTGCTATCGCTCAAGCCGGATGCTGACGGCCCGTGGCCTCGTCCGTCTTTGCCGTGGCAGGACCAGCAATTCATGCTCTGGTAGAGCTGCGCACCCCGTTGGATGCCTTCAGCAGAAGTGGGCGGTTCCATCGGGATCTCAACGGGCGCGGCTGGTTTCTCCTCCTGAAATGCGGAAGAGAAAGTCTTGATATACGCGATTAGATCCACCCGCTCTTGGCGAAGAAGGGGCTTCCACGAGGGCATACCGCTGGCATGCACTCCGCGGCTAATTGTGGCGTAAAGATCGCTGTCAAGAGGCAGGCTCCCGCTTGGCGTCGAGCGACATTTGAACAACGCCTTCGTGAAGTCGCGGGGCTTCGGGTCAAGAAAAGGAGCGCTCTCGCCTCGACCATCCCCGTCGGGGCCGTGGCAGGAAACGCAGTAGCGTACGTAGAGCGCTTTACCCCGCTTCGCATTTCCGACAAACTTGCCGACGTGGCTTTCCTGCGCCGAGCTGGGGATGCCCCACAACAGCGAGAGGATCGCCCCAGTGCATATCAACTTGATTGTTGTGCCCACAAGAGTTTCCTCCTCAGAAGTCGAAATCAAGTCCCATCAGATAACTATTGTGGATAGGGTCTTTGCCGCTCACAGGAGTGGGTGCGACATTGATGATACGCGAGTATTCTTGCGTCCACGCCAAACCTGCCCGTGGACTCATAATCGGATACCAACGATAGCCGATGGTCCAGGTGTCAAGATTTCCTGCATTGGCGGGAATGAATGGATTGGCTTGTCGAGACATCCGTTCCAGTTCGTATCGACTGAGAAAGATCAGTCGGCTATTGGGGTTGTAATGAGCCTCGACAAATCCGCCATTCCATGTCGGGGCTGCCGCACCTTTTGGCAACAAGGCAGGCTGGTTGGCCGGGACGGAGTTGCCAAGAAACACGTTGTCATATCCGTGCAAGAAAAAAGTGTAGAAATCAAACTTGTCCACGTACCAGTGTCCGTAAGCGCCGACTCGATAAAAGCTGCGATTGCCTGTACCTGAACCCGGTATCGGACCGCCTCCGCTGGTTTGGAAATATGTTGGTGATTCCCCTAGGAATCCGTAGACGCCAACCTGCTGCCTTCCGAGCCGAGGCACCTCAAAAGACTGATTAAAATTGGCATACACATCGAGCGCCTGATTCGCGGGCAAACTCCCGGCGCCGTTGCTGTCGGTGACTGCCGCCACCGAATAACGGGTTGAATCGTCGTCCGAGTGCCCTTGTAACTCAATTCCGAGTTGCGGCAACCCGATGCCTTGAAAGAAATTGTTATCGCCTGGTGGTGTGAAGAAGTAGGTATAGTAAAGGCCACCGGTGTTGCTCAGCGTAAGGGTACGTTCTTGAGAGATGGGTTCATCAAGTTCAAACCTACCCAACTTCAGGTTAAGCCAGTGTGATCGAGCGAGACGATCGAGGCGGGCCCATGCTTGCGATAGGGAGATACTCGAGTTGCTAATAGACGGCTGAATGAAAAACGAAATGTTGTTGTAGAGCGTGCCGGCGGTGATCACGTCGACGCCACCCACATCGAAGCCTGACGTTGTAACTGATCTTTCCACCAGCCCGCTGCTCGGCTGGCCGGGAATTGCATCGACTGCCTGGCGGTTGTTGTTCTCACGATGCCATACCGGCGTCGTGCGGAACATGATCGGCCAATACGATGGTTCCTGGTAGATCGGCGCGTCACGTTCGTTGCCCAATTGATACCCGTTGTCTTTGAAGGTCTGACCGAAATTGTTGAGCATGGGCCAAGCCTCGTGACACGCGGAGCACCGCAACCCATATTTGCGCGCAAACGCAGGAATTCCATAGGCCGGTTGCAGTGTCGTCAGCAGCATCGCCACAACCACCCAAGGTATGCTCAATCGCGGTAAAGATTTTCTTTTCATGTGGCCTCTTAACTTCAGTCAACAAGACGCTGGAAACGGATTTGAATCCGGTTGAGGAACAAATTTGTAGCCGACCCCGCGAACGGTCTGAAGAAAGACGGGATGATTAGGATTGCTCTCGATTTTCTGACGAAGTCTCGCAATGCAGTTGTCGACCGTGCGGTAAGTCGAGCGCTGCCGCTTTGGCCAGGCAGAGCTGATGAGCTTTTGGCGCGAAATCACGATCCTGGGTCTACATACCAAGAACTTGAGCACCTTGAACTCCCGGAGCGTGATTTCGACTGGCCGGCCGACGCGATAGAGTTCCATCGTTCTGAAATCCAGGGACATCTCCCCGAACTGCGCCACTTGACAGACTTTCCGGCCTTGAAAATCTGACATCTTCAGGGCTCTCCCGGCTGTCGACGATTTCGAGCTGCCCCACATTAAGGCTGGCGGAGCAGTCGACTTGTCATAGAACGGTCACATTCTTGTCAAATCCCTGCATCCGAAATCGCTGTTGCATCTGATTTTGCGCGAGGGATGGCAGCCGCAATTCAGTTGTTGAAGTCGCAAAATCGTATGCTCGCAGTAGATCTCAGCGAGCAGACCTTCCAGCCGGTTGGATCAATAACCGGCGGCCCCGCCTCAAGGCTCCGGGAATCTCAATTCTGGGAGTTGCCGATCAGGAAAGAACCTTTGAGGCTTTGGTTGCTACGAAGATAAATGGGATGAGGATCGGTCTGGCCGTATCACGTTCCATCGTCAAGGCCCACGGCGCCGCGGTGCCGGATAGCTTCTCATCCACGTCCGTCAGCGGCGTAGTGAAAGTTCGAAGGGACTGTGCCCAAACCAAGTCATACCGATATGCCCTCCGATCCCAATTGCAAGTCGAACGCTTGGGGGGCAACGACAGAAGACGTCGTCGCTGGCGCGAATGGGAGTCTGGAAAACGCTGTTGTGTTTGTTGCTGACGGCCTGGGAGATCGCACCTTTCAACCGCCGGCGCAACTCGCCGTCCTGGAGCAGAAGGGTTGCTTATCAGTAGCGAGGTCCAGAGGGTAAGCCCGCATCAGCCGCGGACTCGCTCCACCGGCGATTCGGCGCGCCGCCAGCTTACTTCTTCGGTTCGTCCGCCGAAAGAAACGCCGTGAAGGATTTCGGCGATGATCTCTGCAGTTTGGGAGATGGTCATTCCGGAGCGATTAAAGAAGAGATTCCCGTCCGCGAAAGATACGTTGCCGTTACGTACCGCTTGAAGGTCTCGCCACCACGAATGTCGCTCTAACACACTCTGTTCCCGCAAACTCCGCTGCAGATTGAGTCCGCAAGGCGCTACGATCAGATACTCCGGATCGGCATCCCGAAGCTGCTCGGAAGGAATGGCGGCTGAGTACTCGCCTTTCTTGCCCAGCAGGAGTTCGCCGTTCGCGATTTCCACCAGCTCTGGCCCCCAGTTTCCCATCGCGAATAGGGGATCGGTCCACTCGAGCATGACCACGGTTGGCCTACGGAAACCCGAAGCTTTTTCCCTGACCTTGTCCAGCCGCTCACGTTCGCCTCCGACCACGGCCTCAGCTCGATCCTCCAGGCCGAGCGCTTGCCCAATCTGCAGAATACCCCGAAATATTTCATCCAAATTCGAGGCGGAGAGCGCGATTTGCTGCGCCGCGGGTAGACAGGCACCCCCTCGCTCGAGGTCACCGGGAGTAACGGCGCACACTTCGCAATGCGATTGCGTGATCAGCACATCGGCATGCAATTCGCGAATCAATTCCCCGTGAATGTGATACAGGGGCTCGCCCGACCGCAGCCGACGCCTGACTTCCGCATCAATCTCCCCACACGAAACAGCGATATCAAACGCGGGACTGCTGCAGGCCGGAAGGCTTCTCACCCAATCCGGGTTGTCGCACTCGTGCGAACGTCCTACCAGCATTTCCCCAGCGCCCAAAGCGCTGACGATTTCTGTGGCGCTCGCGAGTAGAGAGACGATGCGCATGCTATGCGGCCTGCCGGACGGGTTGGCGCAAGCGATCGAGCGCCGCATAGCCGCCGAATATTGCGACAGTGTAGACAACGTCGCCGAGCAGCGCGAACAGAGTCGCTAAGACGGCCGTGCTAGCCTTTCGGGCCTGACTTCCCGCAAACAGTCCGATGGCCATCATCGGCGTGAAATTCCAGGGATGAGGAAGCAGCCTCGCACCCGCACCCAGAACTACCATCCCTATCCACAAGCGCTTTGGAATTTCCATTACTGATTCTCCTCCCACTATTCTAGATTTTAGTTCCTTTCCCCGTCCGTGGTAACCGACCCGACCAAGTCTGACAAAGGTGCGCGAATTTCCGTTCAAGCCCGAGCCTGAGTTTCTTCAATCTTCGTGGCGCGGAATATGCAGAGAGCACACGCACCGGCGGCAGACCGGGTTCGTCGCAACGTCGAGGGTGGCTCGAAATCTCAGGGCCTGGGGACTATTCACAATCTGGCGCAAGGTCTGCTCGTGAATATTACCCAACGAAGGATGAAAAAAGCAGGGGCGGACCTCGCCTGATGCTTCGATCACCGAGGATACCCACGGTGCGTTACAGTTTGGTGCGACGTGCTGTGCCTGACCGAGGTGAGCGCGGAAGTGGAGGACAATACGGCGCAACTTGCCGGCCGATTCCACCACGTACCCCGAGTCCAAATCGGGTCGGTGTTCGATGACTAGCCGCTCGACTTCGGCTTCCAGCGCATCGACCTCCTCAGCGTTCAGAGCGATTCGGTTCTGGCGTTCGGGTACCCAGCCTTGGGGGCGATTAAAGGCGTCCGAGGTAAGATCGGCTGCCAGAAATGAAATCGAGTTTAAGCCGATTTCCTTCGCCGATTTCACCACCCCGCAGAGCGAGCCGTGATTCGCTTTCTGGACTGTGCAGCGCGCTCGCACCATCATGTCTGGCCGGAACCTTCGCAGCGCCGCGACTCCGGTTTTTATTTGTTCAAAAGCGTGGGCAACACGCCTTATTTGATCGTGCACCGCAGGCGGTCCGTCCAAGGAGATGATCACGTCGTCGACATTGGCTGCAATGGATTCAGCGTGAGATTCCAACAACAGCCCGGCTGTCAGCAGAGTGATGCGGATTCCTTCGGCGCGAAGCATCTGCGCCAGGAAAATCATCTGGGCATTCAGTTGCGGTTCCCCGCCGGTAAATACAACCCAGCGAACACCAAGTTCGCGGAAGCTCGCCAATTGTCGCTCAAGCAGCGTGGGTGTGATTTCCCTGGGCTCGCGAATCCGCCAGATATCGCACATTACACAGCGGCAGTTGCATTGATTGTGCGGCGAAATGACCAAGACTGGCATGGTTCGGATCCGGTGCGCGGCAACCCTATCGTCGGCTGATTCACGGATCATCGAGATCGGCACTATGACGCTCATCGGCCACTTTCAGACTTCCAGATTTTCACGGCGAAATTCCAGCAAGATGTGATCGGCAAACCCGCGCAGGCCTGGGCTACGACCTAGAAGTGAATCGGCTCG